>JAEEGJ010007567.1_pt1 | contig 30982 bp, 25 predicted proteins | sample 8958761 | NCBI WGS metagenome assembly JAEEGJ01 (sample SAMN16246546, study PRJNA631951) | gut metagenome | biome: gut microbiome; feature: rumen; material: RS-attached | host: Bos | place: Iran: Karaj | collected 2018-10
TAAAATTAATATTATATATATACTATATAATATTAATTTTATCGATTTCATGTCAAAATTTTTCTCGGTTTTTTGCGCCAAATCGTAGACTTGTAGACTTGTAGACTTGTAGACTTCGAAAAATCTGTTTTTTTGACAAGCGGAGAATGGTGAGGATAAGACACTCATAAAATTTTGTGTGGGAAAGATTTGCTTATTCCATAATTATTGCGTACTTTTACAGGCAGATGGCGGGGAGGAGGGTCAGAGAAAAACAAATAATAACCCGAAAACAAAGAAAAAAAACGGCATCTTTTTGGTTATACCCAAAAAAATGTGTACCTTTGCAACATATATACAACATACAACACAAAGAAAGAATATGAGAAAAGGACGCTATTATCTGCAATTGCTGGTTGCTGCACTCAGCACCGTGGCATTCACTGCCTGTAACCCCGATGATGTGGAGTCGGCTGTCGACACACTGCCCATGCCGTCGGAATATGAGGCGAACAAGGACAAGTCGGTGAAACCCGGCGACAGCTTCTTCGACTACTGCAACGGCTCGTGGCTGGCAGCACACCCCATTCCCACAGATCCCACGGTGAACCTCGGAGGCCTGTATGGCGCCGCAGAAGTGATGGAACAGCGCGTGGAGCAGCTGAAGAAGAGCAACCCCGACATCGGACGATACTATACGCTGGTGGACGAGATTCACGAGCACTCCAAGGCTGCGCGCCAGTATATCGCTGAGCAGAAGGCGAAGATGCAGAAGCCTGCCAGCAAGGAGGAGGCCTTCCGGGCTATCGGCAGGATGTATTTAGAGGGTGTCAACGTGCTGGGCATGTCGTACATGCTCTACTGGGACCAGACGCAGCTGAAGGGTATCCTGCTGCCTGTGTTGCCAAGCCCCATCGACGACGCTTTCCTGGAAGAGATCCAAACAAAGCCGAAGACATCACTGCTCGAGACCAGGGCAGGCAGTGCCCCCTCCGTGCCGAAGCTGTTGGCAGAGGGCATGGGCCTCGACCTCTCGCTGGTGAAGATGACAGATGAAGTGGAGGCAGTATGGCAGGCGTTCTGGGACGACAACACCCTGGACCAGTTGTATCAGAAGATGCAGGACGCATGGTCAGAATACGAGGCCTACGCCGACCTGCAGGGTCTCGACGACTTTAATGCCACCCATAGTAAATATGAGCGCCAGACGGTGGAAAGCCTGCGCAACAATGCCAGAGCGGCACTGGGCTACACCCTCTCGTACCACTTCCAGCAGCAGTTCCTGACGCAGGAGATGAAGGACAAGTACCTGGGCATCACCAAGGAGATACAGGCTGCCCTGCGCAAGCGCATCCAGAAGGTGGACTGGATGAGCGAGACCACCAAGCAGAATGCCATCGACAAGGTGGACCACTACACACTGAACGTGGCATTCCCCGACACGTGGCACACCGACTGCATTCCTGCGCTGGCCAACTGCGGATCGATGGCGGAGGCCCTGCACCGCGTGAAAGCTGGCAATGCCCGTCTTGAAGTGGCGCTGACAGGTACGAACGAGATATTCTCGAACTATCTGACACAGACGAGCATGGACAGCAACGGAAATCCGATGTCGATGGACCTGACGCTGGTCAATGCCACCTATTCGCCCCAGACCAACAGCGTAACCATCTATCCCGCCATGCTCATGCCTCCCATGATGCCTGAGGAGGGATACAGCGATGCTGCCTACTATGCCGTGTTCAGCATCATCGGACATGAGTTCACCCACGGCTTCGACAACAACGGTGCCCAGTGGGACAAATACGGCCAGAAGAACAACTGGTGGGCCGTGACGGACATGATGAATTTCCAGGACCGTAAGCAGAACCTGATACGCTGCTACAGCAATATGGAGCTGGATCCGCAGCGCTCGCCACTGACGCTCTGTGACGGAGACCGTACCCAGGGCGAGAATATTGCAGACCTGGGGGGATTCCTTGCAGCCCTCGATGCCTATAAGGTGCGTCTGGATGCCCAGGGATTCACGGGCGAGGCACGCAAAGAGCAGATCCGCAAGTTCTACGAGGCGTATGCCCACCTCTGGTGCATCCAGTATGGCGCGACGAAGTTCAACATCCTCGTGAATTCGGACGTCCACGCCCATGCCCGTCTGAGAATCAACGGTGTGGTGATGAACACCGACCAGTGGTACACGCTCTATGGTGTCACTCGCGACAACCTGCTGTATCTGCCAAAAGACCGAAGAGCGTATATTTGGTAATTAGATAAAAGATAATAGTTGGTTATGAAACAAAGACTAATGATGACCCTGCTGGCAACGATGCTGTTTGCCACGCAACAAGTGTATGCCCAGCTGCCTGCTGTCACGCTGAAGACCATAGACGGCAAGACAGTCTGTGTGGACACGCTGAGCAACAACGGGAAGCCGTTTATCATCGACTTCTTCGCCACGTGGTGCAAGCCCTGCAACCGTGAGCTGGACGCCATCGCCGAGGTCTATGAAGAGTGGCAGAAGGAGACAGGCGTCAAGATCTTCGCCATTTCGGTGGACCAGGCACAGAACATCCAGAAGGTGAAGCCGCTGGTGGACAACCACGGCTGGGAGTACGACGTGCTGCTGGATCCCAACAGCGACCTGAAGCGCGCCCTTGGCATCCAGGCCATCCCCTACGTACTGGTGTGTGATGGCGAGGGGAAGATCGTGTATAAGCACATGGGCTATACCGACGGTGAGGAGAACGAGCTGATTGAGAAAGTGAAAGAGGCCGCGAAGTGACAATGTAAAAATGTAAAAATGCAAAATGTAAAAATTATGAAGCGCCGTTGTATTTTCATTATTTCATTTTTTAATTTTTACATTGCCACATCAGTGGCACAGGTGACGCTGAACGGAAGTATTCAGAGCGACATGCTGCTGCCCAGGGAGGATACGGAGATAGGTGCGGAGAAGACGGAAGACTTCCAGACCAACACCTACGTCGACCTGCTGATGCAGAGCAAGTATGTGGATGCCGGAGCACGACTGGAATACCTGGAGCATCCGCTGCCAGGCTATGAGAACGACTTCAAGGGATGGGGTGTTCCCAACTTCTGGGTGAAGGGACGTCTGGGCTGTGCTGAGCTGACAGCAGGCACGTTCTACGAGCAGTTTGGCTCGGGACTGATTCTGCGCACCTACGAAGAGCGCTCACTGGGCATTGACAACTCGCTGCTGGGCGGACGACTGGTGGTGAAGCCCACCAAGGGTGTGACGCTGAAGGCCCTCGGAGGCAAGCAGCGCCGATACTGGGAGTGGAACAAGGCGTGGATCACCGGAGCCGATGGCGAGGTACACCTGAACGAATGGATTCCCTCGCTGCAGCAGTCGGCAACAGAACTGATGGTGGGAGCCTCGTGGGTGAACAAATACGAGAGTCAGGAAGACATCTTCGTCGACCCTACCCATAAGCTGAACCTGCCAGAATTTGTGAATGCCTGGGACGTTCGCGCCACCCTGAACAAGGGACCGTGGAGCCTTTTGGCAGAATATGCGCAGAAGACGCAGGATCCGTCGTTCGACAACCAGTACAGCTACGAGAAAGGTACTGCCGTGCTGTTCTCCGGCTCCTATTCGAAGAAAGGCCTGAGCGTGCTGCTGCAAGGCAAGCGCAGCGAGAACATGGCCTTCCGCAGTCGTCGTACCATGCTGGGCACGTCGTCGTTCCTGAACCACCTGCCAGCATTCACACAGGACCATACCTATGCACTGGCAGCCCTCTACCCCTATGCCACCCAACTGGCTGGCGGAGAATGGGCGTGGCAGGCCGAGGCAGGCTATAACTTCAAGCGCAAGACAGCGCTGGGAGGCAAATACGGCATGAATGTGAAGGTGAACTTCTCGCACGTCCGCTGGGAGGGCACCACGTACTATCAGGACTTGGACGTCCAGCTGACGCGTAAGCTGACGAAGGACTTCAAGCTGACGCTGATGTATATGAACCAGAAGTATAACAAGACGGTTGTCGAGGGCGAGGGAGGCATGGTGAACAGCAATATCTTCATTGCCGATGGCAAATACCAGTTCTCGCCCAAGGTGACGCTGAGGGGTGAGGTGCAGTATCTGACGACGAAAGACGACCAGGGCGACTGGGCCTACGGACTGCTGGAGCTCTCGCTGGCACCCCACTGGATGGTATCGCTGAGCGACATGTATAACGTGGGCGAGACACACATCCACTACTATCAGGGTGGTGTGACGTTCACCACCGGAGCCCACCGCATACAGTTAGGCTATGGTCGTACGCGAGCCGGATACAACTGTTCAGGCGGTGTCTGTCGCTATGTGCCTGCCACATGTGGCCTGACAGCATCGTATAATTACAGCTTTTGAAAAATGTAATAATTATAAAATGTAAAAATGTAATAATTATAATATGAAGCACCGTTGTTTTATCATTTTCTCATTTTTTAATTTTTACATTGCCGCCATGTTTATGGCGGCGTGCAGTAACGTGGACGAGGCAGACAGGCTGATCTACGTGAAGCCAGCACCAGCAGCACGCTGCGTCCTGCTGGAGGACTTTACAGGACAGCGCTGCGTCAACTGTCCGCGAGGTACGGAGGTCATCGAACAGCTGCAGGCGGAATATGGCGACTCCGTATTCATTGCTGTCGGCATCCATAGTGGTCCGCTGGGATTCAAGGGTAATGCCCGACTCACAGGACTGGCCACAACCATTGGTGACGAATACTATAACCACTGGAATCTGGAATACCAGCCCGTAGGACTCGTAGATCGTCATGGGGCTGTCAACTATACCGACTGGGCTCTGGCCGTGAAGGAAGAGCTGGCACGTCCTGCCACGCTGACCATCAAGGCCGCAGCCAATATCGTGGACGATCAGGTCGACATCCGCCTGACGATGGAGGGTACAGATGGCACCACCACAGGAAAGCTGCAGATATGGCTGCTGGAAGACGGCATCAAGGCCATGCAGCTGATGCCTGATGGTGCAGGCAACAACGACTACATACACAACCACGTGCTGCGTACCCCCGTGAATGGCACCTGGGGTGAGGACTTCACCATCCAGGAGGCTGAGACCAAGGCCACCCACCACACGCAGGCCATCGACCCGGCATGGAACAAGGACAACCTGAGCATCGTCGCCTTCGTCTATAACGACCAGGGCGTGCAGCAGGCAGCGAAAATAAGAATTAAGAATTAGGAGTTAAGAATTAAGAGTTATCGCTTCGCGATTAAGAATTAAGAATTAAGAGTTAAGAATTAAGATAATGCGTATGAAGAAAGTTTTTACACTATGTTTGTTGATGCTGCTGGGAACGGTGACGTATGCCCAGGGCTATGTGTTTTCTGACAAAGATGGTAACGTCTACGAGAACGGAAAGACCATCGAACGGACAGGATTCGAGGACGACGGCTTTGGCGTCATGCTGAAGTCGGGACTGTTTGTAAAGAACCAGGATGCCCCCTCCAACTATGAGGTGGCTGTCGTGGCAAATATCACCCGTATTGACAATGGTGACGTACAGCTGTGTTTCCCCACAAACTGCTATAACTATAGCGTGGTGGGCACCCATGGAGGTAAGGACAAGACTTCGCTGGGAGAAGGTGCCGTCAAGGACATTCAGTCAGAATGGCTGCCCACAGAGGTCGGAGAGTGTATCGTAGAATATACTGCCAAGAATTATCAGGGCGATTTCCCCATGAATGACTACAAGGTGACTGTTCACTATAAGTACACTGGCACCACTGCTATCGACCAGGTGAAAAACAGTGCAACAGGACGCCATGAGTGCTTCGACCTGCAAGGTCGTCCGACGACAGCCAGCCATCACGGACTGACAATCGTCCGCATGGCGGATGGTAGTGTGCGCAAGTTTTTACATTGAACATTATAACAAAACAAATAAATTGATTCATGATGAAAAAATTAATGTTTTTCGTTACACTTGCTGTGGCAGGTGTGATGTGTGCTCAAGCACAAGTGTGGCAGAAAGTATCAAACAAGACACTTGCGCCAAAGTCGGTTAGCCATCTTAGCCATCGGGCTACCATTAATCCTGGTGCCAATCAGGGATGGTGGGGATATATTGATGGCAGTGCTGAGTTAGGAGGAGTGGGAGTCAGCAAGGCAGACACCTATCACTGCGCTATCTTTATTCCAGGCAACCATGAAGTAGCTGGCGGAAAGACTATTCAGGCTATCCGTTTTGGCCTCGTTTCCTCCAATGCAAAGGATGCAAAGGTGTGGATAGCAAAAGACAAGCCAAGTGCCATCAACACAGAACAATGCATTCAGGTGGTGGACGTTCCTCAGTCTGAATTAGGTAAGGTTAATATTGATGTCGCCCTGAATTCACCCTATGCCATTCCTTCTGAGGGTGTTTATGTTGGCTATTCTTTTACAATTACTAACGTACAATACACGGCAGATGCCTATCCCGTCTTGATAGGTGAGACTGATGCGCCCAATACTTTGTTATTGAGAACTGAGAATGCAGTAAAAACATGGTCAGACTTGAATGGTGAAGGATTTGGCAAACTGTTCCTGCAGGTGCTGTTGGAAGGTGACTTTGCCGATAACATGTTGATTCCCAGCAATTTCACAACTGCTTATGCTAAAATTGGAGGAGTTGGTACTGTTGCAGGCTTATTGAATAACCAGGGTATTACCCCAGTAACCAGTATTGACTATACCATTACCACTGATAATGTTGAGGGTGAGGAGAAACACGTCAATCTTGAGAGTCCTATCCCCTTCAATTCAAAAGGTATTGCTGTTATTCAGCTGAAAGGCGATGATGAGAGTGGTTCAAAGGTGAAGACGCTGACAGTGACTAAGGTGAATGGTAATCCCAATATGGCTACGGAGAAGTCCACACAGTTTACACTCGTTTCGCTTCCTGAGATTATTGACCGCAATGTCGTGGTAGAAGAATATACTGGAACAGGTTGTGGCTGGTGTCCGCGCGGTCTTGTAGGTATGGATAACCTTCGCAATACCTTTGGCGACCGTTTCGTAGGTATCGGCATCCATCGTTATAATTCGACTGATGCGATGTATATTGCCAGCTATGCTCCTGTCAGTTTTGGTGGTGCCCCATCTTGTCGCATAGACCGTGGTGCTGAAATGGACCCCTATTATGGTAGTGCGAATGATATCCGTGATGACTTCAGTGCAGAAATGGCTATTCCTGCTATGGGTGCTCTAGAGGTCAGCGGCACATTCGACGAGGCATTTACAAAGGTCAATGCCACAGCCAATGCAAAGCCACTGTTCGATGGCTCCTATCAGGTGGAACTGGCCTTGGTGGCCGATGGCTTGACAGGCTCAGGTTCAGGATGGAACCAGTCAAACTTCTTTTATCAGTATTCTTCATCTGATTTGCCTGAAGATCTGGCGCAGTTTGGTAATGGTGGTGCCTATGGAACATCTAGCGTTAAAGGCTGGATTTTCAACGACGTAGCCATTGCCAGCTCTTATGTCAACAAGAAGAATCAGATTCCCGGTCAGGCACTGACTGCTGGAACTACAGGTGCGTTTACCTATACGCTTAACCTGCCCACCAAGGAAGCACTGAAGAATGCTTTGCAGAAAGATCAGATTTACGTCGTTGCCATTCTTCTTGACAGTAATGGCAATGTGGTCAATGCAGCTAAAAAGAAAGTCGGAGAGTATGATCCTTCTGGTATCAGCTCTGTCAGCTCGGCCAATGCCACGGAGGCTGTCCGCTACACCCTCGATGGTCGCCAGATCAGCGCTCCACAGCATGGTCTGAACATCGTGAAGATGAGCGATGGCACTGTTAAAAAGGTGATGGTCAAGTAAGATACGCCAAACATTACAAAACTACTACTACATGAAAAGAATGGGATTGAAAGCAGCAATGATGGCCTTACTGCTGATGCTGGCCGTGAGTGGTCAGGCAGCAGAGCCTGTGAAGGGTGCTGAGGCACAAAAACTGATGCAGCTGCTGAACAGCATCAGTGGTGAGAAGACTCTGTCAGGCACGATGGCCTGTGTCAACTGGAACATCAGCGAGGCCCAGTGGGTGCATCAGCATACTGGCAAATGGCCTGCCATTGCTGCTTTCGACCTGATTCATCTGCCCTACTCCTCTCCCGGAGGATGGATTGACTACGACAACGTCAGTGTTGTGGACGACTGGCACCAGCAGGGCGGACTGGTCAGCATCTGCTGGCACTGGATGGTACCTGCCCGCAGTGGCAAGAGCGGAAAGTATGCGTTCTACTGGGGTACGGATGCTGACAAGGCTGACGAGCAGACAACTTTCGACGTAAAGAAGATCTTCGATGCCAGCTCCAGTGAATACCAGCTGATGATGAACGATATCGACCGTGTGGCCGATATCATGCTGACACTCAAGGCCAAGGGGATTGCCGTGCTCTGGCGACCCTTGCACGAGGCTGGTGGCATGTGGTTCTGGTGGGGACGCGATGCGGAGGCCTGCAACGAGCTGTGGCGTACCATGTATCGCCGTTTCCAGGAGAAGGGCGTCGACAACCTTGTCTGGGTGTGGACGCAGAGCTCGTCGTGGGGAAAGCCCTATAGCGATGGCTACCGGTGGTATCCTGGCGACGACTATGTGGATGTGGTCAGCATGGATATCTACAACGAGACGAATGCCACCACCATCCGCACCAAGTGCTATGACTTTTTGAAGGAGGAGTCGCCCACGAAGCTGACAGCACTGACGGAGTGTGGCACAGTGGCCACGATAGGTCAGCAGTGGACTGCAGGTGCCCATTGGCTGTGGTTCATGCCCTGGTACGACTATGCTGTCAGCAACGATATCAACAGCAGTGCTTTCAACCAGACAGCGCATGGCAATGCCGATATCACGTGGTGGACAGAGGCTTTCAGCCACGACTATGTGTTGACACGCGACGATGTCAAGGCCCTGATATCTACAAACATTTCGTCCCCCTCAGTCACTCCTGCGACCAAGGGAGACGAACGTCTATTTTCACTTGATGGCCGTCTGGTAAAGACCCCCGGGCAGGGTGTCTATATCAGGAACGGCAAAAAGGTCCTTTATTAGAAGTCCAGCTGACAGCCTACGCCCAGCACACGGTTGGTGCGCGTGAAAGTGTCGCTGACACCCTCGGTGGGATAGTTCGTGCGGTTGTACTTGTCGTACATGGTCTGGAAATAAGCTGCCGAGAGGGTGATATTGGGCTTCACCTTGTAGCTGAAGCCAAGACCCAGGCTATAGCTGTTGACGACAAACGACATATCATTCATATACTGGTCTGAGAGTCCGTAGCGTGTCAGCTGACCACCACCGGAGACGTTCAGCTTGTCAGTGACATCCCACTCGATACCTGCCAGATACTCGTTGCTGTTATGATCCAGCAGGTCCTGCGTGTTGTTATACCAGTCGGCCTGCTTGTCGAAATAGTGGTGCCAGCCCAGATTGATGCGGACAGCATCGATGGGACTCCACTGGGCACCGATGGTCAGCAGGGCAGGCATATCCTCGTTGACCTCCTCGCCATCGCGGAACTTGTTGACTGCAGCAATCTCGCTGGCCTCGTTGACTGTCGACTCGTTCTTCATGCGAACCTGTGTCTTGAACTCGTACTTGGCAGCGAAGTTGAAACGGCCTGTCTTGTAGTCGACACCGATAACGGGAGCAACACCCAGACTGGTCTGGTTACACAGCAGGTTCACACCCTGGGCATACTTCTGCAACTTGTTCAGACTCTGCTGGGTACCTTCCAGCTGAGCCTGCTTGGCCATGAGCTGCTGTTGGGTAGTAGTCAGCTCGGCAGGAACGGGGACGCCAGCAGCCTCGTACTGTGCAATACCTGCATTGACCTGTGCCAGTCCGGCATTGACCAGCTCCAGACCACCAGCAACAGTGGCTGTAGCACCCTGCATAAAGTCAGCAAAGTCGACGTAACCACCCTCTGTCTTCACCTGTATATTATTGATTTTTGCCTTGTAGGTGGCATCACCGTAGAGCATGCGCAGACCACCATAGACTGACAGGTCGCTGGTGATCTTATAAGCAGCACCCAGCTGGAAGCCGAAATAATACTGGCGACCACGCATAAAGCCATCCATATCGTAGCCCTGGGCACCCAGAGGCTCCAGCATGTGGGCAATGTTACCCACCACGCTCTCGAACGATCCGAGGCCATCGCCAAACTCACAGGCTCCGCCACCACCGGGTACGGAGATGTTTCCCTGGATACTCCAATTGCCCTTGTTGTATGCAGCCTGCAGCGAGGGGATAATAGGGGCATCGGCGACACCCTCGAACTCTTTCACCTCACTGCCGTTGTTCTTTCTGCCAAGCTTGAAAACGGGATTGGTCGAGGTGATGGTACGCGTCTGATGGGCATACTGCCAGTTGAAGGCCACATGGAAGCCCTCGGGCATAAAGACCACACCGGCGGGGTTGGAATAGACACCGTCGAGACCGATAGCGGCATCGCGCGCGGGATTCTTTAAAAATAAAACGCTTTGATTGGTGTTGGTGAGTATTCCACCAGCTGTGGCACTCAACACAGACAGCATCAGCACAAGTGATGCTAATAAACTCTTTTTCATTATCCTTTAAACAATTTTATTAAAAATCGGGTGCAAAGGTACTATTATTGCACAAAAGAGCCATAAAAGTGCAATAAATATTAATGTTTATTAACAGTCACCCAACACCCATCACCCAATACCCAACACCCATCACCTATCCCTTCTCACTCGGATAGCTGACGCGCGTATGGTAGATGGTCTTCAGCTTCTCGATGAGCACCGTCTTGGCATACTGGATATCGCGGAACGTGATGGGGCACTCGCGGAAATAGCCCTCAGCCACCTGCGTGTCGATGATACGCTCCACAAGGTCGCGGATGGATTGTTCGGTATAGTCCTGCAGCGAGCGCGAGGCAGCCTCCACAGCGTCGGCCATCATCAGACAGGCGTGTTCACGTGTGAAGGGATTGGGTCCGGGATAGGTGAACAACAGGTCGTCGACGGGATCCTTGGGATGCTCGTTCTTATAGTGGATATAGAAGTATTTGGCCTTGCCCAGTCCGTGGTGGGTGGCGATGAAGTCGCGGATGACCTTGGGCAGGTTGTTCTTGTCTGCCATCTTCATACCTTCTGTCACGTGACTGATGATCAGCTGGGCACTCTCAATGTCCGTCAACATCTCGTGGGGATTGATACCCGTCTGGTTTTCAGTGAAATAGATGGGGTTTGCCAGCTTGCCGATGTCGTGATAGAGGGCACCGGTACGCACCAGCTGGGCCTTCGCATCAATCTTGTTGGCTATCTCACCAGCCAGATTGGCCACCTGGATACTGTGGTTGAAGGTGCCTGGAGCCACCTCACTCATGCGGCGTAGCAGCTCGTTGTTGGTATTCGACAGCTCGACGAGCGTGATGTCGCTGGTGAATCCGAAGGCCTTCTCGATGAGGTAGAGCAACGGATAGGCGAACAGCAGGGCGATGCCGTTGACGATGAGATAGTTATAGGTTGAACAGTCTATCTGCGACAGTGCCGTGGCCTGCATCCAGTCGAAGGCCAGATTGACAGCCATACAGCTGAGGGTGATGATGATGGCCGTCTTGAACAGCTGTGAGCGTTGCGTCAACTCTCGCAGCGAACTGATGGCCACCAGTCCGGCGACGCTCTCCACGACGATGAATTCGAAGGTGTGCTGCAGCATGATGGCACAGATGAATATCATGGTGATATGCGTCATGAAGGCCGTTCGCGAGTCCATGAACACGCGGATGAAGATGGGCACCATCGCGTAAGGCAGGATATAGACATGCACCAAGGTATGACTGACGAAGAAGGCCGTCAACAGGGCGAAGATGACGATGAGGGCATAGAGCATGACCAGACTGCGCGGCTTCTCGAAATAGTCTGCACGATAGAGGCTGAGGTACACCGTGAAGCATATCATGAGGATGGCCACGTAGATGATTTGTCCCAACAGCGTTATCCTGTTTTCCGGACCCATATTGCGACGTTCGTTCTCACGCTTGTACGACTCGATGATGCGATAGGTCTTGTCAGTGACAATCTCACCACGGTCGATGATCTTCTGACCTTTATAAATCACGCCCATGGCCAGAGGTACACTCGACATCAGCTCGTTCTTGCTGGTCTCGCTGCGCTCACGGTCGAAGATGAGGTTGGGCACGATATAGTTGTTTAGGTTGCACTTCTGCAACAGGGGCTTCTGCGCTGCTATCTTCTCGTCCTCAAAGAGCTGTTCGTAGGCCGTCTTGGCTGAAAACACCTCCATGACACTCACGCTGACAGCCTGTTTCTTGCTGACCACGCGGATCATCGACGCCGAATCGGCACGCAGCTCGGCATACTCCTTCGACTCCATCACACCCTGCTGGTAGATGCTGTGCAGACGGTTGGCAATGACGGTGAGATATTCGCTGGAGACATCGGGAATACCATCGGCATAGTCCTTCAGGAACTTACGGACCATATTGTCCTCCGTTTCTTCCTTATATTTATAATAGGGCTCATAGAGCTTCAAGAGACTGTCGCGCTCGTGTTTGATGATCTCGTCCGACTTATACACGGGGAAGTCGAAGGGAGCCGTGAAATCAGCATATTTCCACGGACGGCCCTGCTCCACATACAATGGGGTACTGGTATCGTCAGGCATGGCCCATACGACGACGGCCACCGTGACGATAATCAGGGCGGCTTTCAGGAGCACGCTGTGCCAATGATAGTTGTCTTTCAGGTTAAAACTGCTCATAATCGTACGATTTGCCTGCAAAGATACGAAAATTTCTCATTTCTCATTCCTCATTTCTCATTTTTTTTGTACCTTTGACTTCGTCGAAGCTACTTTCGCTCGAAAAAGTCCAAATATATTTGGCTTTTTGCTCACTTATTCGTACCTTTGCAAGCAAAATTACTCATAATTATGTCAGAAAGAAGAGTGAGGGTGCGCTTTGCACCCAGTCCCACAGGGGCATTACATATCGGCGGTGTACGCACCGCCCTGTACAATTACCTGTTTGCACGCCAGCATGGTGGCGACCTGGTGTTCCGTATCGAGGACACCGACTCCACGCGTTTCGTGCCTGGTGCAGAAGAGTATATCATCGAGTCGTTCAAGTGGCTGGGCATCCAGTTCGACGAGGGTGTCTCGTTCGGTGGCGACAAGGGTCCCTATCGCCAGAGCGAGCGTCGCGACATCTATAAAAAATATGTCCAGCAGCTGTTGGACAACGACAAGGCCTACATTGCCTTCGATACCCCGCAGGAGCTGGAACAGAAGCGTGCTGAGGTACAAAACTTCCAGTACGACTGCCACACGCGCCAGCAGATGCGCAACTCGCTGACCCTTCCGAAGGAAGAGGTCGACGCGCTGATTGCTTCCGGCCATCAGTATGTCGTCCGCTTCAAGGTGGAGGCTGGTCAGGAAATTCTCGTCAACGACCTCATCCGTGGTGAGGTGCGTGTCAAGAGCGACATCTGCGACGACAAGGTGCTCTACAAGAGTGCCGACGAGTTGCCTACCTACCATCTGGCGAACATCGTCGACGACCACCTCATGGAAATCTCGCACGTCATCCGTGGTGAGGAATGGCTACCCTCTGCCCCACTCCACGTCATGCTCTATCAGGCCTTTGGCTGGCAGGACACCATGCCTCAGTTTGCACACCTGCCACTGTTGCTCAAGCCCGTCGGCAATGGCAAGCTCTCCAAGCGTGATGGCGACAAGTTAGGATTCCCCGTATTCCCCCTGGAATGGCACGACCCCAAGACAGGTGAAGTCAGCTCGGGCTATCGCGAACAAGGCTACTTGCCTGAAGCCGTCATCAACTTCCTGGCTCTGCTGGGATGGAGTCCGGGCAACGATCAGGAGCTGATGACACTGGACGAGATGGTCAGCCTGTTCGACATCTCGAAGTGCTCGAAGAACGGTGCCAAGTTTGACTTCATGAAAGCAGAATGGTTCAACCGCCAGTACCTCCTGCAGCATCCCGACACCGATTGGTGTCCGGCCTTCGACAAGGTGCTGAAGGAGAACGGTATTACGGCCACTGCCGAACAGGAAGCTGAGGTGGTGCGGATGATGAAAACGAAGGTCATCGAGGTGACTGACAAGGAGGGCAAGACCAGAAAGCGCAACATCTCCTTCCCCAGCGACCTCTGGCCTCTGACCAAGTTCTTCTTTGTGGCGCCCACTGACTTCGACAGGGAGGGTGACAAGTTTATCCGCAAGAACTGGAACGAGGGTACCGCAGACCAGATGCGCCAGATGCAGGCCGTGCTGGAAGGCATCAGCGACTGGAGTGTGGAAGGCCAGAAGGCTGTTGTCGACCCGTGGGTAGAACAGACAGGCATCAAACCTTGGAACGCATGGCGCATCGCCCTTGTCGGCACAGGACAGGGTCCTGACATGTACGAACTCTCTGCCTTCCTCGGCAAGGAGGAGACGCTGAGGCGCATGTCTGATGCCATTCGCAAATTAGAAATTAGAAATTAGAAGTTAGAAATTGTTGCGTCAGGAGTAATCATCATTCCTAATTCCTCATTCCTAATTCCTCATTTAAATTAAAGAATGTACAACATAATCATCTACATCTACCAGCTGGGCGTTATCATCTGCAGCCTTTTCAACGAGAAGGTGCGCAAGATGTGGCGCGGAGAGCGCGAAGCCATCCGTATCCTGCGCGAGAAGGTGGACCCCACAGCACAGTATGTGTGGTTCCATGCCGCCTCGCTGGGCGAGTTCGAACAGGGACGTCCCCTTATGGAGCAGATGCGCCGTGAACACCCGGAATACAAGATTCTGCTCACCTTCTTCTCGCCCTCTGGCTACGAGGTGCGCAAGAACTACGAGGGTGCCGACATCATCTGCTACCTGCCTCTGGACACCATCACCAATGCACGGCGCTTCCTGCGCACCATCCGTCCCGTCATGGCGTTCTTCATCAAGTACGAGTTCTGGTACAACTACTTGCATATCCTCAAGCACCGTGGCATTCCCGTCTATAGCGTCAGCAGCATCTTCCGTCCCGGACAGGTGTTCTTCCGCTGGTATGGGCACCAGTACAGCCGCGTGCTGAAATGCTTCACCCATTTCTATGTGCAGAACGACATCAGCCGCGAACTGCTGTCCACCCTCGGCATCAACAATGTCACCGTGGTGGGCGACACGCGCTTCGACCGGGTGCTACAAATCAAGGCCGCTGTCAAACAGTTGCCTGTGGTGGAATCATTCATCCAACACCCATCACCCATCACCCAACACCCAGTCTTCGTCGCTGGCTCTTCGTGGCAACCTGACGAGGATATCTTCATCCCGTTCTTCAACGAACACCCCGACTGGAAACTCATCATCGCACCTCACGTCATCGCTGAGGACCACCTTCGCCAGATAGAGGCCAAACTCCAGGGTCGAAAGGTGGTGCGCTATACCTCCCTCAATGCCTCCGAAGGAGGGGAGTCGGGAGAGGTCTTGATCATCGACTGCTTCGGACTCCTATCCAGCATCTATCGCTTTGCCGATGTCACCTACGTCGGAGGCGGCTTTGGCGTGGGTATCCACAACACGCTGGAAGCGGCCGTATGGGATGTCCCCGTTATCTTCGGGCCTAACAACAAGCGCTTCCAGGAGGCACAAGGTCTGAAAGCCTGTGGCGGAGGACTGGAGATTAGCAATGCCGACGACTTCCGTCGTATCATGCAGCGTTTCATCGACGATCCGCAGGCCCTCGCCACTGCCGGACAGCAGGCTGGTGCCTATGTCAAGCAAATGACAGGTGCCACCCAGAAAATCCTCACCGACATCTTCTAACACCCATTCCTCCCTCCTCATTTCTTTCATTTCTTTCATTTCTTTCATTTCTCATGTCCATCCAAGAACTCTACCAACTATACAAACAGCACCCCGTCATCACCACCGACTCCCGCAACTGTCCGGAAGGCAGCATCTTCCTGGCACTGAAGGGAGACACATTCGATGGCAACCAGTTTGCACTCGCAGCACTCGAGAAAGGCTGTAGCTACGCCATTGTGGAGACCCCTCCCAGCCTCCCCGAAGGGGAGGAGGGCCTGGCGGACAGAATGATTGTAGTCAACGACAGTCTGCAAACGTTCAAGGACCTGGCACGCGAGCACCGTCGCCAGTTCGACATCCCCATGGTAGGCATCACAGGCACCAATGGCAAGACGACCACCAAGGAACTCGTCCGTGCCGTGCTCGCCGAATGCTACAATGTGATGGCCACCGAGGGCAACTTCAACAACGATGTCGGCGTACCCAAGACGCTGTTCCGACTCGACAGCCAGACGGACATTGCCGTGGTTGAGATGGGGGCCTCACACCCTGGCGACATCAAGACACTCGTCGAGACCGCTGAGCCCACCTGCGGACTCATCACCAACGTCGGACGAGCCCATCTGCAGGGCTTCGGCTCCTTCGAGGGCGTCTGTCGTACCAAGGGCGAGCTCTACGACTTCCTCATAGCCCGTGACCTCCCCCTCTTCGTCAATCGCGACAACGAGCACCTCATGCAAATGATTCAGGATGCTGCCAACACCCAACACCCATCACCCAACACCCAACACCCCGACATCTATTATTACGGCCAGAGCGACAACCCCGACATCCTCATCCGGGGCGAGGTCATCTCCTGTGCACCCTTCCTGAAGTTCCGCTGGCGTGAACAGGACCACGACGCAGGCTACTGCAGCGAGTGGATGGAGGTCGAGACACACCTCATCGGGGCCTACAACCTCGACAACATCCTCGCAGCCATCACCGTGGGCTATTGCAACAACGTCCCCTTCGACGCCATCTGTCATGCCATCGCCAGCTACGTACCCACCAACAACCGTTCACAGCTGACGAAGACCGAGCATAACAGCCTGATTGTCGACGCCTATAACGCCAACCCCACCAGCATGGCTGCTGCCATCGACAACTTCCGTCGCATGGAGGTATCGCCCAAGATGGCCATCCTGGGCAAGATGGGCGAGCTGGGCGACGTCTCCGACGAGGAGCACCGCCGTGTGGTGACTATGCTCGAGGAGGCCGCCTTCGACGAGGTATGGCTCGTGGGCGACGAATACCAACAGGCCATCACCCCAAAACCAATACCCGCCACCTTCCGTCTCTTCCACGACGTCGAGGAGGTGAAGGATGCCATCACCCATCACCCAACACCCATCACCAATCGTTATATTCTCATCAAAGGTTCCAACAGCGTCAAACTCTTCCAGCTCCCTGAGCTGCTGTAAGCCTTGCCACTGTCCTCAGAAACTCGGGCACTTCCACACCCAGCATCTCCAGGATGGTCGTGATGGGATAGTCCTGGTCGCCCATCATGTTGAAATGTACCATAATCGTGGGGAAGTAGCGTCCTGTGGCAGCATTGTACACCGTGTCCAGATAGAGGTTACCCACCGAGACGCCAGCCATCATCAGCCTCAGCTTCAGGTTCTCGTTCATGCTGGCCACGACGCGCTCGCAGACCTCCTTCGTCGTACCTTGCTCCAAGTATCCGGCAACCTGTACACCGTTGACTACCAGATAGTTCACGTTATCTGTCTCACCCACGAAGGTCAGCAGGTTGTTCATCGTCGTCACCGTGAAGTCGCCATGCACCTGCACGTCGTGCTTCACAATCTTCAGGATGTCGGCATCGTCCTCCAGTCGCGCACTCATCGTCAGCAGCGGCGTCTCCTCGTCCCCCTTGCAATAGGTCAGCGCCACCGAACGGCTGTGCGTGCTGTCCTGGTCGTACGTCAGGTTGATTTCGTAGTCACGATACCACACCTGTCCGATATAGAAGTCGTCCCTGATGAGGATAGGAAGCCATACGGGACGGTTGTTCTCCGAGCCCGACAGGATCTTCAGCACCTGTTCGCCGTTCTTGTAGATGAAGAACTCGCTGGCCTTCTTTACCACGAACTTCGTCTTGAAGCCACGGAACTCCACCGTCACCTCCTTCTCGATGGTGCCCTTCACCAGATACTCGCTGCCATCCTGGAGCGTATAGGTCACCTCACCCTCCTTCGTGGAGTTCAGGCCAAACCACGACGAGCTGCTCTCGCCCTCGTCACCCAGCATCACCGACAGGTCCCACGCCAGCTGTAGCGCATCGTTGAAGGCCTGGAACGTGAAGCGCCGTCCCTGTGCCCTGTTCGATGCCGACTGCTCGCCCTGCAGCACGTTCAGCAGTGCCGACAGCTTGGTTTCAAACTCCCTCAGCATGCTGTAGTCGTCGCTGCGCGTCGTCAGCGGCACCACCCTCGCCAGCGGAGCCAGCTCCTGGAAGTCCAGTCCTGCCATGCGCTCGTTCACGCTGTTGGCAGCTGTCATCAGCGGAGTGTCAACCAACACGTTGCCACCCTTCTCTTCCGTCGTCGTATCGTCACTCTTGCTGCATCCGGCACATACCATGAGCCCCACTGCCAGCATCAGAACCATCATCTTTCTCATCGTGATATCTTTTTACTCCTTAAACTCTTGAACTCTCGAACTCCTTGAACTTCTCGAACTCGCTGCAAAGATACAACTTTTTCCGGAATTCTTGCAATTTCTGCCTCAAAAGTTTGGAATCTTCGGGATTTCTTTCTATCTTTGCAGAAAGAAAGCAAAAGATGGAACAGGAAAGTTAGTTCTTCTACACTCTTATTTACAATATGCGAAACCAATTGGTCTTTTCTCTTTTGAATCTAATCGTTCGTTGTCACAATGCCGGATGAGCATTGACAACACATCTTCACGCTGACCATGCAGAATATCGTCGATAGCGTAATGTCGTGCGATGTTTTCTATCTGTCCGCCACTGAATTCGTATTTCGAAGCCAGTGTGTGGACATCCATATCGCTCAGTTCAGGAATCATTGTGTGCCAAATATGGGCACGGGCCTCCTCGGTGGGCTTCTCGAACTTGACCTTATAAAGGAATCGGCGCTCGAAGGCCTTGTCCATATTCTCCTGCAGGTTGGTGGTGGCTATCATGATGCCATCGAGCTGTTCCATCTCCTGCAAGATGATGTTCTGCAGCGAGTTCTCCATCTTGTCGACAGCATTCTCTGCCCTGTTCTTACGCTTGCCGATGATGGCGTCGGCCTCGTTGAACAGCAGGATGGGCGTCAGCTTGGCACGCTTCACCTGTTCACGATAGCGGTCAAACAACGCCTTTACGTTCTTCTCGCTCTGACCGACCCACATACTCTTCAGTTGCGGCACGTCCACCACCATGATATTTCTTCCCGTTTTGCGGGCCAGCTGATAGACCGTCTCTGTCTTACCTGTACCAGGACCGCCATAGAACAGACAGGCAAAACCGTTGCGGAAGCCCTTTTCCTTCATCCGGTCATGAATTTTCTGGTAGTTCTCTGGCTGTAGGAAGCTGCCCAACTCCTCCACCTGCCGTTCAATGTCCTTGGGGAAGAACAGTTGCTTCTTGCCTAACTTACTGGCATCCAGCATATCGGCTAACTTCTCCTCAGCCACGTTGATTTTCAACTCAGCCAACAGCGTTCGCTTGGCACTCTCTGTCAGTTTGTATCTGGTTACGTCGGCAATACCGTCCACGCAGCGGTGCTCTATGACTTTTTTCCGTTGCACTTTGTGCTCTCCACTTCTGAGTTCTGTCTTGGCTCTGTTGAAATCGCCTTGGTTGTTAAACAAATCTTCAATTTGGCTGAAACGGATGTCGTCATCATCTCTGTTCACCAGCCGGTGGCAGAAGAATGCCACCATCATCTGATCTTCTGCATTCAGATAATACTCCTTCAGGTGCTTCACAAATCCCACCTGCGGATTGCCCTCAAAGAGCGTCTGCAGCTCCTCGCAGAGTTCGTGGGGCGAGATGGCATCATCATCCAGATCCTCGAACCAAGAGTCGAGCAACTCAAATACGCTGGCACAGTCAAGCCCTGTGCGTTTGGGCAGTTCGTATACCTCGTTATGCTTCAGACAGCGTATGACAGCAGTGGGGATGTCGAAGTCGTCTTCGTCCTTTACGTCGCGATACTTCAGCAGTCTTCGTCGCACCAGCGCATCGATGTCGCTGGCATAGCTCAACACACTGATTTTGTTCATGTCCAGATGGCAGGCAATGTCATTATAGTCCACCCTGTTGGGACCTTTCTCCATGCATACGCAGAACAGCACCGCCTGTCGCTCCGTGATGCCATAACTCTTAGCCAGCAGCTGAATCTCCGTCTTGGCTTTCTTCATAAACTCTGGACTCATCTTCGAGTCGCTCGATAGCTCTACCACACGCTCAATAGCCTGCAGTAGCGTCATTTCTTTCTTTTTATTATTCATTTTCATTGCCATAATTGTTGTTTTGTATAGGCAGCCAGAAGTGACGGAGCAGTGAGAGCCGTCAAGCTCACTTGGATGGCCGAGTCGTGACGGAACTCGACAGAGTCAACCCAAGGCTCTGACTGTTTGGGTGAGAGATGGAAGTGTTTGGTCATTTTTTGAATGAGGGAGGTTGTTTGAGAGGATGAGAGGTCAAAGATAGTGAGGGTATAGAGCTCATGGTTGATGGATGGGGTAAAGAAGAGTCTTTTGTTGTTGAGGTAGTTCTGGATTTTGTTGAAATAGCTCTTTGAACTGGTCTTGATTGTTGTTGTCATATTTCTGAATTTTAAATGTTATGTGCATAATATAGACACATTCGCGAAAAAATTCAAAAAACGACCAACTTTTTTTCATGGCAATAAAAAATGGCATCCCAAGACCTTTCTTCTACAGGGTTAGAAGGATGCCTGCCAGCCTCCGGCTCCAAAAGCTTTGACCTATGGTCGAACCTCCTTACGCTCGGCAGAGTTGAAGCAAGCTTTACTCTGCTCTCGCTTACTCGGAGCTTTCTACGACTGATTCTTGGTTTAAGTTTTACTCCTGATATTTCAATGCTTTACGAAGAATAGTGCGCTGAATCTCGGCTTCCATCAGGGGGACAAAGTTATTGTCTGTTCCTTCTGCTGCATATTGTTGCAGGTGTATGTCAGCTATCTCACCTGCAATGGATTTAAGTGCCTCGGCTGAGAATTCTTCAACAGGGATGAGCTTTCTTTCCACGCACAGTTCTATGTATTGACTGATGGGTTTCAATGCCCTCTCTGTCCAGAACTCTATCACATAGTCGTGCCAATGATCGTAGGCCCATTTGTCTTTCTTGAACATGTCGCTCAAGCGGGTATGTCTTATCTCAAGTTCGCAAATAGCCTCACTGATACCACGCATGGTCTCTGCCGAGAAGGGCACACCTTCCATTATCATGTCTGGTGTCACCAGAGTTTTCCGTCCGCAATACGGACAGACGGCTCCCTTCTCTCCATTCTCATTCTCCTCGAAATCATTGACTTCCGAAGAGGAGAAAACTTGAGTGCAATAATAGCACCCACATTGTGGAGCCTCATGAATCAGTTCCCAGTTTCTGGAAGAATGGTTCTCCAGATCTACTTGGCGAAGTATCGCCTGTATCCTATTAATCTTACCCATATCTATTGTTTTTTACTTATTTCATTTCTATGTCTAAATTCTCAAAGCATTGGCGCAGGGCATAGAGCAGCGGCTCTCCGTTGTCGGCTTCTGTGATGATGACGAGGCTGTCGGAGGCTTTTCGTTCCATAGTGAGGACATTGCCGCGGTAGTACTCTGAATCACTGCCTACAAGCATCTTCATCAGCGTCTGCTGTGGCACGAATAGCCCACACTCATTTCCTGGCGTACCGAACTGCTGGCAGAGGTCATTGATAAGCGTCTCTACTCCGTCGAGTGTTACGTTATTGCCAGTAAGTGTATAGTGGAACTCTTTGGGCTCTTCCTCATCAGGAAAATCCTCGGTAGTATATTGCTCATAGACCGCATCACCTGCCAGATCGTAATAGGTCTTGGCTGTCTTTTTGTCGATGAAGATGCCGTTCTTCTCATCGCCATAACGGTATTTCTGATAGAGTTGTTCGGCAGCCTCCTTGATACCTTTATCACAGAGTTTCTGTAGCATTTCAGGGTTGTCGATGGTGCAAGCCCAACTCTCATCACCTCGTCGCACCAGTTCCATATACACCTCATCAAACGGACGTGGCCAGAAACTACTTGTCTTGTCGATGAAAGTACGCAGGGCCTCCGTGCTGATTTTGGCAGCACTGGCGGCAACGCTCTCCATCAGGTTACGCTCTTCTTCTGTGGTGTCGGTAGAAATCAGTTCATCACGTTCCACCGTCACCTCTTCGCCTGTATCCTCGTCCTTGAACGTCTCGTTCCAGCGGTGATGATTCCGTTCCAGTGTCTTAACCAGTGATTCAATTCTTGCATCCATCACAGGGCATCCTGTCTTTTCGTTAATAGCCTGCAAAATCTGCTGGCGAATCCACCAGACAGCATAGGACAAGAACTTGCACTCGGCATTGATGTCAAACTTCTCAGCCGCAATCCTCAGACCTTCTGTTCCTGTCTCAATCAGTTCTTCAAGTGAAAGTCCCTTATTCTGATATTGGTTGGCCACACTGACCACGAACCGCATATTGGGACGTACCAGCTTATCCATCTCATCGCATTCAGGACCCTTTTCCTGAATGGCCTTAATCAGTGCCAATTCTTCCTCTGCACTCAGCAATGGTGCACGACCAATCTCCATGAGGAATTCATCAATGTTAAAACCTTTCTTCATGTCTTTTTCGTTTGTCATACGTTTCTGTTTTGTTGTTTATGACACTAATATAGATACATTCCATGAAAAATTCAAAAATCAGGGCAACTTTTTTTAATCCTCAGGATAAGTTCGCTCCGTTCTCTCTCTGTCTTTTTCGTTCCATACGACAACGAGTTGCACCCACCATTCGGCATCTTCAGGGGCGATGGTGCCGTTATCAACCTCATCCTGTTCTATAGTAGAGCAAGATAGTTCCACCCGCTCGTCGCCTCGTTGTAAGATAACGTTCCAAAAGCCAGAGATGAACACCCCTTCTTCTGCAACCTCGTAGCCTTCACCTTTCAGTTCCGCCACCACGGTGTCCCTCTCTTCTTCAATGTATTGTTCCCAGTCTTTCCCCATATTCTTGTGTAAAATCCGGTTTTTGAGTTCTGTTGCAAAATAGAGACTTTTCTCCTACGGTAGTATCCCCAATTTCTTAAAGATTGCCTCCATTTGTGATACGGGAAACTTGTTTTGTGTGCTTACTCCCCATATACTGATGAAACGGATGCCTGGCCACGTGTTGAGTGTGAACTCCATGTATCTGCCATTGCCAATCTCAATTATGTTTCCAATTGGCTCCCAATCCACAAGCCCCTTGGATTTTAGTTTATCCAGCAAAGCTCTCGTAAAGTCACCGCTCATTTTCAGCAACACCACATTCTTCAAATAATCGTTAGCTATACGCTTTGACTCTTGGGCGGCAAAACAGATGGAGTATTCATAAACAGCCTTGATATTTTGTTCTAAGTAGAGGCCATAATGTGTTTCCTTATTAACATTTATAGTATGCCAAGGTATCAATTCAACGCTAAGGTGACTTTTCAACGAAGGCTTTAATCCTAAAGTATTATGCACAGGCCTTGCACGATAAATATAATGCCAATACGCTGTATTGTCAGGCCAACTATCACCCTTTTTGCCAGTTTCGCCAGCATAGTTAACAATATCGTCGGCATATGAGCCATTATATAGTTTCCTATTATGTATGTTTTCGCGCTCCTGCTGTGGGCCACCTTCACCAGGGTTGAAATTGATGACTACCGAATGCAGTGGTTGTTTGCCATCATTGCCCCACCAAGGCTCAGGGATGTAAAGTGACGACTTTTTCCCGCCATTAGTATTACACAAAGGAGCTGGCTCCTTATCGGGGTTCGTCCACCCCATAATGGCATTGTTGGTATTATTATACCACTGTGCCACAAATTCTTCCCAATACTTGTAATAATCCATAATAAAGTTCTTCATAATTAATAATGTTTTTGTTTCTATTTGTTTAATGACTCTTTTATTTGTTTGCGGCCCGAGTGTTAATCTTCTTACCCTCCTTGTTCCAGGTGTAGATCCAAACGCCGAGGCGGCTGGTGAAGGTGCTGCCTGATACGGAAACCACTTCGCCCACCGATTGTGCGCCAAGCGTTTTCAGCGTCTTCCCTTCAGCATCACATATCAGGTAGAATGCTCCTCGCTTGGTCACAAAGAAGTCATTCCCCCATCCCTTGATGTCGCCGATACCACTTCGGTACAGCGTCTTGATCTTCTTGCCACTTTCATCATATATATAGTACCAGTTCTTGGTGGTCTCAATATATGAGATCTCCTTCTGTGCCTGTATAGACAACACGGCACAGAGAAAAACAAATAATAGTAAACCTCTCTTCATATTATAAAATCAATGCTATCAACGCACATAAACCTATAAAAATCCAAAACAGACACCCCAGGGTGTGGCTACAGCCTTCCGACAGGAAACTGAAGACGACCTCCAATCCCTTGATGAGCCATCCCAACAGACCACCGCCCACAAAAAGCAGTATAATCAAAACGACAACGCCTATAATCGTTAATATAGTCATCTTGCTGTTTATTTGTTCTTTGGAGATAATATAGGAACATGGCGATAAAAATTCAAATTATTCAGCAACTTCTTTCAGTTTCTCCCAGACTTTTACCATTGCCCAGGTGTCGAGCTCGCAATAGCGGAGGAGGGCTTCACGACTGGCGGCGGCTTCTTCAGGCTCCATGAACTGGATGCGTGGGAAGATGGTCATAGCGTGTCCGCCATTCTGACAACGCTCATCGAGATTGTGATAGTCCAACTCGCGATTATTGGGGAACAGGGCCGGCAGTACCTTCTTGATGCTGAATGAACCACCCATAGCCGGAGCATAGTAGAAGCCACTCTGGAAAGGCGTCAGCAAATCCTGGATGTTGTCGCGGATGTTCAGCAGATGGACGGCAAGGTCTGGATAGAGTGCTGCCAACTCCTTGATACGTCCACGCTCAAAACCATCATTATAGGCCAGCGTGCAGACGTTCATGGGGATGTCCTTGCAGAGTTGCTCTGCCAACGAACGGCGTGGGTCGCTGCCATCAGAAGGAGCGAGGAACTCACGATGCTCGTAGTCAGCAGTCTCAGACGCTTTGATATGCAGCGAATACTGGAAGGTAATCTGCTGATAGGGGCGCTGTCCGTCGTATTGGGGAATGGCCTGTTGTAGAGTCTCGAAATCGAGGAAATAGAGTGGGTAACTGAGCCCACTAAGAAACTCGCGGATACCGTCCACATTGATCTGCTCCGTCTGGTTCAGTGTACACTCCACCTGCATCTGCTGCTTGTCGCTCAGTTTCTCTCCGCGGACATCCTCAAACGATATACGGCCTGCATAGTAGTGCTCCAGCTTCTTTTTAAAGTTCATGCGATAGAGGTCGAAAACGGTGGGCTCGTCTGTAGGAATGCCGTGCTGATGCTTACAGTAGTCGAAGAAAGCACAGCCGTATGGTTTCTGACAATGCTCTGAGATGTCGAGGTCTGGCTCATCCTCGTCAGCCAGCATCTTCAGCGCCTGACTCACCCTGACTGGCACCTTCAGATATTCATTTTCTACCAACTCACGCATGTCAACGGTGACGAAGAGCTGCTGCAAATCGAGCTCGCCCTGACGCACATAGTCGCTGTTCAGACAAACAAGATAGGTATCCGTCACGTTGATGCCGCATTGCTTTAACACCCACTTCTGATAGGCAATATCAGGAGCGTATTTCTCCAACTTGGCAGCCTGGCCATCGAACTCAGGAAAACTGCTGCTCTTTACTTCGTAGATGGCCCAACCATCTTTAGTCTTACGCAGGATATCGACAGCGCAATAGTGCGACTCGAAAGTCAGCGAAGCCTCGCAGATCACCTCCGTGCCTCGCTCCATCTCCTGTTTGGTTTTCTCTATCATCGCATTGAGGTCGAGGCTGCCATCTTCACGTTCTGTCGTCACCTCCACAAACGGGCCAAACAGTCCCATTGCCAAGTATCCCACTTCGTTACCGCTCTCGAAACGAGCCTCAACACTCGCATCTACAGTCGCTTCATCAGGTTTATACACTTTCAGCCATAATGCCTTCGGGCACTGGCAATACGTGGTGTAACGCGATTTTGATAATCTCTTCATCTGCTCAATTTGGTTTTTAGGACTCAATTAGTGCTACAAAGATAGTCAATTTATTTGAAATAGATTCTAATAGAAGCTGTTTTTTATCGTTTTTTCGTAACTCTGGCTTCGCCGAACTTACTTCATTTCGGCAAAAAAAGAAAGATTTTCTTTGTTTTGCTCTCAACTTTTCGTAACTCTGGCTTTGCCGAAGTTACTTACACTCGGAAATGAAAAGAAAAGCAAGCATTTCTTTTGCATTTCTCTCGTTTTTTCGTAACTTTGCAGCGATGTTCGAGAACGAGATTAAAGAATACGAGCGCATCCGCCAGGAATATCAGCAGAAAATCGCTGACAAGATGGGCGTGAAGCAGTGGATGGAATACAACGAGATTCTGTTCTCTGCCCACTCTTGTGCCATTGAGGGGAACTCCTTTACGGTGGATGACACGAGAATACTGCGTGAACAGGGCATGGCCATGATTCCTGTGGGACGCTCATTACTGGAATGTACGGAGATGGCAGACCATTTCCGTGCCTTCGACTATATGGTGAGTCATCTGGAGGCACCCTTCGACGAGGCCTTGCTGAAAGAGGTGAACCGCCTGGTGACGGAGCACACCATCAGCTATCGAGCCCCAGGAGCTGTAGCTGGTGAATACACCACAGAGGATATGGCTGCTGGAGATACCGTTTTTGGAGACCATGAGACACTGATAGCCCGTGTGCCGAAGCTGATGGAGTCGACACAGAGAGCGATAGCGGACGGACAACACCCGCTTGTTGTCGCTGCCAAGTGGCACGGCTACTATGAATATCTGCACCCCTTCCGCGATGGCAACGGCAGAACGGGACGTCTGCTCTCGAACTTCATCCTGCTTCGTGCACGTCATCCGCTATTGATTGTCCTACTTGAAGACCGTTCAGAATACATTTCGGCCCTCAAGCAGATCAGAACAGAGGGTACTGACGAACACCTCGTCACTTTTTTCTTCAAGACAGCCATTGCCCGTATGAAGAACGAACTGGCCCAGAAACAGAAGAACACCCTCCCCACCATGTTCTTCTGACGCCAGAAGAACTGAAACACCTATTTCAATAAAGTACAGATATGCCAAGAAAGAAAGACGGAATGCTGTTTGAGGTTCATCCGACACCTGCCAAGGGAAAAGACGGGAAGAACATTGTGTATGTACGCCCTGCAGGCAAGTTGAAAATATCGATGAAGGGGCTGGAAGACTTCTGCAGCCGTTCCTACCGCTCACGGTATGGGGAGCTATCGATGGCCTTCGACTATTTCCTAAGGGCGGCAGGTGAGCTGATGGCCCAGGGGTATCGCATCGACACCCCCATCGGATCGTTTGCCCCCAGACTGAAACTGATGCGGCAAATCACCGACCCTGACGAAGTGACAGGACGCGATGTGATGTTCGACGGCATAGACTACAATCCTGGGAAACGATGGAAAGAGGAGCTGCAAAAGTGGTCCAGAGGCTTCCGTCGTATGGACAATCCCAATACACAGGAGATTATGGCCGACGAGGAGAAGCTCGAAGCATTGATTGAGAAGCTGGTAGGCAACGGGGGCTGTACCACTGTCAGGCACTTCGCCTGGGCCTCAAAGCTCACCTACTATTCTGCCCGCAAGCTGCTGAACGAATGGTGTGAGGGTGACAATCCCAAGCTGTTGAAGACAAAACGGGGCCAGGAATACATCTACACAGCGTTATAAAAAATAAATCGTGCTACTCGTGCTACTCAGCGTTATAACTCGCTGAGTATCAATATGTTCTTCGGTGCAAGATTGCAAAAAAATCGTGCTACTTACCTGCACCAATCGAGCACCACATCCGGACTGTCCGTTTTATTTTGGGTATAGGCGTAAAGTGTTTTGCGTATAGGCGCAAAGCATTTTGCGTATAGGCGCAAGGTTGTCGGAATGGCACCTACCCCCTGTTCCCACGGCACTTTCACCACGTTTGCATGCTTCCTACACCCTGTTAGAAGGCATCGGAAGAGGCGGAAGAAGGCACTTCTTCGAGTGTCAGAAGGCATCAGAACGACAATTAGATGCCATTTCTTACAAAAAAAGGGCCTATTAAGAACATTTTTTGTCCCATTTTCTTGCATTTCACAATTATTTTTTGTATCTTTGCACATATAATTGAGCTATCATGAAAATAACCAAGATTAAAACGAAAATCGGAGAATTCGGCTCTCCAGTTTCTACGGAACTGGAAGCCATTGTGGAACGCATGCGTTCGAAAGACACCAAAGCCGCAGCAGACAGAATACGCCATGTGGCCATGCAGTCGAGGCTGTTGATAGAGAAGGGACAGGGACGGTTTCTCTTGAAAGATGCCGACCGTTTGCCCTATCTGCTCTTTTCTGCAACTTTCAACAAGAACGGGTTCAGCAGTCCCCATGCTTTTACCCAACTCTTGCTCCTCGACATCCCCTGTCCTGAAGGTGTGCGACGGATCAACGAACTGAAAAAGCTCGTGTCACAGGTACCTTATACGCTTCTGGCCTTCGAGGGCGTGAGTGGCGTCACGCTGAAAGTTGTCGTGCGCTGTGAGTACAATGGTGGCGCAACGCCTTGGGAGTCAACAGACAGCAAACACGCGAAACAGCTCGACACCACCAGATATCTCGCCTTCCTAAAGGAGGCCCAGGAGACTGCAGCCCGTCTGTATACCGCTTTGGTGCAGTGCGACCTCACCATCGGAGAGCCATCGTTGACGAAAGGCTGTCGTATGAGTTACGATCCGCAGCTCTATTATAATCCCGAGGCACAGGCAATGCCCGTCATCCATGATGAGGCTGGCGTGCTGACACCCTACGAGGGAACGCGTACGGACGATGACGGCACCGTCATCTGGTATCCTGACTACGACGAGCGCGAGCGTTACAAGCTGGAATTCTATACATGTCTGAAGCATGCACTCAGCGAGAGTCCCCAGGATATGGAGCACTGCCTGGTGCTGCTGGCCACCTACTGTCAGAAGGCCGGCCTGGAGGAAGAGGCCTGCGCCGTTCGTGCCACGTGGGACCACCGTTTCAAGACGCTGGGCGATGATTTGATCCGCAAGATATTCCGCGAGACCTATCAGGAACCGCTGAACGGAAAGGTCGCATCACAGATGAACGAGAAGGAGCGCATCATCCGCTTCATCGAGGACTTTTTCCGTCGTCGCTATCAGCTGCGTTACAATACGGTGAAGCAAGTCACGGAGTTCCGACCCAACGACCTGTCTTTCAACCAGTGGCAGCCACTGACAGACCGTCAGCTGAAGAGCATCGTCGTCGAACAGATGAAGGAGGGTGGAGAGAGTTGGATGAACGACATCCGCATCTACATCGAGAGTGCTCACATCCAAGAGTACAACCCCGTCCTGGAGTTTCTCGCCGGCTGTGGTCAGTGGGACGGGAAGCATAACTACATCGAGGACTTCGCACGCCGTCTGCCCACCGACTATCCGCTGTGGCCCAAGTACTTCCACCGCTGGTTTCTGGCGATGGTGGCTCAGGCCATGAACATCAACCCCGACTATGGCAACTCGGTGGTACCCATGCTCATCGGAGGCGAAGGCATTAAGAAGTCCATCTTCTGCAAGAACATCCTTCCGCCATCCATGCGAGAGTACTACATGGACGACATCAAGATGCAGAATGCCGAACAGGTGGAGCGAGTGCTGGGCCGTATGTGGCTGGTCTGCATCGACGAGTTCAATGCCAAGACAGAACGCGAACAGGCCAAGGTGAAACGCATCCTGACGGAAAAGGACGTGCAGATGCGCAAGATGCGTAGCGACCAGTACGTCATGATACCACGTCTCTGCTCATTCATCGCCACCACCAACGACCCCACCCCACTCTCTTCTGCAGAGGGCAATCGTCGCTATCTGTGCGTCGAGGTGAAGGGCGAAATCGACATGTCGGAGCGCGTCCCCTACAAGCAGATGTTTGCCCAGGCCGTGACGGAGCTGAAAGATCCCAACTGCCTCTACTGGTTCACCTCGGAAGACGAACGCGTGATACGGGAGCACAACGAGTCATATCTGGAGGAGTCGACAGCCGAGGGTATCCTGCCCAGCCTCTTCGAACCTGTCACAGAGCACACAAGAGAGAATCTCTGGCGCGTCATCGATATCCAGAACGAACTCTCCAACCGTCTGAATGCAAAGGACGTACCTACCTTAAAAGCCCTCGGCAAGGCCATTAAAGCCCTACGATGGCCCAAAGGAGCCACCAACGGTGTGCGCGGATACTACCTAAAACTGCGAAAGTAGCACCATCGGTGCAGGATAGTAGCACCATTTTTCACTATCCTGCACCGAACATTTCGCTGTTAATCAGCAAGTTACAAGCCAAAGTAGCACGAGTAGCACCATTTTTTGTTTGTTGACCTCGCGAAAACACATTTTTCGGAATTTCTTCCTCAAAATTTTGGAATCTTCGAGATTTCTTCCTATCTTTGCAATGATTTATTGGAATTATGGAAAAGAAAAAGTATAAATATCAGCAGCAAATCGACGAATTGTTGGCAACGGGATGTCAACTACCAGCACTTTATGCCCCAGAAAATATGGATGCTTGCCGTTTTGCTTTTTCTGACGCGAACCATCAAAATCACGTTCCTCAATACATGTCGAACCCTAAACGGATGTTGCAGGATGTGGCAAAAGGAAAGGTGACTACATCATTGTTAAGCCTTTCGTGTTTTTCAACACCCACAAAGGCAGAAACATTCTATGCCAACCTTCGCAAGGCTTTCAAAAACATCTCAGCTTCTTTGGGCGACTCTTTGCAGAAGGAAAACTGAGCAATGAAGATGGTATGAAAACGGCAACAAGCAATAGCGGACATTTTGATTTTTATG
>JAEEGJ010007570.1_pt1 | contig 30965 bp, 21 predicted proteins | sample 8958761 | NCBI WGS metagenome assembly JAEEGJ01 (sample SAMN16246546, study PRJNA631951) | gut metagenome | biome: gut microbiome; feature: rumen; material: RS-attached | host: Bos | place: Iran: Karaj | collected 2018-10
TTTGCAGCTCAAAGTACAAGGAAAATGATTGACGACAAGATTATCGAGGAGCTTCAGAAGCAGATAGACGAGCTGAAGGCAGCCTCACAGCAGCAGGTAGAAGAGATAAGGGTTAAAATGCTCGGCAAGAAAGGCGAAATCACCAGGCTTTTCGAAGAGCGACCGCGACATCGAGAAAAAGATGGAGCAGATAGCCGCCCGCAAGGAACGCGAACGCAAGCGCAAGGAGGCACGAGCACGCAGGCAGGGCATCGAGGCCGCCACCGAGGCCGAAAAGCAGGCCAAGGCTGCCGAGGAGGAGGCAAAGCGTCCGCTGCAGGTCGGCGACAAGGTGAAGGTCATCGGCAGCGACCTCATCGGAGAGGTGTCCAAGCTCACCGCCCGCAAGGTGTCTGTTTCCATCGGCTCCATCACCTCTACGATGGCCCGCGAGCGTGTTCAGCGCATATCTGCCACTGAATACAAGAATGCGATGAAGACCAACGCCGCGGCTTCCGGCCATGTGACATATTCGTCTGATGTCTACAGCAATGACTCCGTGAATGAGCGAAGGCTGCGTTTCACACCCTCAATAGACGTTCGCGGCGAACGCGTGAACGACGCTATTGACAAGGTGCTGCACTTTATGGACGACGCCCTGATGGTGGGAGTGGGGCAGGTGACCATTCTCCACGGCAAGGGCAACGGAGTGCTGAGGGAGGAAATCCGCAAGTATCTCAGGACAATCGGCGGCGTGGAGTCTTTCAGTGATGCTCCCCTGGACCAGGGAGGCGCTGGCATCACCATCGTAAAGCTCCAATAAATTTGCGATTGGAGAAAAATTACTATCTTCGCGCCACAAACATCCGAGGAGGACAGATTTGACTGCTTGCAACCTCCACCTTAAAAAATGCTAAAATGAAAAAGAATTATCTCTTTACATCCGAGTCCGTTTCAGAAGGACATCCCGACAAAGTCGCCGACCAGATTTCAGACGCCATCCTTGACGATTTCCTGCGTCAGGACCCCGCAAGCCACGTGGCCTGCGAAACATTCGTAAGCACCGGCCTGGTGGTACTGGGCGGAGAAGTGTCTTCAGCAGACGCTTATGTCGATATCCAGCAGGTTGCCCGCGACGTGATCCGCCGCATCGGCTACACGAAGAGCGAGTACAAGTTCGACTCAGAGAGCTGCGCCGTGATTTCAGCCATCCACGAGCAGAGCTCCGACATAGCGCAGGGCGTGAACAGAGCTGATGCCCTCGAACAGGGCGCAGGCGACCAGGGCATAATGTTCGGTTATGCCTGCAACGAGACTCCCGAATATATGCCGCTGCCAGTGACTCTTGCGCATACTGCCCTGATGATCCTGGCCGACATCCGCCGTGAGGAACCGAGCCCGATGCCCTACCTCAGGCCCGATGCGAAGAGCCAGTTCACCATCGAGTACGATCCTGACGGCGACGCAGTGCGCGTGCACACTTTCGTCCTGTCTACCCAGCACGACGAGTTCGACGAGGAAAAGGCGATGCAGCGCCGCATCGCAGAGGACGTGCGCAGCATTCTCATCCCGCGCATCAAGGCCCGTATGGGAGAAAAGATCGCATCTCTCTTTGACGACAAACTGATACTTCACGTCAATCCTACCGGCAAATTCGTGATCGGAGGCCCTCACGGCGACACCGGACTGACCGGCCGCAAGATCGTGGTTGACACTTACGGCGGACGGAGTGCTCACGGAGGCGGAGCCTTCAGCGGCAAGGATGCCAGCAAGGTGGACCGCAGCGCTGCATATGCTGCAAGGTACATCGCCAAGAATATGGTGGCAGCCGGCGTCAGCGACGAGATTATGGTGCAGATATCATACGCCATCGGCATCGCGGAGCCTGTGAGCATATTTGTAAACACCTTCGGCAAGAGCCATTCCCGTCTGGACGACAGCGAACTTGCGGAGTGCATCGGCAAGATGTTCGACCTGCGGCCCGCAGCCATAATCGAGAAGTTCGGCCTGCGCAAACCCATCTTCCTCCCGACTGCGGCATACGGACATTTCGGCCGCACTCCATACAAAGCTCCGGTAGAAATGGTGCGCGACGGCAAAAAAATAACCGAAGAAGTTCAGTTCTTCGGCTGGGAGCTGCTCGACAGCGTCAATCTCTGCAAGACCCTTCTCTAAGAGTTACCTAGCCGGGTGCTGGGTTATGGTAAAGTACCTGATGGACCCGTCGCTGCCGTATTTGGCATAAAGTTTCACCTTCCAGGTCTTTTCCACGTCGAGGGTTGAAGGCGGCACTGTGACAGTGACAGTCCAGGTGCCTGCTATGCCTGAATCAGGCGTGAACGTTACTCCTTCATCTTCGCTGGAGGCAGTCCATTTGGCATTCGAAACGAAAGTGGTTGTGACAACTCCGCCTTCAGGGCCGATTTCGACCAGTGAAGGGTAGATGTTGGTGCTGGTATCATAGTCTGCGCAGGAGCTGAGCAACAGGGCCGCAGCTGCGAAGACGAGGATGAAGATGCGTTTGAATGTCACTGCAATAATGTTTGGTTCAACAGAGCAAAGTTAAGATATTAAATGATATCTTTGCAAAAATTCTGCCGGTATGGGACGCACCAGGAAAGTATTGATGGCTGTTTTGGCCGCAGCAGCTGTGATTTCAGCTTCAGCGGGCCTGTCTTCGTGCGAAAAATACATACTTCCCATGCTGACTTTGAGCCAGGATACCCTGCTGGTCAACAATAGCGCCCAGGAACTGTCTCTAGTGGTCAATACCGAAGTGAACTGGTCGTTCGACCTCAGCGGTGCAAGCGCTCCCTGGCTGACTGTCACACCAGACATCGGTCAGGGCACTGCCACGGTCAAGATTCAGATTGAAGAAAACGAAGCCGGATATGACCGCAGCGCAACCATTCCGGTGAAGACGGCCACCCTCGAACGCAAGCTGTACGTCGTCCAGTCTGCGGACGACGTTCTGCCCGAACTTTAAGGCATTTCCCTAAGCCTGACTTCTATTCCAGAACCCTCCATGTCTGCGCAAAGCTGCTGCAGGTCCGTCACCTCTTCGACCTGTCCGTAATGGTAAGGGTAGAAAATCTTCGGCTTGATGATCTTTGCAGCATTGACGGCCTGCCTTACAGTCATCGTGAACGGCTGGTTCACGGGCAGGAATGCTATGTCGATGTTCTTTTCGGGAAGACTGTGGATGGCGGGAACGTCCTCCAGGTCGCCGGCGACGTAGACTTTCAGTCCGTCGAAAGTCAGGATATAGCCGTTGTCGCGTCCTGCCGGGTGGAAATGCTCCCTTGAAACATAGTTGTAGGCCGGAACGGCTTCCACCGAGAATCCTTTGCGGAAGTTGAGTGAATCCCCGTTTTTCATTACCTCTATGTCCCTCTCGTCCCTGTCAGGGATTTCCTCAGCCACGGCCTTGGTGCAGACGATGGTGGTGTCTTCTGTGGCAAGGTCTTCCAGTGCCTTCAGGTCGAAGTGGTCGCTGTGATGGTGGGTAAAGAAGATGAAGTCGGCTTTCTCGCTGTCACTGTAGTCTGCAAGGCTTGATGCCGGGTCGACATAGATGACCCTGTCACCAAACCGGAATTTCAGGCTGGCGTGGACTATGAAGGTGATTTCCAGCTTCTTTCCGGAAGCCGTTTCAAAGGTGTCTGTGACGAGGTTTTTCATATTTTCGGGGTTTTCTTCTACAATATTACTAAATAATGGAAGAATGTTGATAATAAGTTTCTTGATGTTCAACCAAAGATGAAAAATATTTATATTTTTGGGCCGGAAATATTTCAAATTTCAACTAAATAACTATCTATGAAAAAAGCTATTAAATGCTTGCTTGCAACATTGGCAGCCATCTTCGTGACGGCATCCGCCTTTGCGCAGGTAACCAATTCGTCTCTCGGCGGTTCTATCGTTGACGAGAACGGCGAGCCGGTCATCGGAGCAGCCGTCATCGCGACCCACGAACCTTCGGGAACTGTCTATGGGGCAGCAACCAACGGCCAGGGTCGTTTCACGATCAATGGTATGCGTCCGGGCGGCCCTTACAGCGTTGAGGTTTCAAGCCTCGGCTATCAGACTGCCACATACACAGGCATCACCCTCCAGCTCGCTGAGACATACGCTCTCAACGCAACCCTGAAGGAAGAGTCTCTCACTCTCGGAGAGTCTGTCGTGATCGCCACTGCTTCTTCAAAATTTGCAACTGAAAAGACCGGTGCCGTGACCAACGTCAACAACGATCAGCTGGTTGCTCTGCCTAACGTGAACCGCAGCCTCACTGAAGTCACCAAGGTTTCTCCTTACGGTGGTAAAGGAATGAGTATCGCCGGTAGTGACGGCCGTACTTCAAGCTTCACTGTCGACGGCGCCAGCTTCAACAACAACTTCGGTCTTTCAGCCGATCTTCCGGGCGGCGGCAACCCTATCTCTATCGATGCAATCGAAGAGATGCAGATCGTGGTTTCTCCCTTTGACGTACGTCAGACCAACTTCGTCGGCGGCGCCGTGAACGCCATCACCAAGTCAGGTACCAACACTCTCAAGGGAACAGCCTACATCTACCATCGCAACGAGAATATGCGTGGTGACGTAGTTGCAGGCGAAACCATTCCGACAGCCCGCGACCGCGACCGCAACACCACTTACGGTTTCACACTCGGCGGCCCGATCGTGAAGAACAAACTCTTCTTCTTCGTGAACTTCGAGAAGGCCACCACTCCTACCCAGATTACCAGCTGGCGTCCTTCAACCAACGGAGTTGCAAATCCTGATGCATACATTTCCCGCACTACCGTGGCCGACATGCAGAGAGTCCAGAAATATGTGATGGACAAATATGGATATGATGTAGGTTCTTACGACGACTATTCAGGTCAGGAAGGTGACACCAAGGCTCTTGCCCGTCTCGACTGGAACATCACTTCGAAACATCATCTCGCAGTCCGCTACAACTATACTCTCAACAGGTATTGGGCTCCCACCAATGCATCTTCGATGGACCCGAGGCCTGCCCGTCCTGTATTCGGCCGTCTGTCCCAGTATGCAATGTCGTTCTCGAACGCTACATACTCATCCGACAACGTTGCCAACACCTTCTCGTTCGACTTGAACAGCCGTTTCAACAACAACCTGTCGAACCAGCTGCTTGTGACCTATTCCATCCTTGACACCAGGCGCGGTTCTCCGTCGCAGCCTTTCCCCTTCGTGGACATCATGGACGGCACAGGTACTACTACTCCTTACATGTCCCTCGGATATGAGCTCTTCACCTGGCATAACGGCTACCACAACCGCAGCATCACTGCAAAGGACGATATCATCTACTACTTCGGTTATCACAAACTGACAGCTGGTGTAGCATATGATTACCAGATGGTGGACAACGTCTATATGCGTAACGGTACCGGTTATTACCGTTATTATTCACTTGACGATTTCCTGAATCAGGCAACTCCCGAGCTTGTAAACCTTACATACGGTTTTAATGGTGAAGAAGCTCCGGGAGCCCGCGTGCGCTATCACAAGCCGGCCGTTTATGTGCAGGATGAATGGAATCCCACTGCAAAACTGAAACTTACCGCAGGTGTCCGTCTCGAGACCATCATCTATGACAAGAGGGACGTCATCCGCAACAATGCTTTGTACAATCTTGATTATAATGGATTCCATGTAGATACAGGCATTTGGCCCACCCCCAAGATCCAGGCTTCTCCCCGTCTCGGTTTCACCTATGACGTGCTTGGCAACGGTGACCTCAAGTTGCGCGGTGGTACCGGTCTGTTCACAGGCCGTCTGCCTCTCGTGTTCTTCACAAATATGCCTTCCAATGCAGGTATGTATCAGAATCAGGCAACTGTATGGGCAAAAGACGGACTTGCAGGTACAGAGGAAATCCTCAATGCTTTCAACGGCAAATTTATCACTGACAAAGACGAACTGCTTAAATACTTGAACGGTCTCAATCCTGAAAGGTTCCCGACCACTATCACACCCGACAAGGGAACCGGCAAATCAAGTGTTGCAGCAGTCGATCCCAAGTTCAATATGCCGCAGATATGGAAGACATCTTTCGCAGTGGACTACAACCTTCCGTTCTCATTCCCGTTCAGCATCAGCGCAGAGGGTATTCTCAACAAGAACGTGAACGCAGTCTATATCCAGGATATCAACCAGAAACCGATAGCAGGATTCGCCCGTCTCAACGGCGCCGACAACCGCCCGATCTTCCCGACAGACTACACATATACCGGAACATCTGCATATGTGCTGCAGAACACCCATAAGGGTTATGGCCTTATCGGAAGCTTCCAGATCAACGCCACTCCGGTGGATGGTCTCAACATTATGGCTGCCTATACCCACACAATCCAGAAAGAACTCACCGGTATGCCCGGCAGCGACGCTTCATCAGCATTCACGTATATTCCTACTGTTTACGGTCCCAACAACCCGGCACTCCACAATTCCGAGTATGTCACTCCTGACCGTTACTACGTGAACCTCACATATAATGACAAGGCCAACAATCACTACAGTCTGTTCTACGAGGCTTGGCGCGGCGGTTACAACTACTCTTATATGTACACCAACGACCTTAACGGCGACCTCTCTCCCTACGATGCAATATACATCCCGACTGAGAACGATTACCAGCAGGGTCAGGTGAAGTTCGCTTCTGCCGATGATGCAAGCCGCTTCTTCGCTTATGCAAAGAAGGATGCATACCTTTCAAAGAATATGGGTAAATATGCGGAAGCCTACAGCGTTTACTCTCCCTGGGTACACCGTCTCGACTTCCACTATGCACACGACTTCGTGGTTCGCATAGGCAATACCAAGAATGTTCTGCAGCTCAACCTCGATGTCAACAACATCCTCAATATGTTCAACAGCAACTGGGGCGTAAGCAAGCAGATGAATCCCGATCTCAACTTCGGCCGTATCCTCAAGGTTGAAGGAGTCGGCAAAGACGGTATTCCTGTAATGTCTACTCCTGCTGCAGTTTCAGGCAATACCGAAATTTGGAAATATGCCCACAATATCGGCCAGGTATGGTCTGCACAGATCGGTGTCAAATATTTGTTCAACTAATAATGCTCAACTAAGATGAAAACAAGATATTTCTTACTCTCGGCAGCATTAGTCATCGCAACCCTCTTCACGGGGTGTACTACAGATGAGATTATCAAGCTCAACGGCATAGAGGTTTCCAAGTCGTTCATAGGACTTGAAATGAACGGCGGCAGCCAGAGCATCGAGCTAACGACTAACGGCCCGTGGGCATTCGAGGCCTTCGACGCTGACTGGCTCACAATAAGCCCCACCAGCGGCTCAGCCGGCAAGACCACCGTCACTTTCACGGCAGGTCCTTCTGCTAACGACCATTCTCTGGAACTCAAGATCACCAGCGGCAACGAAACCCAGTATATCAGTGTATTCCAGCCCGGCGACCCTTCGCTTAAACCCAAGTATGACGAGTTCAAGGAAGGTGATTACTGGATTATGTTCAACAACGACGGCAAGTGGATTGCAGCCACCCCTGTTCCTGAAGGAAGCACCTACGGCTATCTGTATGCAGTCGATGCCATCGTAAGCGGCAGCGAACTCTCAAGCACAGCAGCCAATGCCTTCACTTTCAAGAAGGTTGACGGCGGTTTCACCATTCAGGACGCTTCAGGCCGTTACTATTATTTGTCAGGAACCTACACCAGCTGCAACGTCGCTGCAGAGATGCCTGCTTCAGGTGCAGTATGGACAGTAGAGCAGACCGGTGACTATGAATTCTATGTAACCAATGCCAACGGCAAATGGATGCAGTTCAGCACAGGTTACTCTTCAATGGGCGTATACGATGCTCCCCAGGCCGGTGGCCTTATGCCTTATCTCGTAGAGATGGGCGAGCCCCCGGTAGAACCTCTCGTTCTCCAGACCGAAGATAAAGTCGAGATGCCTCAGGAAGGCGGTTCATTCGAAACCGGCATCCTCTGCCTCGGCGACGGCATCGCATTCTCTGTTCCTGCAGAGGCTCAGAGCTGGCTCGGTCTCGTGGTTTCAAAGGTTGACGGCGACATTACCACCTATACAGTGAACGTAGCCGAGAACCCTGCAAGCAACCGCAGCGCCGACATCCTCTTCAAGACCAACTACAACGGCAACGAGTACACAGCTACCGTAACCGTAAGCCAGAACGGAGCCATCACTCCCGCAACTGTCGGTGAAGTCGATGCGGCATCAGACGATCCCAATGTTCTCTACCGCGTCCAGGGTTATGTTTCAAGCGTCAACAACCTTGCAAAAGGCCGCTTCAACATCAAGGACTTCTCTGGCGAGATCTACGCATACAACATCGCAGCTGAGCCGGGCGGATCTACCGACCTCTCAGGCATCATCGAAGAAGGCGACGTTGTGACCATCGTAGGTTACAAGACTTCTTACCAGGGCAAGAACGAGCTCGTCGGCTATCTCGAGAGCTTCTATCCCGTAGAGGCTGTCACCATCGCCGAGTTCAATGCAGCTGATGACGCAGCTGACGTATGGTATCGCATCAGCGGTGTCGTTACCAACGGTGCCGGCAAGACTGAAGGTGGCGTCACCAAAAAGTTCGACCTTGAGAACTATGGCAACTTCGATCTCGTGGATGAGACCGGCAGCGTATACGTTTACGGCGTGCTGACGGGACTCAATGGAGAGAAAGGCAAGTTCGGCACCCTCGGCGTACAGGAAGGCGACGAACTCACCATCGTGGCAGCCAAGAAGACCTACAAGGACCTTATCGAGGCTGATCCTACCTGGTATGTTTCACACGTTCCCGCTGTAGGACCCGAACCCGAACCCGAGCTTACTGTCTATCTCGACGAGCCCTTCGCAGAGGGGCCTGGTGCTTTCACTGTAGAAAATGCCCTTATTCACGATGATCTTGAATACATATGGACTTTCGACAGCAAATATGGAATGAAAGCATCAGCCTTCGTGAACGGAACCGCTTACGAGTCTGAGAGCTGGCTTATCTCTCCGTCGATGGATCTTTCTGAAGCAACTGCAGTCACTCTGACCTTCGACCAGGCAGCCAACAAGTTTGCTGAGAATGCCTATAAGGATCAGTGCAAGGTTGTTGCAATCTGCGGAGAAGAGACCATTGAAATCACTATTCCGGAAGATAAGCTTCTTCCTGGCAATAGCTGGTCTTTCGTGACTACTACCCTTGACCTCTCAAGCGTTGCCAGCAAGAGCGATGTGAAAGTGGCTTTTGTCTACAAGAGCTCTGAGGCATCTTGCGGTACCTGGGAAATCAAGAATGTCAAAGTGGAAGACACCCCCGAAGACTAAATACAGGTATAATATTTGATTATTGGAGGGCGCGGACTTCTTTGAGGTCTGCGCCCTTTTTTGTATATTTGTTAGAATCTGTATAGGTACTGTCCACTAAAGGATTTTCATATGAAAAAAATCATAGTTTTGCTAACTGTGCTGCTTTCCCTGCTGGCATTTTTTTCCTGCAAGGAGCCTGAACCCAGTCCTTATCTGAGCATCAGTTTCCCTTCAGTAACCGTAGAAGCTGCCGGCAGGACCATTGACGTATCGGTGTCTTCGAATACGAGTTGGACTGCGGCCTCGAATGTGCCCTGGATTACCGTTTCACCTGCATCAGGACTTGAGAACGGCTCCGTAAAGGTCGCTGTGGCCGAGAGTAAGGAAGATGTCCGCACCGGCGTTGTAACTTTCTCCTGGAGCGGCACTCCGGTCACCCTTACTGTGAAGCAGGATTCAGGCAAGCCCGAAGAGCCGCCCACTCCCATAGACGGTACCATCACGATATCCCAGTTGCGCAAGCTCTATGACGACGGTCAGAAGAACGACAAGTACAATACCACTGAAAGATACATCATCCAGGGCAGCGTGATAAGCGACTACCGTCAGGACGGCATTGACAACTATACGACCGTCAAGGCTATGGTCATAAGTGACGGTACGGCCGGAATAATGCTTTACTGCGACAACAACAATACCACTTTCAAGCCTGGTGACGAAGTGAAGGTCATAGTTCCCAAAGGACAGGAACTGAGCCGCTACCAGAAGGGTCCCGTCCAGCTGAACGGCATCAAGATGGCCGGAATCTCGAAGGTGGGCGAGAAGGCCCTGGCGCCCGTTGAAATTACCGCTGCAGAGTTTCTTACCAACAAGTATGAATCGATGTACGTGGCAGTGAAGGACGTCCAGGTGCAGAGCTCTGAAATAGGCAAGACCTTCGTGATGAACGACGCCCACACCTCGATCATAATGGAGGGAAAGAACGGTGAGGTGTTCGACATCTTCACCAGCAAGTACGCCACGTTCGGAAAGGAGAAGGTTCCCACGGGCAGCGGTACCCTCAAGGGCATCGGCAGCGTCTATGGCGAGCGTATGCAACTCTGCATCGCCAAGGCCAGTGACTATACCGGCCTCACTGGAGAGCGTTTTGCCGGAGCCGGCACATTCTCTCTGTTCTACTCTGAATATACCCACAACGGTGACAAGGGCAGCTATACCATCCAGGTGCTTGGCGACGTAGACTGGACGGCCAGCTGCGACAAAGAGGGCTTCACGCTCTCCAAGACTTCAGGGAAAGGCGCCTCGGATGTCATTCTGTCTTTCGGCGACAATCCAAGCACCACCGACAGAAGGGTAGCAAAGGTCACCTTCAAGACAACTGCCGCAGTGGCGCAGAAGGAACTTGTGTTCACCCTCACCCAGCTGCCGTTCCAGCCGCTGGTTTCCGACAAGGTTCCCGTCCGGATGGAACTTCCTGCAGTAAAGACGCAGGACAGCGTGGTGTTCATTACCCACGAATATGAGCTGGACGGCAAGAAAGTCCACAACTATTCTGCATACTACGACGCCCGCTACAAAGTGGCTTACTGGGTGGCATATCCCCTGTATGCAAGCGTGCTCAGCGGAGTTTCCCGTACCGATGCGTGGGCATACGACCCGAAGGTTCCGGAGCGCGACCAGGCACGCCTCTTCAAAGCTTGGTCCGGCTACAGCCGAGGCCACCAGCTTCCTTCTGCCGACCGCCTTGTGAACAAGGAGGCTAACGAACAGACATTCTATGCCACCAACATAACTCCCCAGGACGAAGGAATGAACTCAGGCCTCTGGGAGACTTTGGAGAACGACCTGCGTGTCGTGGCCCGCAACTGCGACACGGTCTACGTGGTGACGGGCTGCGTGGTGACGACAGCCGAAGACCAGACGGTCAACTATATCCAGGACAACATCGGCGCTCCGGTCGCTGTGCCTAAGGCATACTACAAGGTCTGCCTGAAGTACAAGGCTTCCAGCAGCGCCAACGGCGGCTACAGCGCCATCGGATTCTGGATGGAGAACAAGAACGTCAGTGGCAAGGTAAGCAGCTATGTGAAGTCCGTGGACGAGATAGAAGAACTCACCGGGTTCGACTTCTTCCACAACCTTGACGACGCCGTCGAGACTGTGGTTGAGAAGAACAAGAATACTGACGGATGGAATTTGTAATACAGCAAAAGATTCAAACAGTATATTATGAACGATAAATATTATGCCGTAATTATGGCCGGAGGCGTCGGAAGCCGCTTCTGGCCTGTAAGCAGGAATGAGATGCCCAAGCAGTTCCTGGATATCCTCGGGGTTGGAAAGACCTTTCTGCAGATGACTGTGGACCGCTTTGCCAAGATTGTCCCGCGCAAGAACATATTGATAGTCACTGCGGCGAAATACAAGGATCTGATCGAACAGCAGCTGCCGGACATCAAGCCGGAGAATGTTCTCTACGAGCCCTATAAGCGCAATACCGCTCCCTGCATAGCATATGCGACATACAAGCTTATCAGCCGTCATCCGGACGCCACGGTAGTGGTGAGTCCTTCGGACCATTATATAGCCGACGAGGCGATGTTCGTGGACACCATATCCACGGTGATGAATTATGCTTCTACGAATGACGAGTTGTTCACTGTCGGCATCAAGCCCACAAGCCCTAATGTAAACTATGGCTATATCCAGGCGAACAAGAAGCGCGGCTTCGAATTCGAAGGCCACAAGGCCTACGCTGTCAAGACTTTCACCGAGAAGCCTGACGCCGAGCTGGCAAAGGTGTTCCTCGAGTCCGGCGAATTCCTGTGGAACTCCGGCATATTTATCTGGAATCTGAAGACCATCAGGAGCGAGCTCGAGAACTGCCTTCCCAACGTGGCGAGCCTGTTCTCGGCGGGAGAGGGCATCTACGATACCGATGCCGAGCCTGCATTCATCAAGAAGGTCTATGAGGACAGCACCACCATCTCGATCGACTACGGAGTGATGGAGAAGACCAGGAAGGCGCACGTCTTCGAAGGCCTGTTCGGATGGTCTGACCTCGGAACCTGGCAGTCGCTCTACGAACAGGTTCCCAAGAGCGATGCCCAGGCCAACGCCGTGCAGGCTGCCAATGTCATACTGAAAAAAGTCGGCGGCAGCATAGTGTTCGAGGCTGACAACGGCAAGCTCGTTGTCGTGAAGGGATTGAAAGATTATCTTGTGATAGATACGAAAGACGCTCTGATGATATGCCCCCGCGACGACGCCGCGGTCAAGGAAATCCTCGTCGACCTCGCCGTCAAGGATAAAGAAAGCTATCTGTAACGATTTCCGCGGAATATTGTTACATTTGCAGCTCAAATAACTATTGGAAATGATTGATGACAGAATAATCGAGGAGCTTCAGAAGCAGATAGACGAGCTGAAGGCCGCCTCACAGCAGCAGGTAGAAGAGATAAGGGTTAAAATGCTCGGCAAGAAAGGCGAAATCACCAGGCTTTTCGAAGAGTTCCGCACCGTCCAGGCAGATCAGAAGAGGCTTTACGGCCAGAAGCTGAACACCCTCAAGAACAATATGCTCGCCAAGATGGAAGCCCTCAGGGCAGCCGTGGAGAGCCAGGAAGGTCCGCAAAATTCTGCTGAAGACCTCACTATGCCCGGTGACCGTATGCCTATGGGCGCCCGTCATCCCATTTCCATAGTACGCGAGGAAATCCTCTCGATATTCAAGAAGTTCGGCTATTCAGTGGCCGAGGGTCCGGAGATCGAAGACGACTGGCACGTGTTCAGCGCGCTCAACTTCCCTCCCGAGCACCCTGCCCGCGATATGCAGGACACATTCTTCATCAACAACCAGACTGCCAACAACATCCTTCTGCGCACCCACACTTCTTCAGTTCAGGTCCGCACTATGGAGAACCAGCCTCTTCCAATCCGTGTGGTATGCCCAGGCCGCGTGTTCCGCAACGAAGCCATCAGCGCCCGTGCACACTGCATCTTCCACCAGGTCGAAGGTCTCTACATCGACAAGAACGTGTCTTTCGCCGACCTCAAGCAGTCAATCCTGCTCTTTGCACAGGAAATGTTCGGAGCTGACACCAAGATCCGTATGCGTCCCAGCTACTTCCCCTTCACCGAGCCCAGCGCCGAAGTTGACGTGAGCTGCAACATCTGCAAGGGCAAAGGCTGCAGCATCTGCAAAGGCACAGGCTGGCTGGAAATCCTCGGTTGCGGCATGGTCGACCCGAACGTGCTTGTGGCCAACGGCATCGACCCTGAGGTCTACAGCGGCTTCGCTTTCGGAATGGGTATCGAGCGCATCGCAATGCTCAAGTGGCAGGTCAACGACCTTCGCCATTATTTCGAGAACGACGTGCGTTTCCTGAAAGAGTTCGAAACGGTCATTTAAACGCTATAATATGAAAAGATTGATGGTTTTGGCTGCAGCGATGCTTGCGGCTGTATTGTCTTATGCCCAAAACGCTCCTCAAGCCGGTCCCGCAAGAGGCGGATTCTTTATGAACGCCGATCCCAGCGAGGGCTTGTATTCATATCGTTTTTCAAATGTCAATTATGCCGGTGACGATCTCGTCAGCCATAATATGGACATTTATCTGCCCAAAGGCCTGAGCGAAGGCCGCTCTCCCAAGGTGATAGTAGTCATCTACGGCAGCGCCTGGTTCTCGAACAACAGCAAGGCTGCGGCGATGCCGTCTGTGGGCAACGCCCTGCTCGAGGCCGGATTCGCAGTGGCGACCATCAACCACCGCTCCAGCATGGAAGCAGCCTGGCCGGCCCAGATCAATGACGTGAAGGCGGCCATCAGGTATGTCCGCGCCAATGCCGACAAATATGGCTATGACGCTTCGACCATCGGAATCACGGGCTATTCCTCAGGCGGACACCTGTCGACATATGCAGCAGTGACCAATGACGTAGACGTGCTTTGTGTGGGGAATGTTTCAATCGATATTGAGGGAAATATTGGTCAATATACCTCAGTAAGCAGCAAGGTGGATGCAGTTGTGGACTGGTTCGGTCCGGTCGATATGCTCCATATGTCGGATGATTGCTCGTCGCCCAAGGACGCAAGTTCTCCCGAGGCTTTGCTGGTGGGAGGACTCGATCCCCGCACATCCAAGAACTGGGTGATGCTTATCAGCCCTGTGTATCTGGTGACTTCATCTGCACCCGAGATCCTCATCATCCACGGAACTGCAGACGGCACCGTTCCCAATTGCCAGAGCCATATTCTCAAGGAGTCGTTCGACAGGGTGGGAGCTAAAGCCACTCTGGTCGACGTCGAAGGTGCTGACCACGGTCCGGGCTGTTTCGAGGCTCCCTATTACAAGATGATGAACGAATACTTCACTAAACAACTGAATAAATGAAAATAAAAAGTTTCTTAATCTGCACTGCCATTGCCGGACTGGCATTCTTTGCCGCATCCTGCAACAACGGCAGCAAGTCATCATTTGACTATGACCCGGACGCCCAGCTGGTCTACATCGGCGAGGACATCGCCGTAGCACAGACCCAGTACGGCAAAGTGAAAGGCTACATTATGAGGGATGTCTACACGTTCCTCGGCATTCCCTACGGTGCAAGCACCGAGGGCAAGAACCGCTTTATGCCCCCTCAGCCCCCCGAGCCCTGGGACGGAGTCCTTCCTACAGTCTATTTCGGCGCCTGCGCTCCCCAGGCTCCCGGCAACTGGCAGTCTACATCCTACAAGACTTTCCAGGACGAATGGAACTACGCGTATATGAGCGAGGACTGCCTCAAGCTCAATGTGTGGACTCCAGCCATCGACAAGGCAAAACGTCCCGTAATCGTATGGATCCACGGCGGCGGATACAGCTTCGGCTGCTCATACGAACAGAAAGGATACCTCGGCGAGAACTTCGCACGCAGGGAAAACTCAGTCTTCGTTTCCATCAACCACCGTCTGAATTGCTTCGGCTTCACCGATTTCGCTGCAGTGGGCGGTGAGAAATACAAACATTCAGGCAATGTAGGTATGCTCGACTGCGTGGCCGCCCTCCAGTGGGTGAAGGACAACATCGCCAATTTCGGCGGCGACCCTGACAACGTGACCATCATCGGTCAGTCCGGCGGCGGCGGAAAGGTCTGCATCCTTGCCTCTATGCCTTCAGCCAAAGGCCTCATCAGCAAGGTTGTGCCTCTCAGCGGCAGCGCTACCAGCGCAGGTGACCAGGCTTACGCAGAAGCCCTTGGTGCTGAGATTCTGAAGGCCGCAGGGCTCAAACCCGGCGAAATCGACAAGCTTCAGGAGATGCCCTGGGAGGAATACTACGAGCTTGCATATTCAGTTTCCCGCAACTTCAGGCCTGAAGGTATGAATGCCAGAGGTGCTTTCAGCCCCGTGGCTGACGATATCGACATCCCGAAAGGAACCTTCTTCACCCTCGACCGTGACGACCTTCCCGATGTTGCCATGCTGCTCTGTACGACTACCAACGAATTCACTTCAGACCGTGACGATCCTTCAAAAGAACTGCTGACAAAAGCTGAAATAGTAGATATGCTCAAAGCCAACTTCGGTGACAATGCAGAAGCTGTCTATGATGAGTATGACAAACTTTTCCCCGGCAACAGCCCTTATGGCATCTACACCATCGTCAACACTCCGAGGACCAGCGTCCTGAACACAGCAAACGCAAAGCTGCACCAGAAATCTCCGGTTTACCTGGCCTGGTACAACTGGTATCCCCCGATGTTCGACGGCCGCTACCGTTCATTCCACAATATCGACATCAGCTTCTGGTTCTACAATACCGACGTGATGCTGTCGCACTCAGGCGGTGGAAAAGTGCCGCGCGCCCTCTCTGCAAAGATGGCCGACGCGCTGCACGCCTTTATGCTTACCGGCAATCCGAACACAGGAAAGAAAGACGGTCTGCCTCAGTGGCCTCAGTATACTCAGGAAGGTTGCGAGACTATGATACTCAACAACACCTGCGTTGTGAAGAACAACCCTGACACCCGCGCTCGCGAGCTGATGGGCAGCAATGTGCCTTCTCTGCTTCCTGCACCGACTCCCGCTCCTGCGAAGTAGGTGTTTGGCTAAGATATAATAAGGGCCGGGGAAATGTCTCCGGCCCGTTTTTTTGTTCTATTGGTTCTGTGGAGCAGGTTCCACTTTTGCCCTGAAAGGAATGACAGGCAGCCCGTTCCCGGAGATCAGCGTGCCGACTTCGAAGTCCTTGAAGCAGTAGCGTACCTCCACCGGGTTGGGAACCAGGTCGCACCAGACAGCCACAACGCCGCCAGGCATCACTTCTGCCTTCGCGGCGTGGAAGGTTCCGCCTCCTCCAGCCACTTCGAAACCTTTGATCTCATCGGTGCCCATAAATCCCAGATTTGCATTGTTGAAGCGTACCAGCACGCGTCCGTCGCGTACCTCGGCAGAACGGAAGCTGGGGTTGAGAGCCGGCAGCTGTTCGAAGCCGTAGGTCGTGCGCATAGCCATATAGCAGAGCCTCTCTCCGATCTGCCTCTTCTGAGAGGCGTGGATCTGCTTCTGCTCGTGCGGATATGCCAGGTCGTTGGTGCCGATGATGGCGGCGTTAGGAATGCGCTGCGAGGCGATGAACTGCTGCTCCCTCACGATGGGACCGTGTTCGTCCTGGAAGCCGTAGGGGCCGTCATAGTAGTCGTAGGGGGTGAGCTCCACGATGAAGAAGGGGATGTCGCCGCGGCCGATGTCTTTCCTCCACAACTCGGCCATAGCCGTAAGGCGGTCTGCATATTCGAGGTAGGAGATACTGATGTTCGATTCACCCTGGAACCAAATTATGCCTGCGGTTGAATACTGGCTGGCAGGGCGGAACATCGCGTTGTACATAATCATAGGCTTGTACATAGCGTTGACCTTGCTGTCCGATGCGTTGGCCAGGTTGACGTCGGGATAGTCCTTGAGCAGCCCTTCGCTCATCCAGGCTTCTATCACCGAGCCGCCCCAGCTGGCATTGATGATGCCGACCGGAACGCCCAGAATGTCGGAGAGCCTCGTGGCGAAGAAATATCCTACGGCGGTAAACGCAGGAGAATTGTTGGGGTTGCATTCCTTCCATTCGCCTTCAGCATCGGTTTCGGGCACGAGAGCCTGCTTCTTCCTGACTTCAAACAGCCGGACTCCCTTGTATTTTCCTGACTGTGCGATTTCCTGAAGCGATCCTTCGACAGGCGTGCCGTTGCCTCCGGAGAGCCGCATCTCCATATTGCTCTGGCCTGAACACAGCCATACCTCACCTATGAGTACGTTGTTTACAGTAACTGTCTGGCTGCCGCTGCGTGCCCTCACGGTCTGCGGAGTGAAAGTGGCTGACGGAGTGCGGAGCATAACTTCCCAGCGGCCGTCGGAACCAGCCCTGCCGGAAACGGACGATGAAAGCCACGAAGCCGACACGGATACGGTGGAACCCGGGTCTGCGAAGCCCCAGATACGCACCTGGGTGGATTGCTGGAGCACCATATTGTCACCGATGAAAGATGAGAACCTGAGGTTGCCCGCAAAGCTGGCAGTTGCCGCCAGCAGAAGCAGGCCAAGAGTTGCTGCAAGATGTTTTTTCATGATTGTTTCATTATTGAACCGACAAATAAAGTTAGTGATTATTATCTTTGCGTAAACTTGTTGTAACCCTGTTATGAAAAAATATCTTCCATTGTTACTGATTGCGGTCTTCTCGGCCTGCACACCCAAGACAGTCGTTTCCGAATACCTGGCAGCTCCCGTGGACAAGAGCCAGCAGACCCGTGTGCTGATCACCACGGACCTGGAAGTCGACGATATGAACGGCCTTATCCTGAGCCTTATGTTTGCCGACCAGTACGATATAGCCGGTATAGTGTGGACGGCCGGAATGTACCATTTCAACGGTGACGGCGGCCTGCACACCCTCGGCCAGATCACTCCGAACTTCCGTTGCAACGCCCAGCACTGCGAGCACCGTGTGAAGACAGCCGCCGACCTGACGGAATACCGACCTGTCGACCCTACCTGGCTGCCGCGCATCCTGGACTGCTATGAGGCCGACTATGCCCTGATGAGCAAGAACAATCCAAACTACCCGACTCCCGAATACATCCGCAGTATCACCAAGGTGGGCAATATCGAGTTCGAGGGCGACTACCGTTTCGAAACCGAAGGTTCGAACTTCATAATGAAACTTATCCTGGACGACGACCCGCGTCCGCTGGTCATCCAGCACTGGGGCGGCATCAACACCACCGTTCGCGCACTCTACAGCATATATCAGCGTTACTACGGTACTCCCGAGTGGGATGCAATCCTGAAGAAAGTGACTGACAAGGTCCGCATCGGAGGCAGCGGCGAAGACAACTGCCGCGCCGATAGCAAGATCGACGAGATGTTCCCCGGCCTGCAGAACGGAGGCTACGGCCTCGGCGGCTTCTTCAGCTACGGCACCTTCTTCTCTGCAAGCGATTCTCCGCGCCGCGCCGCAGAAGAACTCCAGCCCTATATGCACGCTCCCTGGAATCTCGAGGCCTACAAGCAGAATCACGGCAAGCTGCCTGAGCAGATATGGCTGATGGCAGAAGGTCGTGCCATCTACGGCGAGCCGCTCATCTACAACTACGGCTTGATCGACTATATGGACTGGGGGCTGTCAGCCAAGCTCGGATGGGGCCCCGAGAGTCTGGTCAACTACCCTCGCGCCAACTACGAACCATATTCGTGGGCATTCTGCCAGTTCGGCTGCGCCGGCTTCATCGACATCGGGCTTCGCAGTGACGTCAACAACCGTGGCAACAACCACTACACAATCGTGATGTGGGAAGAGCTCGCCGCACGTGCCGACTGGGCCATCTGCGAGCCGAAAGACTGCAACCACGCTCCGATAATTGAAGGCGGGCAGCTCGACTTTACCGCAGCGCCCGGCGAGACAGTGGAACTCAGTGCATCGGCTTCCGACCCCGAGGGAGACCGCTTGGATGTGCAGTGGTATGTCCCTGCAGCATCCTGCACCTACAAGCAAGGCAAGGCCGAAGGACTCAGCGTTGCTGTCAACAAGACCTGGAATGCATCGTTCACCGTGCCTTCAGATGCTCAGAGCGGCGACAAGCTGGTCGTGAACCTCGAGGTGCGTGACGGGGCAGAGCGCCCGATGACCCGGTTCGCCCAATATGTCATTACGGTAAAATAAACTATTCTTCCACCTTCAGCCAGAAGGGAACGAGCGGAAGGCCTTCCACGCTGTGGATGTTGCCGGGCATAAAGTCTGCCCAGCCGTAGCGGACTTCTCTGATGTCCGTCACTTCCTGCGACATCGGAATCATGCTTCCGCGGAAGTACATCACGCGGTCGACCTTGTGCCATACTCCGTCGGGGCCGCAAGCCTCAAGGCCTTCGATTTCCACTGTACGGTCGATGCCGTGAGGGCAGTTGGCTATCTGGATCATAGTCATCGGAGCAGCAGGGGCAGCACCGGGTCTTGCACCGGGGCGGCCGCCGAATCCCTGCATCTTGCCGAGAGAAACGGCTTCCGGAGCGTCACAGGCGATGCGGGTGAATCCGTAGTCCCTGTTCAGTGCCAGATATGCCAGACGGTTGCCCACAGACTCCTTGTCGCAGGGGTGGATGTTGGCTGCCTCGTAGGGAGCCACGAGGTCGTTGGTGCAGATGATGCCGCAGTTGGGCACTTGCTTCGCCACGTCGTGCTGAGCTTTGCGAAGGGCTGCACCCGTGCCGTTGTGACCGCTGTAGGGCGTGATTTCAACCATATAGAAAGGCATCTTGTTGCCGAAGTCTTTCCAGTCGCTGCGCCACTGGCGGACAAGTTCGATCATCCTCGGTACGAACTCGTCTTCGTGGCCGACATTCGAGCAGCCCTGATACCAGATGAATCCGCGTGCGGTGTAGCCTTGCAGGGGGACCTGCATTCCGTTGTACATCTCGTAGGGGCGGAGCATATCCATCCTCTGCTTGACTGCTTCGGTAGAAACATCCTCACCGAAAGCAGCAACAGTTTCCTTGGGCAGCCAGCCCTCCACGCGGGCGCCTCCGCGGGCGAATGCAACTACGCCGACAGGGATGTCAAGTACCTCATTAAGCTTGCGTGCAAAGAAATAGCCGACGGCACTCATCTCCGGGATGCTGTTGGGGTCGGCGCCTGCCCATCCGTCTGTGGCGGCGGCAGTCACTTCATCCTGCGGCTCGTCGGCCTGGACCGTGCGGACATAGAGCATACGGATGCGGTTCCTTGCAGGAGCCTTGGTGATGATCTCATTGTATCCCTTGACAGGGCAGTTGTCGAAACCCTTGATGGGCATTTCCATATTCGACTGCCCTGATGCCAGCCACACTTCTCCGACAAGCACGTCCTGAATGGTTATCGAAGCGCCATCACCTTTCACGGCGACAGTGTAGACGTTATAGCTGGCGGCAGGAGTGGGGACATAGGCAGCCCAGTGTCCCTTTGCGTCTGCCTTTGCCGTGTAGGTCTCTCCATCCCAGGAGGGTGTCACGGAAATCGTTGCTCCAGGCGTTGCGAAGCCAAACACTGCTGCCTGCGACATCTGCTGCAGCACCATATGGTCGCCGGTGGGGTATTTGAGCCGGAGCTCTGCGTTCATTGTCAGACATAAAAACAGAAAAGATGCAATCAACAATAGCTTTTTCATTTCAAACTCCGGATATCGGCACCGGCACGCCTTCTTCAAAGTTACCATTATTTTTGTTACCTTGTTGCGCAAAACTGACTTACAATGCAAAAAGCCATCTCCAGTCTTTTCGCCTTTTTATGGGCCTGTTCAGTATTGACCGCCCAGAATCCTGGCGGCAGCAACATTCCTCTGGCCGATCCTTTCATCTATTGTGAGGACGGGATCTACTATCTCTATGGCACCGGTGCGGCTGACGGAATAGCTGTCTGCACTTCCACTGACCTGATGCAGTGGCAGTGGCCCGAAGGCAGGCAGATGTACCTCGCCTTGTCAAAGGAGGATTCCTATGGCGAGAAATGGTTCTGGGCTCCGGAGGTCTATCATATAGGCGACCTTTACTATATGTACTATTCTGCAGAGGAACATTTCTGCGTAGCGACATCCCGCTCTCCTCTTGGTCCGTTCGTACAGCAGGAGAAAGTCCCTATGAGGGAGGAGAAGGGTATCGACAACTCACTGTTCATCGACGATGACGGCACGCCCTACCTGCTGTTCGTGAATTTCGACAAAGGGAACGAGATATGGATTGCCGAACTTCAGGACGATCTGCTGCATCTCAAGCCAGGCACCGGGAAGTTCGTGATAAAGATGAGTCAGGAGTGGGAGAAAGTGTGGCCTTCGGTGAATGAGGGACCTTTCATCGTCAAACACAAGGGGATCTACTATCTTACATATTCTGCCAACAGCTACGAAAGTCCGAACTACGGCGTGGGCTACGCGACTGCCACTTCGCCGCTCGGTCCGTGGACAAAGTTTGAAGGCAATCCGGTGCTGCAGTTCGCAGGCGGCTTCGACGGAACGGGCCACCACGCGCTCTTTGTGGACAACCAGGGCCAGCGCAGGATAGTTTTCCATTCTCATAACAGGCGTGGGCAGATCCAGCCCCGCGTGATCCACATCGGCAGCTATGGTTTCACACCTGACGGCCGTATGGAAGTTGACGAGATTTTTATGAATCCTTTTATAATATTCCAGCAATGAAAAAAGCAATACTGATCATTTCAATTCTGGCGCTGTCCCTGTCTCTGTCTGCCCAGCGGATGGGTCGCACGCCCAACGACACCCTGCGCTCTGTCATCGTTCAGCCTGACGGCAGGGTTCTTTTCCAGATTTACGCTCCCAAGGCACGTACTGTTTCCCTGGGTGGAGATCTGGGCTATAACGCCCGTGTCGAATTCAAGGAAGCTCCGAACGGAGTATGGCAGGGTATGTCAGGCAAGCTTGACGACGGCCTGTTCCGTTACCATTTCATCGTTGACGGCGTGAAGGTCCAGGACCCGAAGAGCGCTCTTGCAGGCGAGACTTCAGCCATCCTGACTGTCGGCGAAGGCTATGTGAAAGACGTTCCGCACGGAGCGGTAGCACAGCGCTGGTACTATTCGAAGAATCTCAAGGAGATGCGCCGTATGCACGTCTGGACCCCTGCAGGATATGAGAATTCGAAGCAGAAACTTCCCGTGCTCTATCTCATCCACGGTGGCGGAGACAATGACGCAGCCTGGCCTACTGTCGGTGCAGCCGGCTGGATTCTGGACAATCTGCTGGCCGAGGGCAAGATGGTGCCTATGATAGTCGTGATGCCGAACGGAACCATCAATGTCCCCGATGAGGTTCCTCCCTTCGCAGAAGATCTCTTCAGTTCCATCATCCCGTTCGTGGAGCAGAATTACCGCGTTCTCGCCAACCAGAAGAGCAGAGCTATCGCTGGCCTCTCGATGGGAGGTATGGAGACTATGGAAGCAGTTTTCACTCATCCTGAGATGTTCAGCTATGCGTGGGTGCTGTCTTCAAGCCTGAAACCGGGTGTTGACCCGAAGCAGGAGGCTGAGCGTCTCGGCATCGCCGGCAAGATCGCACAGATCAACAAGGAGTACCGCCAGTTCTATTTCACTCAGGGCGGTCCTTCTGATATCGCTTATCAGAACTGCAAGAACACCCTCAAGGTGATGGATGAACTAGGCCTCAACTACAAATATGTCGAGAACGCCCAGGCTGGCCACAGCTGGCCTACCTGGCGCGCTGACCTCGAGGTCCTCGCACCGCAGATTTTCAAATAATTAAAGCCGGGTTGCCGGAACTCCTTCGAAAGTGATTTTCACCGGGAGAATCTTCCCGTCACCGTCGAAGTACAGCCTTTCAATGCACGTCACCCTGTCGTTGCCGTCCGTGGCACCGAGAGGGTGACGGTGGTATATGATGTAGTATTCGTCCTTGCCGCGGCCTTTTATGACGGAGTGATGCCCTGCGCCGGTAGCGACTTCAGGGTCGGACTCGAGTATGGTGCCGATGCGTTCGAAGGGGCCGAAAGGACTGTCTGACATTGCATAGGCCACGTGGTAGTCGGGGCCGGTCCAGCCTCCCTCGCTCCACATAAAGTAGTAAGTGTCACCTCTCTTGAGCATAAAGGGGCCTTCGACATATCCTTTCGGGGTGATTTCCTTGTAGACTTCTCCGTCATCGAAAGGCACGATGCTCATCAGGTCGTTTCCGAGGCGGACCATATTGCAGTGGTGCCATCCGCCGTAATACATATAGTACGTTCCGTCATCGTCCCTGAAAACGAACTGGTCGATGGGTTGGGCTCCGTTTATGACCTCGTCGATAAGGGGATGTCCGAGGGCGTCCCTGAACGGGCCGGCGGGGTTGTCGGCGGTTGCGACTCCGATGCCGCCTTCGCCTTTTTCGTGCATGTCATTCGCTCCGAAATAGAGGTAATAGGTGCCGTCTCTTTCTATGACGGACGGTGCCCATAGGGCTCTGCGCAGCCAGGAGATGTTTTCTTTGGAAATGACTTTCTCGTGTTTTGTCCAGTTGACAAGGTCCTTGGATGAGAATGCGTCCATAAACAGCTGTTCGTCATATGGCTGCGACCAGGTGGGGTAGATCCAGCATTCGTTGCCGAAGACTATTCCTTCGGGGTCGGCATACCAGCCTTCGAACAGGGGATTTCCGCTCATCTGGGCCGGCTTCCTCGAGCAGGCGCAGACCGTCAGCGCCAGCAGGACTATCGTGACAATTCGTTTCATATTGCTAAGATAGAAAGAATTCAGAATCTGCGAGGCCCAGACAGAAAGTAAGGTCTTCGGATGCGGCGCTGCATTGTGCAGCAGCTTGGTCCGGAGAGGACTCCGCTCACTGCGTTCGCTGTGTCCGGGTGCCACCTTGGTGGCGGCAGCTCGCGGGGCGCCGGGACAAGCAGCTCTGAGGGCGCAGACACGCTCGGGCGGCGTCTTTCGCTGCGTTCGCCTGTCGCGACGAACTCGCCCTTATCGTCTGCATCTTTCGTTGTCGTCTGACTGTGTCTGCTAACGCAGCCCAGTCGGCCTCCACCTCAATCTGCGCCGAACGTGGCTCAGACATCGTCGCTCCCGGGCGGCTCACTCCGCTCATCCGCTATTTCGCCCTCGCTCAAGCGCCCTTTACGCCGCTGTCCCGCGCCCCTGGTTGCTGCGCCCCGCGAAGTTATCCTAAACAGGCGAAAGGGAGCCCGACGGGAGAGCTCCCTGCCTGGCTGGAGATAACTTCTTCAACATCCCCGGCATTGCCTCTGCACAAAATGAACGAGAGTGCTTTCTCATTCATTCTGTGAGGCAGATTGTGCAGGAAACGGGCAAAAACAGCGCACAGAATGAAAGAGAGCGTCCCCACATCCATTCTGTGTCCACGAAATGAGTTAGGCGCATCAGCGCCGTGGCGGAGTGTGCGGTGTGTCCGGAGGATACGAGCCACGGAGCCACCCGGGTTCTGCGCAGCAGGTTCCGGCATATCCCCCTTGGGGGATGTCGCAAAGCGACAGGGGGGAGACTTTTCCGCACGAAAAAAGTCCAGCAACACTGCTGGACTTTTTGAGAGCGGAAAACGAGACTCGAACTCGCGACCCCGACCTTGGCAAGGTCGTGCTCTACCAACTGAGCTATTTCCGCGTGATTGGGATGGCAAAGATATGGATATTTTTGATATGTGCAAACAAAAAAGATGATATTTTTGCAAGACCATAATGACAACGCTTAAATGAGACGACTCTTCTCCATACTGTTTTTTATAGCCGCAGTCACCAGCGTGACGGCAAATGCACAATTATATTACTCTGCCGGCAGCGACCCCATCACAAAGTGGAAAAGCATCCGCACGGAGCACTACGACATAATCTATCCCTATGGTGTGGATTCCCTTGCAAGAGTCTATGCAGCCAATATGGAAGCAGTCCGCAAAGACGCAATCATATTGCCTCAGAAAGTGGATCCCGCACGTGCCAAAGTGATACTTCATCCTTTCGCCCTGGCTGGAGACGACAGCAAGCGCAGCAACAGTCCCGTGAGGCTGGATGTGTTTACTTCGCCGGATATGTCCGATTATATGTCCGAACCCTGGGAATATACTACGGCCATTGCCAAGAGCCGCCATCTGGGGCACGAAGCCCTGATGGACCGCGGCTTCCTGCGAGCCATCCATTATGTCTTCGGAGATAATGCGCGCGTACTCGGTACAGCCTTCTTCAACAATTTCTACTGGATGGGCGACGAAGCGGTTGCCGTCACCGACCTGTCCCACGCCGGACCGGGCCGCAACGCAGAGTTCCTGAAATTTTACCGTACCGCATTCGTGGAGAAGGATTTTCGCAACTATGACAGGTGGAAACTCGGATCCTATAAGTATATGACTCCAGGTCCGGATGCTTTCGGTTATATCCTGGAAGCCAACTACAGGAGTCAGAACAACGACTACCTCTTCAGCCGCGAGTGGGCCGACAATATCATAGACCATCCCCTGAAAACATTGTTCAACGGGCGTACCTCCAATCCCTCCGGGACATTCATGGCTCCGAATTTCAACACCTACCGGAGCACTCTGGCAGATATGTTCCAGAAGGATTTCGACTCACGCAGGCCCTTCACTCCCGCGACATCTGTATGGCAAGCCAAAAACTACAGCGAGTATACTAACTTCGTGTACATCGAGTCTCAGGATGCGATATTCGCTGTCAAGGAGAGTTTTCAGGAGGCCACACAGCTGGTGAAGATCAATCCCCGCAGCGGCACCGAAAAGTTCGTGATGTATTTCAGCCCCGAATCGTCATCGCTCGAGGAGCACAACGGCAAGCTTTATTGGAGCGAGATTGTCCACAAAGGTCCCTGGGAGCTTGAAGATTTTTCAGAGATATTCTCTTATGACACCCGTAAGGGAACTCTCAAAAGGATAACGAAAGACACGCGCTATTTCAATCCCGCATTGAATGACGACGGAACGGTGATAGCAGTCAGCGAGAATACTATTCTTGGAGATTCATACCTGACCATACTTTCGCCCGACGGCGAAAAAGAGCTTAGCATCAAGGCTCCTGACAACGGCTCTATCAAGAAGATGGCCTGGATGGGAGACGTGCTGTACTGCCTGATCGTCACCAGGGACGGCCTTGGCATCTACAGTATGGGTGATGACGGGTGGAAGACCCGCCTTGCTCCCCAGTGGCAGAACATCTATGACCTGTCTTCTACGACCCTGCGGCTTGACGGCCGTATGGCAAATGTACTCACTTTCACCAGCGATGTGGACGGTGTGCTGAACATCTATGCCTTCGAGCCGGCAACACGTGCAGTGCACAAGCTTATCAACTCTCCCTACGGAGCTGTCGAAGCCAATGCATATAAGGATGGAGCGATGATCTACAGCCGATTCGGTCGAACTGGATATTCGCTTGCCAGAACCGATGCCGCCGATTTTGCGATGAAGCCCACGGATATGTCTAAGCCTTTCAGCTTCCCCCTTGCCGACAAAGGCTCCGAGCTGGCAGGCAATGCTTATCCCAAGCCGGACGAAGAGATGCTTGCAAATTACCTTGACGAGAAGGAATATCCCTCCCGCGACTATAACAAACCCGCCAACTGGTTCCACATCCACAGCTGGCTGCCGGCATATGTCAATGCAGGCATCGGCCACAGCAAAATGGCTCTCCCAGCCGCGCCCGGAGCCATGGTGTTCTCGCAGAACTATCTGGGAACGGTTCAGGCAATACTCGGATATTCATACGGAAAGAGCCCCTATTCTTCAGACTGGCTGCACGGAGGACACTTCGGTATAGTGTTCAACGGCACTATTCCCAGGGTGGAACTTTCTGCCGAGGTCAACACCACCGAGAAGGTGATCTACGCATATGGTGCCGACGAATACGGCAAGCCCTGGAACTATCTGGCCTTTGCCGATGACGGCAAGCCCTTCTATGAGATTTCAGCCCGCATATTCCAGCCGCTGACCTACAGGATGCTGGGCCTTAACGCCAAGGTCGAACCTTATCTGAGTTACCACCACAGCAATAACCTCGCTGTCGATTATATCGGGGGACGCAGCAGATCTGCGGATTATTTCCTGGCCGGAATCAGCGGAGAGGCAGCAACTGACGTAGCCCATTCCGGCATCTATCCCCGCTTGGGCATCGGACTCTCTATGGACCGTATCTCTCCTTCAGCCTTCGGCAAGGCTGCAAGCGCCTTCACTTCGCAGTTCGGCACGAAACTGTCTGTCTATCTGCCCGGAATCGATGTCACCCACGGTGTGCACGTGACTATGGACTGGGTTCGCCAGAACTGGAAGAGGGGTAGCGCCGTTTTCACAACGAACAGTCTCATAGAGCTGCCGAGAGGCTATACTCAGATAGACCTCCTGCAGTTCAGCAACGCAAGGTACTGGAAAGGCGGTGTGGACTATGCCGTTCCCATCTATCTGGGCGATACCAGTCTTGGAGGTTTTATGTACCTTAAGAGGCTGCAGGTCATTCCTTTCTTCGACTTTGCAGTGAGCAAGAGGTATGACGGCAGCAGACAGAACTACCTCAGTGCAGGTACGGACCTGCAGGTAGACTGCAATTTCTTCAGACTGAAACTGGACGGTTCTTTCGGCGCCCGCGTGGCATACAACACTCCCTTCGAGCTTATGCAGAGCGTGGTTTCTGCCCAGGCGCTTGTGAAAGTGAACTTCTAGACGCTGAGAATCTTGGTAATCTCGTAGAGGTTGCGGTTGATCTGGTTGTGACGGCTGCAGGCCTCTTCGAACGGTGTGTAGGTTACATCACCCTTGCGGATGCCGACCATCACGCCCTTGCGGTTGTCAAGCAGGGCGCCGACTGCCTCATAACCGAGAGTGCTGGCAAGCACGCGGTCGCTGCAGGTAGGGCTGCCGCCGCGCTGGATGTGTCCGAGAGTGGTTACGCGAGTGCTGTATTCGGGAATATGCTCTTTCACCTGGGCGGCCACTTCTTCTGCGCTTCCCATCTTGCCGCCTTCTGAGACTATGATGATGCCGGAAGTCTTGTTCTTGCGCCTTTCGATGACGAGATAGTTGCAGAGACTGTCGATATCGGTCATGATTTCGGGAACAAGTGTAACCTCGGCACCTGTCGCAATACCGGTGTTGAGTCCGATGAATCCGGCGTCGCGGCCCATCACTTCTACAAAGAACACAAGGTTGTGGCTCTGTGCGGTGTCACGGATCTTGTCGATAGCATCCATAGCCGTATTGATGGCAGTGTCGAAGCCTATAGTATAATCGGTGCCGTAGATGTCGTTGTCGATGGTTGCCGGGATGCCCACGATAGGAATGTCAAAATCTTCGCCGAGGGCCATCGCGCCTCTGAAGGATCCGTCACCTCCGATTACCACCAGTCCGTCGATTCCGGCTTCGACAAGGTTGTCATAAGCAATTTTCCTTGCTTCTTTCTCCTTGAATTCGGGGCAGCGTGAAGTTTGGAGGATGGTGCCTCCGCGATTTATGATTTTCGAAACAGACTGGGACTGCATAGGGACGAATTTCTTCTTCAGGATACCCTTGTATCCTTCCATAATGCCCACAACATCAATCTTATAGAAGATTGCAGTACGAACCACGGCTCGGATGGCTGCATTCATTCCCGGAGAGTCTCCGCCTGACGTAAGAACGCCGATTCTTTCTATTTCGTGCATAGTTGTACAATGTTTTTCGCTGCGTAAAGATAGTGATTTTGCAATAGTTTTTTATTTATTAATAAATTTTTCATACCTTTGAATGTTACTATACACCAACCGACTAAAGTTATAATCAAATATTTACTCTATGAAAACTTTGTTCAAAGGATTTCTTATCGCTTCGCTGATGTTCATCGGCGTAGCAGCCAACGCTCAGACTAAGATCTACAGCAATGTTGGTACAATTGATGTTACAAAGGCCGAATACAACGGCGACCAGGTCGATCTTGCGTATACCATTACCATTGATCCCGAAGTTCAGAACATCATCGGGCTCAAAGGCAAGAAAGGCATCGTTCTCACCACAGCTCTTGCAGAAGGTGACTTCAAACAGGTTGTCGAGTGCCTCGTTATCAGCCCTGCTAAAGGCAACGCCCGTTCAGCTTGGCTGGAGGACAGAGTAGAGGATGTTACCAACAATGTCCGCTATTTCAACGCAAAGGCTGACGAACCTCTCGTAATCAAATCTAACTACACTCTGAAGGCTAAAGACTGGACTTCTCCTGACACCCGTCTCACCATCACCACCCAGGAGCTTAAGAAAGCTGAGTGCCTCGTCCGTCTCAACGGCCCGAAACAGGTTGCCAAGCTGAAAGCTACCGACATCGTTCCCCAGTGGGCTAACCTCAACCCTGGTGACGGCACTGCAGAGAAACACCTCTCAACCAAACTTTACTATCCTGTAAACGTTACCAAAGAAGTTGACGACTATCTCGAGAATGCACAGGCTCTCAATATCCTCAAGACTCTCGATTCACCGAACTTCGACGTAACTGCCATCAAGATCAACGGTTGGGCTTCACCTGAGGCTACAGTTGCTTACAACCAGAAACTTTCTGAAGGCCGTGCAGCTACAATGAAGAATATCATCTCCAGCAGATACAGCTTCCCTGAGGATGTTTACACCACCAGCGGTAACGGTGAGTACTGGGATCTCGTCGAGGCTTATGTTGCAGCAAGCGACGATCCTGCTCTCAAGAAATGGGCAGAGAGGAAGTTCTCTAACCTCGATTCAAGAGAAGCCGCTCTCAAACAGTTGAGCGCTTACAAGGACATCTTCAACACCGTATATCCTCGTTCACGTTTCGCTGACTGCGACGTAACCTACAAGCTCGTCAACTTTGACGCCGCTGCTGTACGCTCAATCTACAACACTTATCCTGAGCAGCTCAGCGAGGCCGAGTATGTAGCTCTTGCTTCACTCAACGACAACGTTGACAAGGCCGTTGTAGAAAAAGGTCTTTCTTACTATCCTGACAGCGAGGCTCTCAACAACCTTGCAGCAAAGGCTGCCGTTGCAGAGGGCAACTATCGTGGCGCTATCAACTATCTGCAGAAAGCCGGTAACAGCCGTGAGGTCCTCAACAACCTCGGTGTTTGCCAGATGCTTCTCGGTCAGAAAGAGGCTGCTACCCAGTCATTCCAGAGGGCCTTCGGTCTTCCTCAGGCAGCTCAGAACCTCCGCGAGCTCAAGAAAGTCGAGTAATCGATAATACCTTATAATATATAAAAGGTGACTGGCCATCGTGCCAGTCACTTTTTTTATTACCTTTGCCACACTTACGCCTTGGTGGTGGAATGGTAGACACGAGGGACTTAAAATCCCTTGGGCAGTAATGTCCGTGCGGGTTCGAGTCCCGCCCGGGGCACTAATCAGACCTTGTAAGTTGTTGATTTACAAACACTTCACAAGGTCTTCTTTTTTGTGATTCCCCAAATTTGGACACATTTTGGACACATTTTGAGATGTCCGGAAATGTAACTCTATGTCAGCAGGCAATCTCTGCTTGGGGATTTGTGTGCCGAAGATGCCGAATGTACCAGGCTAAACGTTCTTCCCCAGTTCAAACGCCTCCTGAAGTTTGGGGTTTCCGCTGATTTCCCGTGCATCATTGACACCGCCGCAGAAAAGATGGGCTTTGAGCGTCGATTTTTCATAACAGTCGATCCATCCCTGAAGCC
>JAEEGJ010007571.1_pt1 | contig 30964 bp, 62 predicted proteins | sample 8958761 | NCBI WGS metagenome assembly JAEEGJ01 (sample SAMN16246546, study PRJNA631951) | gut metagenome | biome: gut microbiome; feature: rumen; material: RS-attached | host: Bos | place: Iran: Karaj | collected 2018-10
TAATACCAAGATAAATATTCATCCTCAGCCGCAGATGCGATTAATTTAGGTATTTTATTTCTCCATAAACTTGAAATATATTCTACACTATGTTTTATACCAAATTCCTACTATAATATTTCTTGTATATCTATATTTTGCAATCCATCTATTTTACATTCTAATAATCGCATATATAAGGGATAAGGTTCTAAGGCTTTGTCGCAAATTGTTTCAAAATCATAAAGCATATACCAAGTATCACCTTCAAACTTATCCCAAGTATCTTGCTTCAATCGTGAGTAATTACAAAGAATTGCTTCACATACCTTCGGATCCATCAAAGAAAAACCTTCAGGAATTGGATAGCCTTCTTCATCAAATTTTTCTGTTTTATCAATTAATTCTATAAAATGTGTTGAACGTGTAATTTTATTAAATATAATAGGACATCTATAACCATTTTTTATAATATACTAATCTTTGCGCATTTCAATTAAGGCTTTTTTGAGAATAAATCTATCTCTTCCTTCGGCAGTTTTTAATTTCTCCTCCCATAGGTTAATGGCCTCGCGCAATTGGCGTAACATAGGAATTTCTTCTAAATCTTGTTTAGTGATTGTCACTTTTGGCTAAAAAATAATCTATTTATTATCAGTAATTAAATTATAAATTCCATCTTCACCATTCTCTAATTGAGCTACGAGACCTTCAAAAGAAGTTTCGCGTTTATTAACTGTAGTCATGCGATTTTCAGTAAGAATTTTTTTCTCCTTTTTCTCCTACTTCTCCATAGCGAAAATGAGATAGTCAGCTAATATTTCTAAATATTTTTCATTAGGTTCAGGATTTTCTTCTAAAATTTTCTAAACTAACTCATTTCTTTCTTCTGGAGAAGTTAAAGTGTAATCAAGTTTAATCATTTTACTTCTTACCTCCAGTCTTCTAATTGCATTATACTAAAAATTTTTTCTTTTGTCAAGGGCAAATCCTATTAAAATTGACTTTCATTAAAAATTTTTTTATAATTATTATAGAAATAATAGAAAGGAGATTTTTTATGGTTATTGCCTTAATAACTCTCAGTATCGTACTACTTTTATCTATTGCATTTAATGTGCGATTAGCGCAAATGTTTTTTAATACTCTTAATGCAATGACAAGCATGCAACGAGAATTTGAAGAAATTCAATTCATGGAAGGATATTTAGAATTTCCCGATGAAGAAATTATGGAAAAATTTGAAGATGTTTCATTAATTTGCCGCACTGTTCCAAGTGAAAATGATGAAATGATGCAAGCTTTTGACACATCTTTATATAAGAAAAATAAGATAATTGGATTAACCTATTTTGTCCCAGAGCAAACTCTCAACGAAGTCAACAGTTCGCTCAAAGACAACGACGCAATGATGAAAAAGATTCGGCGCAAACTTGAAGAGATGGGCGCAGAATTTTCAGATACCGAAGAAGAAAAAGCGTATTTCCAAGAGATAGTAAATCGCGCAATGGAATACGAAAATGTGCAGCAAGTTCCTCGATTAGAACATTGCACTGTATATCATTTGAAAGATGGTCGCTGGATTTGGCGGCAAGAAGAGGTGGATGACGAAGATGCATACGATTAAAATTCAACAACTATGGTTTTTTGAAGCGCCGCAGAGAACTATTTATAAATATGAACTTGAGCAAGGCGGCGAAACAGAAATTTCAGATTTCTTCGATGAAATCTTGGATGTCCAGATTCAGAGAGGGAAAATGATAGTGTGGGCATCCGTCGCGCCCGTGCGCAAGAACGCAAAAGGCGAAATAACTGAGCGCAGAGAGTCGGAAAAGACTACACTAATTTTTACTGCTCTTGGAACAGGATGGATGTATAAGAAATATGTAGGAGAGTATTTCCGCACTGTCCAAGCCCCCGATGGTCTAGTTTGGCATATTTTCGTGAGGGAAAAAGAAAATGGCTGAGGATTATTTTGATTTATACTGCGAACTTTATCATATTACTGACCCATTTGGAGAGGACCAGGAGAGGTTTAATAAAAGGGTAACTACGCATCACACTCCTTCTGGAGGCACTTATTGGGAAGTTGATATGACGAAAACAGAAGAGGATATTGCTTGGGAAGTAGCACAAAAGAAAAAGAAGAATGAGTATTTGCGGCTGGAGCATATCTTCCGCCTTTGGGAGTTCCATGATAGGCTGAATTGGGATGATTTTCAGAGGGAGATTGAAAGCAGTAAGCATTTTACCGATGATTGGAAAAGATATTTGCCGTGTGACTGCGAGGAACGGCAATGCAACATGTGGTGCGCATATTTTGGGACGGAATGCCCAAGAAAAAAGGGCGAACCTTTGTGGGCCCCGGAAGAAGTTATGAAGGTATGGGACGTAGATTTGGAAGATAGGTGGGAGGACCATGATGATTGTTAATAGACCGAGGTTCCAGTGGGTTGGGACGGATAATTAAACCGTTCTCCGAAATCGGGGAGGGGTTTCAGGATTTTATAGGCCAGACAAAAAGTTTTTGTCGAAATAAAAAAATTTTTTTCCCGAAATAGTGCCCCCACCCCCACATCTAAAACGTATTGTCGGCTCAGCGAGAATACTAGGGCCTACTGTCGCCATTCACCCCGGCACAAACAGCCCCACCTAATGACGACACCCCTCATTCGCCCGGCCGAGCACAGTCAGCGCGGTCGGCATTTAGCGCGACACAGAGGCTACGGAAAAACTATCACGCATCATCGCATTAGTGAATTAAAGTATGTGTTCCTGAATCCTCATTCAACGCTTTAAATAATTAAAGTATGCTAAATGCATGATTTAGCCGGAGCACACACTTTAACCATTTAAATCGTTGATGCACGCTCGGCCGCTGGACCGGGCACTTTAATCATTTAAATTATTGGTGTAAAAAAATCTAAAAATTTTTCAAGAAAACTATTGACATTAACCCGGCTTTGTGCTACAATACAATCAGAAAGAGAAAGAAAGAAAAAGAAAAGGAGATACAACAATGAACAACATCAACGAGAGAATCGAACAGCTGAAAAAGAGCATTTTCTATCTGGAGATGAAAGACCACTGGAACTGGCATGACTTCCAGGACATGGACAAGATGAGGGCAGAGCTTCACAAGCTCGAAGCCCAGCAGAAGGCCGAGGCCGCGCAGTAAGCGCGGCCTTAGTGCTATACACAACACGCACACAAAGAGAGAAGGAGAGAGAGAGACGCACACAACACAGTAGGCAGAGCTATCGTCAACGGCGCAGACTTCAGCCATTTAAAGCGTTAGAGAAAAAAAGTGCGGCAAAATGCTCGTGAAAAAAACTTAAAAAAAATCCTAAAAAGGTATTGACAAATAACCGGGTATTTGTTATAATGTAGTCAGAAAGAGAGAGAGAGAAAGAGAGGACAAAATAATGCGTAACGAGTATGATTACAACATTGCGCTTGAGAGAGAAGCCATGCGTTACAAAAAGACTTACAACACGCACAAAGTCCTCTATACAAGTGCCGCTTGGAGAGAAAACGCCAATGGAAGCGCAGAATGCGCAAGTGTGAGAATGTCCAGCATCTATGAAGCCTACGAAGAAAGCAGAAGCTATGAATGGTAAAAAAAGCCCGGCAAACAGTAAAAAAACTCTTGACAACAAGCGTATGGTGTGATACAATACAGGCAAAGAGAGAAAGAGAGGGCACAGCAATGCTGAGACTACGGATAGACAAGGCCAACGGAGAGACCGAGCACAAGTTCTTCACAGACGCACAAAAGGCACATCTGACGGCAATCGTAGAGGTAAGGTCAGGCGATGCTGTGAGAGTAGAGGTCATGAATCTGGCCACAAAAAAAGTAGAAAAAATCTACAAAAAGGGTTGACAACAACCGGGAAACGTGCTATACTACAATCAGAAAGCGAAAGGAGATACGGCGATGAATAACATCAAGAGAGAAATTGAACTGCTTGAAAACGCACTTCTTCTTCTGCAGAGATGCGAGAAGTGGACAGTAGAGGATGAGGATGAAAGCTACTACATGCAGGAACGGCTCAACAGCCTGCGGCTGAGACTGAAAGAGACAGAGGACGTGCGGTAATAACGCACGTCCTTGCCGCAAACGGCCTAAACTTCAGCGATTTAAAGTGCTAGCGAAATAAATTGGCGATTGCCCGGGCGAAAAAAATCTAAAAAACTTTCCCGAAAATGCTTGACAAATCTGGGCGGCTATGCTATACTTTAATCAGAAAGAAAGAAAAGGAGAAACAAAAATGAAAAGAATGGTTATTTATAAATCCGACAATGAAATGGTAACAGACCTCCTGCTGATGTACTGTGAGGGCAAGAGCTTCCTGTGGAACATGTTTTTCGGGTGGCGGGAAACAAGAGTTCTGTTTGACGGTTCTCAAATCTGCGTGTTCAAGGTTCCCCGCAACATCTGGCAAATGGCGGAAAAGGTCGCCAAAAGATACGGCTATGAAGTGGTAGAAGATTGAAAAATCTTCTACCTTTTTTCAAAAAAAACTATTGACAAGCCCGGACATTTGTGCTATACTGTATTCAGAAAGAACGAAAGAGAGGAAATAAAAATGACTGAGACTTGTGTTTGCAAAAACTGCACGGCACGCGAATCCTGCCCGTTCTATGATCCAGAAGAAGAAAGTGAAGAGTGCGTGTATGAAGCACTTGCGGCCGCTGCAAAAAACACTTGACAATTTGCTCGGCCTGTGCTATAATACAATCAGAAAGAAAAAAGGAGATAAAACAATGACAAAGAATAGTAATGTGTTAATCATCATCGTAATCGTGTTGGTGGCGGCTGGTGTGCTTGGGACATTGGTAGTCTACTATAGTAGACTAGAAACAGGCGGCGAATACTACGCCTTAACCACTCGTGTTGAAGATGTCAACGAAGCGACTGACCTTGTGCTTGTAGAAGATAGTAATGGCAGCCTGTGGGCGTTCAAGGGCGTGGAAGATTGGCAAATTGGGGACTGTGCAAGTCTGCTAATGTGGGATAATGGGACAGAAAACATTAAAGATGATGAAATCATCAGTGCAAGATACAATTCTTGGGATTTAGAAAGAAATTAAAAAAGCACTTGACAAATCAAGCCGAATGTGCTATACTACAATCAGAAAGAACGAAAGAGAGGAAAATAAAATGATGATGTTCGTTATCGGTTTTGTCGCCGCGTGGATTCTGCTGGGTATCTTCTTCTATGTGCGAAGCGATGTGGGCAGCTGGAGCATTTTCTCCACGAGCTGGGACACGGTTTTGATGGTACTCCCCGCATTTCCCATCATTCTTCTGATTGAGTTTGTTGAAGCAAAAATTTTGAAAAAGTAAGAAAAGAGGGCTTGACAATCAAGCCCTCTTGTGCTATACTCTAATCAGAAAGAGAGAAAAGGAGATAAAACAATGAACGAACTGAGAGAAAATCTGATTGACCGCATGATTCGAATTTATGGTTTTGAAAACTCCATCGTGATTGACTTCTGCCGCCTGTGCGAACGCGTTCCCAAAAGTGGAGCATGGGATGAAGTCCTGCGGATAGTCTGCGAGAGCCACGAAGAGCATCCCGCCGACACCATCGGCGAGCTGGAAGACTGGCCCAATGGTGATGACTGGGGCCACCTGCCGACCATCGGAGAGGTTGAAGGTTGGAGCGGAGAGGTTTGGTGAGAGCCAAACCTCTAAAATTTTTTTGCCCGGGCCGCAAAAAACGCTTGACAAGTGCCCCATTTTGTGCTATACTCTAATCATCCAAGAGAGAGAGGACAAAAACATGGAAATCAGATTTGCAACTGCGGCAGACACTTTGAGCATCATTCGGGCTATTCAGAATAAACACATGGATTACAATACCACCACACAGGCAAAAGAAGATGTAAAACTTGGGCGGCTGGTAGTAGCGGAAGAAAATGGAAAACTACTCGGCTCTTGTGCGATTGTCAAGGATGAACGCCGCGGCTATACTGCAATCAAGCGCGTTTGCGTCTATTCCTCCAAGTCTCGCGGCAAAGGCGTTGCGCAGTCTCTTGTCGGTTTTGTCTGTTCTCTTGGGCTTGGCACTCTTGGCGCTACCCCTTGGAATGATAATCCCGCCATGTGCCACATCTTCAAGAAATTCGGTTTTGAGTATCAATACACTTTTTTGAAATACTACGATTTTTATAAAAAAAGGGCTTGACAAAATGCCCGGCTTGTGCTATACTACAATCAGAAAACGAAAGGAGATACAACGATGAAGAGAGAACAGTATTACAAGAACAAGAGGACCGGCGAGCGGACCGAAAGCCACGCGGTGGCGATGGGCTGGTATCGGGCCAAGGACGAGGTCGAGGTCTGGTACTACTCGGAAGCGGTTTCCGAATGGCTCTGCGGAGTCGAATGGGTCTGGTGAAAACCAGGCCCTTAAATTTTGGGCCGCCCGCCCACGACCCACAGCTGCCTCGTGCGGGCGGTGTTTCGCGCTAAATCAGTAGTTCGCTAATTCGCTAGCGATTTAGTTCGCTAAAGTGTGAAAGTGGCGGATCCCGAAATGAATAAGGATCCAGGAAGAGTGAATAAAAATTTTTTTGTAAATTGCGAAAACCCCCTTGACATTTCCGGGAAACCTGCTATAATAGGTATCAGAAAGGGCAAGGAAAAGCCCCAAAAACCAGAAAGGGAATACAATGTACGTTCTGAGCATTCGCCGTTCCGGTTCCGAAGTCGCTTTCCCCGTTGCGGGTTGCGACGCCGCTTACGCGGCCTTCCGCATGGCCTGCGAGCTCTGCGAGCTCACCGGCGGCTGTGTCTCCCTGATTGACGCGGAGACCGCGGAAGTCCTCGCTGACAACAGCGAGGACGATTGGGAGGAGGATGATGACCTCGGGATCCCCATGCCGGAACCCGAAGATCTCACCGAGCCTTGGTGGGAGGGGTGAATGAAAATTCACCCTGATTTTTTTATTTTTTTCACAAAAAGGGGTTAACATCCAGGAGGCTATGTGCTATACTGTAGCCAGAAAGAGAGAAAAGGAGATAAAAAAATGAAGACCATCACTTCCGAACTGCCCATCAGCTACATCTATGACCCCGCCCATTCCCGCGCCCGCTACAGCATCAACGGTGGCGAAAGCTGGATGAATCACGGCGAATTCTGCGAACGCATGGCGAAAGCTATCCTCGGCTTCAACCCCGACAAGGATTCCGTGGCATTTGACAAAGGTTATGACATTCCTGAACTCAAGGCGAGCGTCAAGTCTTACAAGTGCGGTTTGAGCAACTGCAAGGACATGCCCCGCAACCCCGCCGAATTCATCGCCGAATTCTGGAAGCGTGACATCGCCGAACTTCACATCTATGTCTGCGACCACGGCGAGACCATGACGCTGTACATGATGAACACCCCCGAATTTCAGCGGTTCATCGGGCACTTCGCCAAGTGGGAAGAAGATACGCACAACTTCCGGATGTACACCTGCGACAGCAAAGTTGAGCGGTGGCTGACCGATAATTATGCGGAGGATGAATAATCCCCCGCATAATTATTCATTTTTTTTTCGGCGGCGCGCCCACGGTCCAGGCGCGCCGAATTTCACGCTAAATCGCTGATTCGCTAAATCACTAGCGATTTAGCGTATTAAAGTGCTAAATCAGTAGTTTCCTAAAACTTCAATTCGCTAAAGTATTCAATCAGTAGTCTAAAATTTTTTTTATTTTTTTTCAAAAAGGGGTTGACAATGCCCGGCCTATGTGCTATACTGATGCCAGAGTTAAGAGAGAGGAGCGAACACCATGACCACCTACACCATCGAACGCCTGAACCACCGCAACGCGGGGATTGCCCGCGAATGGGCCCTCTGCCGGTACTATAATGTCGTGCGCACTGCACACGACGCCCTGCCCTACGATAAGGGCAGCGACCTTGACGCCGCCGGGAAGCACATCTCCATAAAGGCTTCCGCCTTTACCCTGATGAGCGGCAACCTGTGCGAAGGTCGGCAGGACTTCGACGGCATCTGGAACCTTTATGCCGAGCGTGTCCACTCCGACACCTTCGCCTATGTGACCGAGGACTTCCAGGTCTACGAGATGAACCTTGGCGAGTTCAAGCGGTTCGTATATGCCTTCGGGCGGCTGGAAGCTGAAAGCTCCAAGAACGGCGGGGCGCTGAAAATCCGGCTCCGCAAGGAATCCGGCAAGATGCTCAAGTGGCTGGAAGATATGGCCGCTTGAGCATCACCCCGAAAATTCCCTATTGACAAATCTAAAAATATATGCTATAATAAAATCACAAAGACAAAGGAGAGATTTATATGAGAAATCCTGACCGCATCAAGCCCCTGCTCCTGGAACTGAGCGAACTATGGGAAGGCTATTGCCCTGACTGGCGCTTTATGCAGCTGATATGCAATTTCCAGCAGTGGCTCGGCTCTGATGGCTTCTATATCGAGGACGATAAAATCCTTGAAAAATTCTGCGAATTTATCAAACAGGAGGTTCTGTAAAATGGCAATCGTTTTCAAGAGAGAAAAGAATGAGCGCGGCGTGAAGCTGAGCAGTCTCAAGGTGGGGGACACTTTCCTCTATGACAATCGCGTGGGCGTTATGGTCGAGCGCAATGGGCACAGTTTCGCCCTTGACCTGACCACCTGCGGCAATTTCAGATACAACAATGCGCGGCAGTACAGCTCTGAGCTGAGCGTTGATGAAATTGTCGTCCCTGTCACTGTCGAAATGCACTACAAGGTTGTGGGCTAAGCCTACGGCCTCGTGCCCGGGCGGCCCAAAAATTTTCAAAAAACTATTGACAACGCTCCAAGAGTATGCTATAATAAAGGCACAAAAGGAAAGGAGATACCCAAATGAAACATTGGATTTGTGAGGAAGCGGTTACTGGTGAGGAGTTTCTGGTCTGTGCTCGTGACCTGCTGGAAGCCTACAAGGTCGCTGAGGAAGTCGGCGCGGATTTCTCCTGCGGCTGTGAACGTGAACCCGATGTGTATGTTGACCCCAATCCTCTGACTGAGGAGGAAGCCGAAGCCACGGGGCTGGATGAATACTAAGGAGGAAATCAAAATGAAGAATAAAGAACTCAAAGCCTACCGCCAGAAGATGAGCGCAGAAGAGTTGCAGATGTATCTGCACTTCAAGAAGCGCGGCGGCAAAGTCCCTGCGAAAAAGGGCAAAGGCTCTTACAATCGCCAGCAGATGAAAAAGGAGGTGGCGTAGGATGACAATCAGCGAACTGAAGAAATACATTGAGTATGCTATGCCAGGTCTCGATGTTGTAGTTTTAGACCGAAAAACCTACGACAGAATAATGCGAAAGGCTATGGCGCTCGACGCAATTGCGGACAAGCTGCGGATTGCCTCCAAAATCGTTGACAAAGCAGAAAAATGAAATGGAAATGGAGTTGCCCTCTTGGGTAGCCCCATTTTATTTTTTTATTTCATTTTGCGGCAGGTTCCATTTGCGGCCGCGCGCCCACGGCCGTCTGGGCAGCCGTGGCGCGCGGAATTTGCGCCGGGCGCGCAGTTTGCACAATTTTCAACCCATTTTTTTGTGTAATTTTACTACTTGATTTTTCCCATAATGTATGCTATACTCTAATTGTAATTTGAAGAAAGGAACAGCCCAGTTTATGATTGAAACCACAGACCGTTTGATTGTCGTTGATACAGAAACGACAAATTCACTTGATGACCCTATTTGCTATGATGTGGGGTTTGCAGTTGTTGACAAATTCGGCAACATTTTTGATCGACATTCCTACGTTGTTGCTGATGTTTTTCTGAATGAAAAACTGATGGAATCTGCCTACTATTTGGAAAAAGTCCAACAGTATTGGGAAGAAATCAAACAGGGCAAACGCACTCTTGCCAAATTTTCCACGATTCGTTTCAAGTTTGCGGAAGTCTGCAAAAATTATGGGGTGAAAATCGTAGCCGCCCACAATGCCCGCTTTGACTATCGCTCCCTCAATCTGACCCAGCGTTTTCTGACCTGCTCCAAGTATCGCTATTTCTTCCCCTTTGGGGTTGAAATTTGGGATACCCTGAAAATGGCGCGAGAAGTGTTAAAAAACGATGAAACCTATGGTGAATTTTGCTACAACAATGATTTTCTGACTGACAATCTGCGCAAGAAATTTACCGCCGAAGTCATTTTCCGTTTCATTACGGGGTGCGTTGACTTTGAAGAAGCGCACACAGGGCTTGAAGATGTGCTAATTGAAAAAGACATTTTCTCATACTGCGTTGCTCAAAATCCTAACATCAATGGTGCCTTGTGGAACAAATAAGTTCCACAAGGCAACAGCCGCCCGGGGCCCCGAAAAAAATTTTTTATTTTCCTATTGACTTTTGCTTTCGGTTGTGCTATACTATACTCAGAAAGCGAAAGGAGAACGAAAAATGAAAAAGATTTGGTTTGACATGGATGGAACGCTGGCTGACCTCTACGGCGTCAATGGCTGGCTTGAAATGCTCCGCGCCTACGACCCCACCCCCTACGCAAAAGCAAAGCCCCTCGTGAACATGGCGGCACTCGCTCGAATGATTCACAATCGGCAGTTTGTGGGCTACAAGGTCTGCATCGTATCCGCTCTCTCCAAGGATAGCACCCCTGCCTATGATGCGGCGGTGATGAAAGCGAAAATCGGATGGCTGAAAAAGCACCTGCCCAGCGTCCATTTTGACGAAATCCGATTTGTCCCCTACACCTACGCAAAGAACGATGTGAACAGCGGTGATGACATTCTGTTCGATGATGAACAGCGCCACCTTGAAGCGTGGACGGGAACCGCCTACCACGCAAAGGAAATGATGGAAAAGCTCAAGAGGGAGGTAAAGTAATGAAAAAGTTCATTCTTGAAAATATCCTTTACATTTCGATTGCACTTGCGCTCGTGGCGCAAGTGGTAATCGGCGGGGATTATCTGTTAGGGCAGGGGCTATTCCTTGTTGCGAATACTATCAACATTGTTCGCACATTCCTGATGAAGCGCCCCCTCGCCGATAAAGTGAAAGATTCCTGTTTCTTCGGCGTAACCCTCGGCTTAATCATCCTCCGTCTGGTATAATTTACCAGACGGAACGCCCGGGCGCCCGTCATTTTGCACAAACAAAGGGGTGAAAACTCTATGGTTTTTGTGCAATTTGCCATCTTGATTTTTGAGCCGAAATCTGCTATACTGTAATCGTCAAGGGGAGAGAGCGCAGGTTGAATGAGGTAGGCGCCACCAATAATGCGCGAAGCGCAATCGAAAAAAAATTTCAAAAACCCCTTGACAAATCAAAAAGAATGTGCTATAATAAAGGCACAAATCAAGGAGAGCTGAACTCCACAAACAGAGAAAGGGTTGATACCATGACTGAAAAGATGACTTACCGCAAGGCTCTGGACTACGCTATCGCTAACCTGCCTGCCGATGCTCCTGCCGATGTGCTGGACAAGCTGAACGCTCTGACCGCCCAGCTCGACAAGAAGGCCGCTTCCCCCAAGAAGCTGACCGCCGCTCAGGAAGCCAACATCGGCGTCAAGGACGCTATCATGGCGTTCCTGTCTGACAACGTCGACACTGGCTACACCTGCTCCGACCTGCTGAAGCTCGTCCCTGAGCTGGAAGGCAAGAGCAACCAGTACGCCAGCGCTCTGATGCGCCAGCTGGTGGATGCCAAGCTCGCCACCAAGTACACCGACAAGCGCCGCACTTACTTCAAGGCGGCCTAACCCAATCCCAGCGGGGGGCGCAAACAGCGCCCCCCAGCATTTTACCTCCACGCTTTAACGATTTAGTGTAATGGTGCGCCCGGGCGCAATTTCCAGAAATTACCTCTTGACTTTTGCTCTTAGGTGTGCTATACTACCATTAGAAAGGAGGTAGCTCAATGGGACAGCTTGAAGCCTTGATGAAGCTGGGCATGACCGAAGCCGAAGCGAAGGAGGTGCTGGAAGCTGACCGCAAGATTGACAAGGGCGAGAAAATGTCGTTTGACCTGACAAAAGAGCAGGAAAAGGCAACTCGCGCCATGCGGCAGGCTGACCGCAAGCCCTTTGTGCCGAAGCTGGACAAGCGGGAACGCAAGCCCAACGAAGCAAAGAGGGAAATCATTCAGGTACTTGATGAAGCCCTCACCGACCTCGTAGATGATGTCACTGTTACCAATGTTGAAAGACAGATTGACTTCGTTTACAATGATGTAAAGTACCGCATCGTGCTGAGTGCCCCTCGGAAATGAGGGGCACTTCCCCTATTTAGCGTAATGAAGTGCCCGGGCCCCAAAATTTTTTCGATTTTTCAAAAAAAAGTATTGACATTTAGGGCGACCTGTGCTATACTATAATCACAAAGGGCGAGGGAAGGCACGGCAAAGCCTGCGGGCGAGACCCACGAGAGTCGTGTAAGACCTGGTAACAGCTTGGAAAAGCGGCCGACCCGATGACCCCACCGCGCGGAGTCCTGTTGCGCGGGATATAAATGTGAACCAAGCGATTGAGTTCGCAACCCCGACCTAACGAGCCGATGAAACAGGCGGTGCAGGGAGGTCAAGCCGCTGGAAGGGGGACGGCAGGACGCGGCAAATGGAACCCCGTAGTCAAGAGGACTGCGGGGTTCCGCGCGCCCGGGCGATTTCCAGAAATTTCCAGCAGATTTTTTGAAAAAAAGTATTGACATTTAGGGGACTTTGTGCTATACTATAATCGTTCCAAGGGGGAAGGGCCCTGAACCAAGGAACTACAGAGGGGGAAAACGCAGTCAGCCCCATGAGTATCAAACAATGTTCTGCGGTGACGTTTAGGGAGTATGGTGCTACGCTGACCGAGGGACTTTTCAAAGAGCGAAAAGGCATACCAACCACCAGCGGAGGAGCCGAGCGCCACAGGCTACTGTGAAATGTGGGCGAGTGATTTTTGGTAAATGTTTCCTGTCGAAAGTGGAAAATTTCCCCTTTGCGGGGGCGGTGCGTAAGTAAGTTGAGCCCCAGTAGTGAGCGTGCGAGGAATTCCACCTCTCAACACGCAAAAGCGAAGTCTGCAAGACGCTGAAAGCTACAGTCCGCCCCCAAGATAAGGTTCTTAACTTTGATTACTTCTTTCTTCTTTTCTCTCCTTTCTGTTTCTCTTCTTTCTGGACGAGCGGCGGGTGTTGGTTTATCCCCCCGCCGTTTCGTTCTGTTTACAGTTAGTCATTGCTAACCGCCCGGGCGCAAATTTTTTCAAATTGCCTATTGACATTTGGCGGCAAGTATGCTATACTGTAGACAATCCAAGAGGGAGGGAAACACAATGGCAAAGTTCAATTACAATACCAAATGCGCCCAGCCGCACAAATGCTCCAAGCTGATGAAAGATTTTCTCAACGCCGCCTCTGACCTTGTGGAAGAAGTTGAGCTTGATGATGATGTGCTGGAAGTGAAGCGGTTTGTCAGCGTCCGCAAAGGGCATTATGGCTTCCGTGCCTTCTTAGGGGGGCATGAGGTTAAAATCGAATACGATTTTAGCAAAATGTTCGACATTGGCTCAAGAGAATTTCGCCGCAACATTGTGATGCGGGATGAAAGCATGAAAGGCTTTTCTAATGTGACCCTTTCTCTGCTTCACGAACTCGGACATTTTGCGACCGAAGATGATGTGCCTGTTGGTTATGACCGCTTCAAAGCTCAGAGACAATACAAAAAATGGTGTGGCGAAGATTATCGCCTGCTGAACATGATGTATTTCAGTCTGCCCGATGAATGGCTTGCTACCCAGTGGGCTATTGATTGGCTGTCTGACGAGGACAACCGCAAGAGGGCAAAACAGTTTGAGCGTGATTTCTTCGCGGCGTGGCGTGGGGAGTAACCCCTCGCTAACCGCCCGGGCGCCCGTCATTTTGCACAAAAATCCAAGAGTAGATAATGAAATTTTGTGCAAAATGCCATCTTGATTTTTTCTGAAAATGTGCTATACTATAATCACAAAGGGCAAGGAAAGGAGAAAACAAGATGGACCTGTTCCGAATCTCTCTTGACCCCACGGTTCAAGAAATCATGGCACAGATTGAAGATGCTTGCACCGATACCACCCATCACCGCGATTGCTATGACTTCTTGGGCGGCGTCTGCGACATTAACCAGAACGGCGAAACCAAAACCGTCTTTCTGCACAAAGATTGGGATTTTGTCATCAAAGTTCCCAATTATTACCACTACGCAAACCACAACTACTGCCAGCTTGAAGCGGACAACTACAAAAAGGCTTGCGCCTACCGCGTGGAGCGTGTTTTGCTGGAAACCGCTTTGCTCTGCACCCTCAGCAATGGGATTCAGCTCTATGTTCAGCCCCGATACACGATTGATAACAACGATTACCTTGATGATGCTGGCAATCGTCGCCGCTTGCGGAAGAAGTGCAACGCCCACCGCAAGCCCATTGTCAGCAAGGTAGCAAATGGAATGTATGACGGCTTTAGGCTCAATGACCTTTGGCTCGCTCGCACAATTCAGCTTTACGGTAAAAAATTCATGCGTTCCCTTGAAAAGTGGACGATGGAAAACAACATTGGCGACTTGCACGACTGCAATGTTGGCTGGATGAACAACAAACCCATCATCCTTGACTACTCAGGGTATTTCGGACATTAAGGGAGGGTAAAAAATGGCAAGACCGCCGCCTGCAATCCTGTAAGAATTTGTTGCATTTTTAATTTTAGCGCGCGCATTTTTGATGATTTAATTTAGACCCCTTGGCAAACGCAAATTTTTTCGTATCTGATTTTTTGTGAAATGCGTAAAAAACGATACCGCTTTCAACTTTCTTTATAAGTATTCTTTCATCCAAGCGTGTAATGGACGAAAGCAAACATGGAAAAGCTTTTCTTATCGCTTAGAGGACAGGGACGCCTGTCCTCTAAACATTTTTGTTGGGGGCCCGGGCGCCATTTCCAAAAAATTCCATAAAAAAATACTTGACTTTTATAAAAAATTATGCTATAATAAAGACACAAAAAGAAAAGGAGAAATTGAAATGAAAATCTTTCTGCTCGTTCTGTTCTCGTTTTATTTCAGCCTTGAGTTCTTCGGTTCTTTCGCCGCATGGATGAAGTCCAAGAGCAACAAAGAGTATGGTCTGCGGCTTGTCGATACCCTGTTTTCGGCGGCTATGATTTTCGCTTTCATCAAGCTCGTGGAGGTGCTGTAAAATGCTGATTCTGTTCATCGTCTGCACTTTTGCAAATGTGGTGCTTTCCACTATCAAAAGTGTAATGACCATCAAGGGCGGCAAGGTTTACGCCGCCATCTGGAACGCTCTGGCGTTTGGTCTGTACTCTTACATTGTGGTACTGACCGCAACCGCTGACATTTCCACCTTGGGCAAGGTCGCTATTACCATGGGTTGTAATCTTGTCGGCGTGTATGGTGTCAAACTGGTAGAGGAAAAAATGCGGAAAGACCGCTTGTGGAAAGTGGAAATGACTGTCCCTAATGGTGAGTATGGATTTGCGGCTTCCGCTATGCATGGCGCACTCAATGCCGCTAACATTCCTAACAATTATGTAGAGGCTGGCAAGTATGCAATCTTCAATTGCTACTGCGCCACCAAAGCAGACACAGAAACCGCAATCACCATTGGCGCAGACTATGGCGCAAAATTCTTCGCCAGCGAAACCACCCTTACCCCCTGATTACAGGGGGTAATCGCGCCCGGGCGAAATTTTTTTGAGTTTTTGAAAAAAAAGTATTGACATTTCCCTGCGTTTGTGCTATACTAAAGACACTTAAGGGGTGGCGGCCAAACGCTAAAGGAGAAAAAAATGAGTCTCAATGCTAACATGGTCAAGAATGTTATGAAAATCCGCGCCTATGGCAAGCCCTTTTACGCCAGCGACCTCGGCATGAATGGCGGCGAAATCTGTGGGCTGTCTGTCCACAGTTACATCATGCCCACTGGACGCACCAAAACCGTCATGGTGCCCATCGACACTTGGGGCGGCGACCGCATCTTCAAGGAGTGCAAGGTCAAGGAGTGGCGCTATAATCCCAGCCCCAGCGCATACCTGCGTAGCGTCTGGGAGATGGAGTTCGCCAAGGCTGTCGAGGATGCTAAGGAAGTTCTCGCTGCGGCTGCGGCTCTCGGCATGGAGGGGTTCTAATAAACCCCTCCCGCGCCCGGGCGCCCGTTAAAATGCACAAATAATTCTTTGAAATTCGTTTCGATTTGTGCATTTTGACTATTGCAATCTGACCCCTATTGTGCTATACTATAATCGTCAAGGGGAGAGAGAGTCAGGAGACCAAAGCCCGAAGGCGCCATTAGTGGTTAGTAAATCTCACTAAAATCTCGAAAAAAAATTTCAAAAACCCCTTGACAAGCCCCCGCAAATGTGCTATAATAAGACCGTAATCAAGAGGAGCCGAACCTCACAAACGGAGAAAGGGTTGATACCATGGCTAACACTTCCAAGACCACCAACAAGACCGCTCTGCTCTACGCGCTGGAGAACATGCCCGATGCGCCCGCCGATGTGCGCGAGAAGTGGCAGAAGATGATCGACCAGCTCGACAAGAAGAACGCTGCGCCGAAGAAGCTGACCGCTCAGCAGGCGAAGAACGAGGGCGTCAAGGCTGACCTGCTCGACTTCCTGTGCGCCCACGAGGGCGAGGGGTTCACCGTCAGCGACCTGCTCAAGAGCGTGCCTACCTGCGAGGGTGACAGCAACCAGCATGTGTCCGCTCTGATGCGCGCTCTGGTGCTGGATGGCTCCGTGGAGAAGTACACCGAAAAGCGGCGCACCTACTTCCGCGTGGCTGTGATGGATGAGGTGGAGGAGGGCTGATGCCCTCCCCGCACCCCCACCTCCGCTTCACCGCTTTACTGCGGTGAAGCGCCCGGGCGCAAAAAAATTTTCAAAAAGGTATTGACAAATCTCCAAGGTTGTGCTATACTATAATCACAAAGGCCAAGAGAAAAGGAGATACAAAAATGAAAATCAATCACAAGGAAGTTACCATTCTTACCCAGTGCCCTATCTGCGGCGGTCTGAACGAAATCGCTGTCAACGAGGATGACTACTGGGACTGGCAGGACGGCGCGCTGGTGCAGGAAACCTTCACCTACCTCAACGCCGATGAGCGCGAAATGCTTATCAGCGGCATCTGCGGCAAGTGCTGGAATAAGATGTTCGGCGGCGGCGAAGAGGAGGAGGAAGCGGACTGGTGCGATGAAGACCCTGACAATGGGTGGGAGCTGTAAGCCCCCACCCCGCCGCCCGGGCGCCCGCATACTTATTCATTTGAAAAAATAAAAATTCACTATTGACAACGAGGTTTAAATCTGCTATAATGATAGCAGAAAGGAGGGAAAGCGATGACCCAAAAGGAGAAGCTGATGAAAAATCTCGGTTTAACTTCGGCTGAAGCTGATGAAGTTCTTGCCTATGACAAGGCCGTGGAACAGGGCAAGAAGACCGAATACGATTTGTCCAAAGACCAAGAAAAGGAAGTCCGCAAGTATCGGCAGGCCGACCGCGCCAAGCCCTTTGTGCCTGACCTCAAGCCGCGTGAACGCAAGGCGAATGAACCCAAGCGGGAATTGATTGAAACTATCAAATCCGCGCTCGAAAATGCAGGAATTTCTGACATTTCCGTTACGAATGTTGAGCGTCAGCTTGACTTTACGATGGATAATGTTAAGTATCGCATCGTTTTGAGCGCTCCCCGCAAATAAAATGTAAGAAAAAGCAGGATTTTGGTAAAAAATCCTGCTTTTTCGCCCGGATTTTTTTGACTTTTTGCAAAATTTTTGTTATAATAAAAATAAAAAGGAGTAAAAATTATGAATGTAACACGTATTATTGACGACATTGGGCGTGTCGCTATTCCAAAAGACATTAGACGTTCTTTCCGCTGGATGGGCGGAGATGAAATTGAAATCATTCCCGATGAAAAAGAAGGCACAATTTTACTGCGCCAGTACCACAATGATACCGCGCGCAAGTTAGAAAAACTGCGTGATGAGTGGTCCGGGGAACCAGAAATTGCTAAAGAATTTGACAAATTAATTGAAATGGTAAACGAAAAAACCAAGTGATTTTTTTAAAAAAAGGTATTGACAAATCTCCAAGAGTGTGCTATAATAAAGGCACAAAACAAGAGAGGAGAAAAGAAAATGACCCTTTACAGTGTATCTTACTTCTGCGGCGAAGAGGAAACCCCCTGTGCCCTGTTCTCTGACACCACCCCCGAAGAGGTTATCATGACCTTCTGTGATGCTCTCTGTGATGCGGTTGTCGGTTGCACCTGCGTGCGGATGACCAATCTGGACACGATGCTGATGGTCTATGAAGTCACGCCTTGTGACCCCGAACCTTGGGGCATTGATGATGACTGCGGCTTTGACCCCTACATGGGGTGCTATACCGATGACTGCTGAGCCCACGGGCTCAGCGGCCCGGGCCAAAATTTTTTGAAAAAGGTATTGACAAATAGCCGCAAGTGTGCTATACTGTATTCAGAAAGCGAGGGGGAAAGATGAAGAAAAACTATCGTCTTTACAAAGACTACCGCATCGGCAAATACATTTTTACTGTCAAATACACCTACATGCTCAATGGCGGTATCAATGGAAATCCTGCGGTTTATGTTCAGGTTATGGAGTGGCACCAGCCGCCCCGCAACCTCTGGGAAAGAATTTCCGAATTTTGGAAATACAATCTCGACAGCGGGACTTGGGACACCCTGCTCACCGATACCGCTTTGGAAGATTATGCCATTGACAGATGCACTCGTGAAGTGGAACGGCGAATGAATGTTGAAAGGTGTAACAAAGAGTGGGAGGTTATGTAAACCTCCCCGCCGCCCGGGCGCCGAGTTAGCCAAGGCTAACAAAAAATTTTTTTAAAACCCCTTGACAACAGGCCAAAAGTATGCTATACTAAAGACAATCAAGGGGTGGTGGCCGAACACCAAAGGAGACAATCTATGGAAAAGCACGAATTTTTTAGGCATGAAATCCAGCTCATTGAGAGCGAGGACTTGCGGAGCTTCGTCCGCTGGTTCTTCGATGAAAAGGTCGGGGAATGGTTTTGGAAGTCTGGGGCATCGTCCAGCGGCAAGTATCATCCGCAGTTCACCAAGGGCGAGGGTGGCCTTGTGAAGCATACCAGAGCCGTTGTGATGGTGTGTGACGAACTTCTCCGCATGAGTTCCTACGCCTACATGAAAGCCGAATACAAGGACTATGCGATTATCGCCTGCCTGCTTCACGATACCCGCAAGTATGGGAGCGGTGACGCCGAGGACAAAGAGTGCTACGCCCAGCACGGCAAACTTGCCGCTGATGCTGTTTTCAATGCGTGGCTTGAGTTCTTCGACCAAGGGGAAGCCCCCGAACTTCTCTTGATGGCTATTCGTTCTCACATGGGCCAGTGGGTAGAGGACAAAGAGGACAGACCTTTCACCAACATCGACCGCCTTGTGCATCTGTCTGACTACATCGCCAGCCGTCCTTTCTGGGACATTCCCCAACTCAATCAGGAATACACCGCCGACAGAAACACGGAGTATTTCAGCCAGCATCCCGATGAAGCGGCTGCCTTTGGCTTCGCCCTCTAACAAGAGGGCGAGCGCCCGGGCGCCGTTAAAAATTTTAACAAAAGTTGATGTTGACATTTGGGGCAGTTTGTGCTATACTATAATCGTCAAGGGGGCAGTGAGTGAAACCCTCCTCTAAGAGCCGAAAGGCAGGGCGTCTAGAGAATGACTTTTTTAGAAAAAATCTAAAAAACCCCTTGACAAACCCTTGCGAGTGTGCTATAATAAAGGCACAAAGGGTGAGGGAAAACCCCCAAGTCGCAAGCCCAAAAAAATCTGAAAAAAATAAAAAAAGGGCTTGACAAACCGAAGCGAATGTGCTATAATAAGGGTGTCAATGAGAGAGGGAAACCTCCTCTGACAAATAAAAAATTTGGGTGGCGACCTACGCCAGAAAGAGGTAGATACCATGACTAAGACCGAAAAGATGACCAACCGCAAGGCCCTGACCTACGCCATCGAGAACTGCGACCTGCCCGCCGAGGTTAAGGAGAAGTTCGAGGCCATGGTGGCCGCGCTGGACAAGAAGAACGGCACCGAGCGCAAGCCCACCGCCAAGCAGACCGAGAACGAGGGCGTCCGCGCCGCGCTGGTGGAGTTCATCAACGCCAACGCCGAGGGTGACGGCTACACCGTGTCCGACCTGCTCAAGGTCTGCCCCGCCGTTGAGGGCAAGTCCAATCAGTATGTGTCCGCCATCCTGCGGCAGGCTGTGCTGGCTGGCGAGGTGTCCAAGGGCACTGTCAAGCGGCGCACCTACTTCGCCCCTGTCGGCGTCTATGACGCCGCTGAGGGCGAGGGGGAGGGGGAGTAATCCCCCTCTGACCCCCAGCGAAACGCTTCAGCACTTTAGGGTGCTGAAGCGCCCGGGCGAAAAATTTTTTTCATTTGGGTATTGACAAATCCTCTATTGTGTGCTATACTATAATCACAAAGAGCCAAGAGGAGAGAAAAAATGAAAAACGAAAAACTTGTTTGGAAAGTCGTCAAAATGTTCTATCAGCGGGCACAGTATTGGAATAAGCGAAACAGACATGAAATGGCTGAGGCTTATCAAACCGCCCACGACATTCTGCTCTATGCCTTGGATGGGAATGAGGAATGTCTGCGGCAGTTTGACTACTACGGGGAGGAGAAATAAAATGACGGACAAACTGAAATGCCCCAAATGCGGCGGTGAGCACATCGTAAAAGATGATTGCTACGACATCATCAACGGCGAAAACCACACCATCAAGGAACTGTGTTGCGGCCATTGTGAGGACTGCGGCACCGACCTTCAGTGGGACATCGTCTATCAGTTTATCGGCTATGATGAAATTGAGGAGAGTTAAAACTCTCCTCGATGGCCCGGGCGCATTTTTTTCAAAAAGGTATTGACAAGTGGCGCGATCTGTGCTATAATAAAGGCACAAAACAAGAGAGGAGAAAAAAAACATGATTTCCAACATTATCTTTGCAATCTGTGTTTTGGCAGTTATGTATTATCTGCCCATCATCATTACTAAGGGTGCGCGAGGACACGCTATTAAGTGGCCCACCCTGCTTCCCTTTGCTCTCGGCGCAACGGGTATCGTGCTTTTCTTCTGTGGCATTTATTAAAGAAAGGGGATAAAAATGAACCTGAAAGAAGCTCTTAAAAACATGACAGATGAAGAACTGGGCGAACTGCTGAATGAAATCGTTAATCGCCAGCTGGAAAAGGCAAAAGAGGAAGAAGAGGAACCCTTGCACCATTACAGCTTCAGCGGCGAATGGTATTTCGATTGCTGGGCGCGGAGCAAAGATGAAGCAGAGCGGTACCTGAGCGAAGCGACCATTGAAGATTTTGACCTCAATTTTGAGCGTGTGGAAATGGAGGTAGATGACTGCTAATGTTGTATCTCGATGATGTCATTGAAAAGCTGATGAACTTGGATGACCAGACCTGCCCCTGCGAGGTGGGCATCCCTTGCCCCTATCGTGATGAAACGCTGGAAGGTATGTATTGCTATCGGGGTTCCTGTCTGGATGGCATGGTCAAGCAAATCCGCAAAATGGTGAAAGGGGACAGTTAATCTGCCCCTTGCGCCCGGGCAAAATTTTTTCAAAAAAGTCTTGACAAGTTGCGGCATTTGTGCTATACTGTATCCAGAAAGCGAGGTAAGACAAATGACTTTTCAAGAATACAATGACATTCGCAATCACATCATCGGCGAGTATGAGTATGCTATGTATCGCAAATCGCAAGCCGAAGTGCGTGGTCTGGAATGGACTGCGGCAGATGAAGCCGATTATCAGAAGTGGTGTGCCAGCCGCAAACGTATTTCTGATTGGCAGGTCGAAGTGATGGAGCGTGAAGTGCTGAAACACGATTACGCGAATTTCAGACGGTGGGCGATTGAAGGCTAAACAAATGAGGGGGTTACCCCCTCTGCGCCCGGGTGATTTTGGCCGGCTCGCGCGCGGGCGCGCTGAGCCGAACTTCGCACCCAAAACACCATATGCAAATTTTTCGCTCACACGAGCGGCATATGCCGCCATATGCTCACCTCCCGAAAACACCCCCCTCCGCCCCGGCCGGGGGCCCGATCGGGGACTTGACTTTTATTAAAAAATATGTTATAATATAAAAAAAAGACTTTTTTAGGGGCGCATGCCCTAAAAAAGTCCAGCTCTGTCTCAGGTAAAGATATAGGCTCCAGACCATAAAATTGAGGCTTCTCGACCTTCAACATATACCCTCACGGTTTGATACCCGCAGGGTTGATTTTTTAAAAAAATTTTGATATAATATATATAGAAAATAAAAAAGGAGATTTGATACATATGGATTTTACTGCTGAATTCCTCGCCCGCCTTCAGGCCGGCGAGACCGCAGACAGCCTGGCCGCCGAACTCACCAAGGCCATCAACGACGCCAACAAGGAGAACGAACGCCTCAAGGCGGAAGCGGAGGCCAAGAGAAAGGCCGATGAAGCGGCCGAGTTCCGTGCCCGCGAGCTCGCTCGCGACAAAGCCGAGGCTGTGGACTCTCTGCTCATCGCACTGGAAAATATTGTCGCCGTGTGGCATCTGGGCGACGACCTCATCGAGGTCATCGAGCACATCAACCCCGACGAACTGGTCCAGGAGATGGATAAGATTAAGGATTTGATGGATAAGTATGAGGAGTTGTTTGCGGTCGCCGTCCGGGACGGCCGCCCCTAAGCAGCCTAAGAGCGCCTTGGACGAGTTCCTCAACAAGTATGTAAGATAAGTAAATAGCAGAATAAGCCCTCTGAGCTTGCGCTCAGGGGGCTATTTTTTTATAACGAAGACGATGGCGGTGTCGGTGAAATGAATATCACATTTGACACCGATCGGGGGCACGCCAATCTCAGAGTTTCAGATCTCAGGATACAACCATTCGCCATCAATTGCCTTTTGTGCCAGGTCTCCAATACTTCCATCCGACAGCCAACTATTCCTACTGTCAAACTTTGTAATTACTTTACCCTATCCTGCTTTAACCGCAATATAAGTCTGATTATCAGCCTAAAAGAACAAAATACGTTCCTTCTTTAGCCTCCGCTTCATAACCAACTTTTTATAAGTATCAGTATAAATCTTCGAATTACCACCGTGCTGTCGCCAATTTTTCACGCAGCCTTCCATGTCTAAGAAAACATTGCGCTTTCTTAGACTTCTATCTCTTGCCATAGTTTCTCCAATCCTTCAAAAAAGCTATCCACAATTTTAGAGTATTGACCGTATCCTCCAGATACGTCCAATACCAACCTATCAATATTAACCTCTACCGGCTGCTGTTGCTCCTTCGGAGCAGCGACGGTATATTCAACTTTCTTTTTCTTCTTCTCAGGCCATTTATACTGTTTACGCTGATAATTATCGCACATCTGCACATGACCAGCATCGTTCAGATTACCAATATATACTCCTTCCAACACCAGATCAAGTACATCTTTCTCAGGTCTGCGCACAGCAAAGATAGTTTCATTGTCAAATTTCCACTCTTGTTTCAGGTCATCGAAATCAACAACATAAACATCTTTACCTTTCCACTGACCTACTACTCCATGTTTATTCAAGTAACCCATAGAATTCTTCACTTCGCTCGAATTTTCATTTCATTTCTTGAAAATTCTACGAAAGTTCCTCCAATCTTTTCATTTCGTTTTTTGAATACCCCGAACAGAGGGGCTACCCCCCTTTTTTTTTCTTTGAAAAAATCTTCTTTTATTTTCTACTTATATTATACAATATTTTTCAAAATTTTTCAAACTAATTTTCATCTAAAAATATATTTAGATACTACGCATCTAACTCCGTCCGTAGAAAGTAAAACTCTAAATCTCCTTTATCTACTGTATATAACTTCCCATCATCATCTCTAAATATTTCTACTCTTGTAGGATTTTTCTCTTCTAAAAATTTTTCTACCTAAAAATATCCTTCTATATGAGTAAATGCTATCTCATATTCTTCCCCATGTATCACGATTTTATTTATGGTTTTCATTTTAATTTATACTCTTCTTTCTCTTCTTCTGTTAAATTATCTCCACTAGTAATATATATCTTTCCATCTTTCATCATTGATAAAACTTCTTTCATACCTGGATACTCTTTTTCTAATTCACTAAATCCTTTCTTAGAACATTCAAACCATTTTCGTTTCATTTTTCTAACTCCTTCTTATTTATCACTATTTATTTTATTTATTTCTATACTCTACCCCGCCTTTTAATTTCCGAGCAGCCCTAAGTTTTCTATAAAGCCCGAGCGAAGCGAGGGATTTTAGAAAACGCTATAAAGACACTTTTCTTCGCGAAGCGAAGAAATTTGTCGTCAAATTTGTAATTTGTAATAATAATAGAGCAAATTACAAATTACAAATAAAAATTTGTTTTTTACAAATATTCTCTACAAATTTACAAACGATTTTTGTAAAAAATAACCCACTTTTTACAAATTTTCTTTGTAAAAAATTACATCTATTTTTACAAATTTCTATTTTTCCATCCATCACTATGATAAACTGTATCAGCCGAGACGCCCAATTGAGCCCCTATTTCCTTTGCTGTCATACCTGATTGCGCCAACGTCCTAATGGCGTCATCATCGGCTACTTTCTTGCGCCCGAACGCCTTACCAGCATTTACCTTCTCTGCATAATTCCCTTGCGCGATATCAATTTTTGGTTTAATAAGACTTTCAAAAACAGCAGTCATCATTGGATTTTCATTTGAATATTCTCCATGACACCCATAACTTGTAATAATACTAAATAAATCCAATTTATCTTTATCATCATTAATACGTTCAATAAAATCAAGCCAGTCCGGATAAAATATAAAAGTGCGCTCAGTCGTCATTTCGCTCACCCAATATCTTATCTAAATCTTTCTAAAATTTATCATTTACCTCAAAAATCCAACACTAAAACTCTGGCTTGTAAGGATTAGCCATGGACTAAAGAGGTATATTGCCTGCGGCCACAAGTAATTCCATTACTCGTTTTGAATATATAATTTTGTTTATTGGCATTTTGCTTCATTGGCTCCTTTATTCTTTTTGAGACTACTACTCTTTCTCAAAAAATTCTTTTATTGCTTTACGAATAATCTAAGATATGGTTAAATCATTTTCATCAGCAAACTATTCTAATTTTTCTTTTTCTTCTTCGCTGATGCGAACTGATATAGTTTTCAAAATTATCTCACCTCTTTCAATAATACTTGCGCTTCGTTTGTAATAAATTATCTTATTCTGTCCTACGCTGTATTACAAATAAGAGCGTCTAAAAATTTAACACAAATTTTTAACAGTTCATAAGACCGTCTAAAATTTTAACAAAATCTCTTTTATTGATTTTTCAAAAAATTTTTGATATAATATTTATAGAAAAATAAGAAAGGAGTATTTCTATGTATCCATATGTTATAAAAGCCCATTATTGGGATAATTATACAGAGCCACCTGCGCGAGAGCATATCCAGGTTCTGCTCTACGCATCATCTGCGGCTGAGGCGGTGCGGCAGTTCGAAGATTCTAACTACGTTAACGATATTGAAGATATTAAAGTCACCTGCGTCGGCGATAAAGGTCAGTTCTTCGAAGTGCCTGGCCATATTGCCACCATTCTTATTGAAGGTCTTGGCATCTATCGCGATGGTCTCGTAACGCTTGAAACAAATGAAAAGATTGCTAAGAAGCTGCATGATGACGCTAAGCAGCTTGAACCAAAGAAAACCATCATAGAAAATGCATCCTATGTTGCGCCTGGAACCATTGCGCCTTGGGCTGAGCCCAATGAGGAGGAGTAAAAATGAGTTGGAGTTCTGAAATTATTATTGTCGCTGGTTATAAACTTGACAGCGAAATTTTCTCTGCCGGAGCGGAAAAATGGGAAGATATGGCATTCGGGGAAAATGGAGATAAGTCTCTTCAGAAATATGAAGATTACTTTATAGATGCCGACCCTATTTGCGGCGAAGGCCCTTGGTTCTTCGGTAAAATTATTCGCTATTACGATGCTAACTCCAACGGATTTGCAGAAGAGCTCAATAAAATTATCACTAACCCAATGGATATTGTTGAAATCCAGAATGTATTCCACAAAATCTTTGATGATCTGCTCCCGATTGGTTTTGAATTCAAATTTTCAAAATGGATTACGGGTCGGTGGATCTAATGATACCTCCGTTTCAAAAGAACTGCGGCAGTTGCCGTCTTTACCTTCCGGCGCAAAAAACCTGTCAGATAGCTGTGCCGCAACTGGCTGGCAAATATGAACCTGATGATTTCTGCTCCAAACATAAGAACGTACTCTACACCTGCGAAAGATGCGGCGCTGGGTTATTGGAGCCTTTAATCGAGTATATCGACGGAACGGCTCATATTTACTGTCCGCAATGTATTCAACAACCGCATTGACCGTGACGAATCGTAAGCCTTTTCAGTCACGAAAAATACATTTTTCAGCTCAAAAAACCTTTTTTAATAAAATCATCCAAGAGAGAAGGAAATTAAATTAATGACGGAAGCACAAAAAAGAACGGTAGAAAATAAAGCAATCGTCAAAGACGTTGAAGAATTTATCACATATTTTGACGGGACACAGGATAACTTCCTTCACGGAAATTGTTACTGGTTTGCGCAAATCCTCTTCGAGCGTTTCTGGCGATTCTATCCAGAAGTAGAAGTCATGTATAACCAGATAGATAATCATTTTGCTGTCGCTATTTTGGCCAATGATACTACATTCTTGTTCGACGCGTCTGGTTGTATTGGTCCTTTGGATTCTCAGAACTGGGTTCGTTGGAACGATTATATAAGGATAGAGCCCTTAGACGCGGCCAGAGTATATCGAGATTGTATCTGGCACATGCAAGATACAGAATGGAAAGAATTAGGGCCAAAAGCCCGAAAAGAACCGTGGTATTTTGTAAAGAGAATATCATAATCATCATCCTTTCTATTATCATTATACCAAAATAAATTGAATAATTCAATACGATAGGAGAAAATAAATGAGAAAGATTTTCTGCATTTTTATAGTCATTTTTCTTCTGACTGGTCTGGTTGGCTGCGGCACCCTGGATATGGAGACACATTCGTCAGCACGTCAGCATGAGACAAACCAGAACGGTGAACCCTATCAGCTTTCTTTTATCGCAGAGTTTTATGATAATGCTGGTCAAAACTGGCTGACGACGCAGGGTTCCAGATTTAATATCTCTCCCAATAAAGTAAAAGAATATTACTGGGATAGTGATGGTAGTTGGATTTCTGGCTGGACGATGTCGTCAATCGTATCTGTTGATATTGATGGTAATAACATTGAAACTTGCGGCAGCACCGTTTTGATTTACGATAACTATTTGGTGAAACAGGAGTGCGTTCTCCCTGAAGAGTATGTCAATACTGCCTCTGGCGACAATGCAACCGTTGGTGCACCGTATGACCTTCGCACTTTTGACGCCTGGACCGTCAACTGGTGGTGGATGACAAAAGATTTTCGCAATTACAATATTGGTGAAAAAATTGTTGTTATTCAGAGCCAGGAGGGCAATCCTATTTGTCTATTCTCTGGCAATAATGTAACCTGGGAAGTCTCACGCAATTTGCCTAAAACAACGGAACTTACTATTGATGGAGCAAAATTGTATATTCATCGAGCCAATTTTGCCGTTATAGATAAATCATTGTTCAACGGGGGGAGCTAAAAGCTCTCCCTTTGATTTTTATAAAAAAATATATTATAATATTTATAGAAAATAAAGATAAGGAGTGATTTAGTAATGGTGGAATTTGTCAAAGTCACCACTCTTACTCCAAAAGGCGACACTAAGGAATACTCCTGGATGGGAAGCCTTGAGACCAGCGAAGGACAGCAAGAACTCACTCGTTTTATGCTGGAGTGTTGCGACGATACTGCCGATTTCTTCGGCTGTCCCGACGAAGATGGGTGGGACATTACCAAATGGCGAAATATGACCTGCGCCCGATGGGAACCTATGGAAAGCAAGCGTCAGTCGATTGGCCCTAGCGAAAGCCCGTTTATGCGATACTGATAATGGAGGTGTTCGATAATGGTTGCTAAATCTTATCAGAATCTGGAAGTGGTAGGCGATGTTTTTACTACCAAAGGCCGTCAGTATGTCCAGGTCCGCACGAAGACTGGTGCTCTGAAGAACGTGCGCTGGTATAGCGAAAAAGAGTATGCGCGTATGTATCCCGACGAAGTCCAGGAGAAGAGCGTTATTCTCAAGACTCAGAAAGAAGTTCTTGGCTTCGACAATGGCTTCATTACTATCTTCAAGGGTAACACCTATGAAGATAAAGAGTATTTCAAAATGAATTCTGCGCGCTATAACCGCCTTTGGGGTTGGTATTTCATCAGTACCGAACCCATCCCCGATGACATTCCCGACGATGTGGAGGCTGTGCGGCTGGATTGGGAACTCGTTGGCAACGAGAATGGCACCCTGAAGAACGAACGCGAAGTCACCGAGGCGGTTGAGAGTCTCATCTACGAAGAGGATCCCAGCGAGTATCAGGGCGAAGTCGGTGACAAAATCGAAGTCTTCGTGACTATCGAGAAAGCGATTGCGCTCGATGGCTACTACGGACCCAGCACCATGCACATTATGCGCGACGACGATGGCAACTGCTATGTCTGGACCACTTCTGCCAAATCCTGGGAAGCTGGTACCGAACATCTGATTGCTGGCACTATCAAGGAACTGAAGCAGTATAAGGGCACCAAGCAGACCGTGCTTACGCGCTGTCGCGAGAAAGGATGATAAATATGGGCGCGCTAGCCTTTACCGCAAAAGAGTTTTATTTTGAGAAAATCTATCTCGCTGTTATGATGGGTTTTCTTATTTTGTGGGTTATCCTATACAATATCGAAAACAAAATCTGCGATATGGATGGACGCAAACGCACTTGTCCAAGTTTTTTCCATTATATGTTCTTGAAGAAAGATTGGTCGTCGTATTGCAATATTCTTTCTTGGAGCATTTTTGTTGGAGTTTTGTTTAGAGCAATCATCACCGCAATCTATGGCGTTGCCGCATAAGTATTTGCTTCTTTTATAAAAATATGTTATAATAATTATAGAAAATAAAAGGAGAAATGCTTATGATGAGATATTGGTATGCTGATAGAGAAAAAATACTAACTGCATTCTCTGCAGCAATAAATAGTTCTAGTCGTTACAATAAAATAGATTATCCGAAGTGGCGTGAATATGTTCGTACCGAAAATCCGGTGATGATGATTCTTAAAGATGTGAGCGGTTCTCATATTACTGAATATATCGTCACCATCTATGGTACGAATATTTGGGATACCTATTTACCTGGTGACCACTCCTTCGGAGAATTCCTTGATCGTGTGTTCGAAGATAAAGCACTAACATCTCCTTTTAAAGATATTGACAAAGGAGATAATAAAATGTTTGGTTCTGACAACGAAAACGATTACCTCAAGTACAACGATTATCGCAGCAAATACATCAACAATTATAGTACAGCCGATGATCATACAACCGCCACTCAGTATGGCGCTACTACAACCGCTGGTACGATTATCAACGGTGACAACTATTACAGCAATACGATTACCACTGCAAGCCCCTATAGTCTTGGCGATAGTTGGGTAGCTATTAGTAATGAAACACTAAAAGAAAATGATGTTCGCAAAATTTGCGAAGAAATTATTAACAAAAATAAGGAGAAAGAGAAAATGGATACTTCTAAGATGTTCAACTTTGATTTTGGTCCCGCTTCCGGCAACCAGTTCCGTATGAGCCCTTATGGTCTCGCTGTGCGCACCGCCGCCAATGGCTGGGTTGCATTTAATGCTGTCAGCGGTGAGCTGATGGATGTCGATGTTATCAACTTCGACCTTTCCAAGATGATTTACAAGATGCCTGTAGCACAAAGTGCTATTGCGGCTGGCGATATTCTTATCCACGGCGGCAAGCCTGTGTTCGTCCGCAAGGCTGATACCGACAATGGTATTGTCAATGTAATTGACTACTCCACCGCTTCCGTGATGGATATTCTGCCTGTGAAGAGTCCCTTCGGCTTTAACTTCTTCACCAAGGTCGTATGCCTGGTCGATATGAGCGGTATGTCTGCGGCCAGCCCTGACAATCCCTTCGGCGGCCTGCTTCCCTTCCTGATGATGGGCGACGGCGATATTGACCCCATGATGCTCATGTTCATGGGCGGCAACGCCAACATCATGGGCAACCCCATGATGATGTACTTCCTCATGAAGGACAATGACAACAAGAACCTGCTTCCTATGCTTATGATGATGAATGCCGGCTCTATGCCTTCCGGCAACGCCGGTCCTGCCACTATCTGATCTCAATATATTTCTCGCAAAGGAGAGGGCTTCGGCTCTCTCCTTTATTTTTATAAAAAATTATGATATAATATATATAGAAAGGTGGTAAAAGATATGAGTGACGAATTTGTGAAAATTTTTTTCGTATTTTTGAAAATATATGTGGCTCTTTTGCTTTCCTTGGGCGGTATTGTTACTATCGGTGGCATCTGCCTTGTGATAAGGGAGTTTGGTAAATGGATTTTTAGAGATAGGGGAAATAATCAAAAATGATTGATAAAGTAGATATTGTAGCAAAAAATTATTATAAGGTTGATTGTAAAAATGGAGAAGATCTTCTGGAAAAAATTTATGTCCTCGGTTTTAAGCGTGGCGTCCAGAAGACAAAAGCAGATAAAAAAGAAGGTTTCTGGCAGCAATATACCTACGCCCATCAGAGAGGTTTCTACAGCATCATTCATAGATGTTCTATTTGTGATTTTCATCCTTGCGATCATAATCTCGGTCAATATAAATTCTGTCCGTCCTGCGGCAACCCAATGACCGCAGAGCCAGAAGCACCTATTATGAT
>JAEEGJ010007575.1_pt1 | contig 30957 bp, 32 predicted proteins | sample 8958761 | NCBI WGS metagenome assembly JAEEGJ01 (sample SAMN16246546, study PRJNA631951) | gut metagenome | biome: gut microbiome; feature: rumen; material: RS-attached | host: Bos | place: Iran: Karaj | collected 2018-10
CTCAACAGCACCGGCGACCGCTTCTACAAGGAGGGCATCGGCGAGGTGGTGAGATACGAGGTGGTGCCCCACGACCAGCTGGAGGGCGTCGAGGTGCTCATGGACAAGGACGCACGCTCCATCGGCATGCCCCTCACCACCCTGTCACCGGAGGTGAAACGCCAGCTGGCCAAATGGGGAATCCAATAGACTCCCCATCACCTCTCCCCCCTTGCTCTTCATTGCACATCGAAAAAAATGATTATCTTTCAAAGATATTAGATGATGACAGAACAGTTTTTTGAAAACCTTGCATATAAACTTAGAAGCGAGAACAACCTTTCGGATATTACCTGGGCAATGTGCGAGACCTCGGAAACATTCAAATCCGCTTTCGTAAAATTCTTCTTTCCTTGGGTAGATCCATCAATGGTATATCTGGAAAGAGAAAAGAGCGATAATGATAGTCGCCCTGATTTCTTCTTCAATTATCAAGGTGAAACATTCTTGATAGAAAACAAAATTGGAGACAAGAGCCACCATTTTGAGCAGTACCTTAAGACATTCAAGATCAACGCCAAACAATTAGGTTACATTACTAATTATCCACTAAAAAAAGACGGATTTGTCATTCATACTTGGAATGAGTTCTACAATTATGTGAACTCAATAGTACCTCCATCAGAAAGCAGTTTATGGAATGGCTACCTCAATTATCTAAAAAACATATGTTCAATTTTTGATACAAAATGTCCTATGAATCTTGATGGAATGTTTTCACTTTATACCTTTTACCGAAGTCTGGAAGAAGTGATTTCCCATGATAATGAGATATATGACTCATGCTTATACGATTCTAAAAAAGACACTCATGGAGGTGGCAACTTCCTTGCGACTCCGCGTGATGGCGCAATGGGGCAATACTTTGAACTTCACTTCAAGCATCGGGTAATGAAAAGGAGTTGGGGATGGATTGGAGTATATTTCAATTCAGAACATCCTCAAATCTACATTGCATTCAGAAATGAAGAAGGATGGGGAAAACCTGTTTTCGACCTCCTTACATCGATAGATATCAAGAAAGGGAAAACATTCGACGCCCCCTACGAAGAAGAAAGAGCATTTTGGTTTGAGTTCAACAAGGCAGATGAGTTCAACAAAGGAAGCCTAGAAGAACAAAAAAAACTACTTACACAATTTTTCAACGAAGTCGTAATGTCAATATACAAAGCAAAACAAAACAATAGGGTTTAGCACGAACTAAAATAACCGCTTATGAAACTGACAAGATTTTTATGGTTGACAATGCTGGTACTAGCAATGTCTGCGTGTAGCAAGGACGAGGATGATGTCATTGAAATTAAAACAGACAACATTGCCGCACAGTGGCGTGTTACAGCAACAGACAGTGGAACGGGCTGGATTTCATGCGACACCGACGATTATGATGCTGCCTTATGGCTGATGTTGTCTGAAGACGGTTCCTGTTTATTACTTCTGAAAGAATGTATCATCTCTGGGAATTATTCTTTTGCCAATAATACTGCTGTCCTCTCCGACATGGACGGCGTAGTAAAAGGAAAATGTGAATTTACAGATGTGCGCCAACATACCGCCACCGCCACAGTCACAACCACTGATAACAAAAAAGTGGATATTAGAATGACACGCGACAATCGCGAACCGCTTACATATCGCGATCCTGTTGCTTTCCTGAAAGGACGATGGCAACAGGTGAAAAGCAAGTACGCATTTGACGACAGTGACTATGTGAATGATAATGACGGAAGCGTGGTGTTTGACGGCAACCATGCCACTTTTGAGATAAAAGGCAACAAATTTTCCACTACGTTCAGCAGGCTAAACTTCTATAGCATATACGCCTCAGATGGAAAAGACGGCTTTATCATCCGCTCTGTTAAGAACTCCGACGATATAGAAGTGTATACGCAGCAAAGAAATATGATCTTTAAAAGGCAATAAAAGCAAAGGTTGCGAATCTTTTCATGATATGGCTTACCCTTTACAAAGAACTCCAGTTCAAAAACCTGCTATTACAGTTTTGGTTTTAAGATACAATATCATAGAATAGTACAACTAAAAGTTTTCATCATACAATATGCTAATACAAGTCATATATTGATTCCAAAAATAATAATATGAAAAAGGGAATTGTAATATCTTTAATATGCTTTATGGTTATAGCATGTGGAGCATACTATTATTATTTCGTCCAGTCTATTACTGATTACTACACAATAATATACACTCCTTACAATGTACCATTAGCTAAGGTGTTTGGGGCAAATTCCAAACTTGCACAACCTGAATTAGTAATTAAGAAGGAAAAAGAAACATTTAAGAGTGACGAAGAAGCTATAGAAGCAATTAAATTCTTCGCAGATTACTGGAAAAAAGACTGCCTTCATGAAGCAGCAACTAATAAGGAACGAAAACTCATTTTAGAGAAAGAAGCAACCGCGCAATTCATATTAATGCGCTTCTCTCACACTAGAAATATTGATTTCGATGCCATCAAAGATGAAATGATAAAGAACCGATCTGTAACAAGTTTTAAGACATACTGCAAACAGCATAAATTAGATGCAAAATTCTATACCATATCTATTGATGAAGAATTTGAAGATTGATTTATTCAAAAGATTCGCGCCCCCTTGAAAGGTTTACTTCAAAAACAATACTCATACTTCTTCACTAAATCTGAATTCCAGCATCCTCTTCATAAAAAGAATGAAAGAAACAAATCCACATAATCCCCGCGTTCTAATGTCAAAGAATAAACTATGATGAAAAATGGAAAAATGATATGCAACACCCTCAAGGAGGTGCGCATGCAGGTGGCAAAGGCCAACGACATCAGATATGCTCCCACCGAGTGCCAACACGAAGGGGACTGCGCCGGCACCTGCCCGAAATGCGAGTCCGAGGTGCGATGGCTCGAACAACAGCTGCAGCTGCGCCGCCAGCTGGGCAAGGCCGTGGCCGTTGTGGGAGTGAGCATGGGACTGGCCGCCCTGACGGCGTGTGAGAGCCAACTGACAGAACTGAGCACCGACAATGCCATATCTTCCGACATAAGCCAATCTGCGGGGAGCAGGATTTCCCAGTGGATGGGTGATGTCGTGGAACACCAGCCCTCCTTTCCCGGCGGTCAGCAAGCTCTCCTCGATTTTCTACGTGAGAATACAAAATATCCTGAACAAGCAGAGAAAGACAGCATAGTGGGACGGGTGGTTTTAAGTTTTGTTGTCGAGACCGATGGCAGCATCACCGAAACTAAGGTTGTGAGGAGTGTACATCCTCTTCTCGATGCCGAAGCACTGCGGGTGGCAAACCTTATGCCCAAATGGGAACCTGGCTATCAAAATGGCATCCCTGTCAGAGTTAAATACAACATCCCTGTCACCTTCAAACTGAAAGAGCCATCTTCTCTCCCCACAAACAACTCAAAAGACAACTGAGGCATAAAGACCATGATGAAAAGAGGAAAAACATTCAAGGCGATAGTGGTTGTATGCATTTGCCTATCAGTTTTCACGGCCTGTGAAAGCCAAATGATTGATCTGGCTTCCACCCGAGCCACTACAACCACAGGGAGTCAGACAGCTGACAGCCTCTTTGTGGATGATGAACAGCCTGCCAGTTTCCCTGGCGGACAGGAAGCCCTTCTGGCGTTTTTGGACCAGAGCGTAAGATACCCCGAGGGTTATGAAAGCTGTGCCCAAGGCCGGGTGGTCGTCCGTTTCACCATAGATGTAGACGGCAGCATCGTTGACCCCAAAGTGATAAGAAGTCTCGACCCACCACTTGACAAGGAGGCGCTGCGCGTGGTCAGTCTCATGCCCAAATGGATACCCGCCAAAGAGAAAGGAAAAAACAAGAGAACGGAGTACGTATTGCCCATCCTAATAAAAACAAAATGAAAAGAGGAAAAAAGATATGCGACACACTCAAGGAGGTGCGTATGCAGGTGGCAAAGGCCAACGATATCAAGTATGCACCCACGGAATGCCACCACGAGGGTGACTGCGCCGGCACCTGCCCGAAATGCGAGTCCGAGGTGCGCTGGCTTGAGCAACAACTGCAACTGCGCCGCCAGCTGGGCAAAGCCGTGGCCGTGGTGGGCGTGAGCATGGGGCTGGCCGCCCTGACGGCATGCAATAGTAAAACACCCACCACGGAATCTGATCCCGACACCGTGTCAATAGAAAGCCAAACCGCCGGGTTCTTAGACATGGTCCCCGACACATTATCAGTGGAAAGCCAAATTGCTGAAACCGACATTTTAGATTATGCAGAACACCATCCCTCCTTCCCCGGCGGTCAGCAAGCCCTCCTCGAATTTTTGCGTCAAAACGTGAACTATCCCGAGCAAGCTAAGAAAGACAGCATAGAAGGACGAGTGTTGGTTGGCTTTGTTATCGAAACCGATGGTAGCATCACCGAACCAAAAGTAGTACAAAGCGTACATCCACTTCTCGATGCCGAAGCACTGCGGGTGATAAAACTTATGCCCAAATGGGAACCTGGTTATCAGGGTGATTCCTTGGTCAGGGTAAAATACAACCTCCCCGTCACCTTCAAGATGGGCGAACCATCATCTCTCCCTACCAACAACTCAAAAGACAATTGAGACAAAAAGACCATGATGAAAAGAGGGAAGATATTCATAACCATACTATCTGTTGTGCTTTGGGGCTTGCTGGTTTCAATGCTAACAACAAACTGCAAAAACAAAAATTCTGGTGGGAGAGCAGAATCAGCAGTGAATACAGGAAGGGTAATCAATGTGAGTTCCCCGCCCTTCGAGAAATTCGTGGTGGTGACCAACGAGGGAACGGAACTCTACAAGAATGCAGATACGAATAGCCCGACTTTGGTCGGATGGGTGGAGACTTATTGCACAAGTGACCATTGCGACAGTTTTTACCAGTGGTCGTACCAGCCTGCAAGACACGGGTTCGAACAACCAAGTATGAGCACCATAACATACGAAGGAAAAGTCTTTCCCGTGCTCGGTGAGGAAGGCGATTTCTATAAGATTTATATCCTAAACGAATGGTGTGATATCGAGAGTGCCTACATCCTCAAAGCCAGTGTGGGAGTCATCAAAAGTGCCCCCATCAAGGCTGACATGCTGGAAGAAGAAGAAGACAAATACTTCATGTTCCGTGTGATAAAGGACGGAAAGTACAAAGACATCGTCCTTATCGACGAGTATGACGAACTCGGTGGAGAGACTTTTAAAGTGGGAGTGCTGAATGACGGGATTGTGGCCATCCCTGCAGTTTACTGCATTGACAGTTACATGATCAATGAACAGAAAGAAGACATCATCTTCTATAATTCGGATGGCGACGTCTCCCTCAGATACAACAAGAGCCTGGCAATGACAGCCAGAGAAGACTATGAATCTTATCGACTCGACCTGAAAAAACTCACCGAAGAACAGATAGCCAAGATTATAAATACAATGACAAGAAAGAAGCCCGAATATGTGAATTACATGTACCATTTCCCTACCCTGGGGCTGCAGTCCTTCTATTACAAGGAAAAATAATGATCCATCGGCATGCCAATCGTCAACCTGTCACAGGAGGTGAGACGCCAGTTAGCGAAATGGGGAATCCAATAAGACAAGCAAGATGATTTGCCGGAAACAAATGTGTATTCCATCGAGCGGATTCATCGAAAAATGTGTTACCTTTGCATAGTATTACGACAGACAAATCGTGATTGATATGAAAAGATATTTTCTAAAAGCTATTGTACCGGCAATTGCATTCACCGTTATCTATTTCCTGATAGACATTGTTATTGGGAAAAATCATCCTTTTTTAGATTATGCAATACAGGCTATCATTTTCATAGTAGTTTTCGGGCTGGGTACTTATCTCGATGATAAAGGTTGGAACTCTTGGAAGAAGATAAGAAGCTTGTTTAAACGTAAAAAAGCAGATGACTAAATCCCAATTTATGCGCGAGCCGAGAGCAGAACCGAACTTGTTCGAGTTATGCCGAGGCGAAGCCAGAAATCGGATAAATCCAATTTTCAGAATTAAGAAAGCTACTTTTTTTCAAACCACATGGAACATTTTGACAGACCAAGAAAAATTGACGCTCATACCCATATTGGTGCGTTTGGCAGTCCGTTCAACATTGACTTCAACGTAGGACGTCTGCTCCAACAAATGGATGAATACAATATCGAAAAGACCATCTTATGCTCTTCCAGTGCATACTCGAATGAAGATACGCTTGAAGCATACAAACAACATCCTGACAAGATCATCCCACTGATGTGGGTGAATTGTGCGCAAGGGAAGCCAGCCTACGACCTGTTGGAGCATTATCTTCGGGAAGAGGGCTTCGCCGGTGCAAAGTTGCAGTCGCTCTTTGATGGCTACACCGCCGACGCCCCGTGTGTCGATCCAGTCGCAGAGCTGTGCGAGGCGTATGGCAAACCGTTGTTTGTCCACTCCGGGCATCCGCCATTCTCACTTCCCTGGCAGATAGGCCTTCTGGCAGAGCGCCATCCCCAGTTGCCGATAGTGATGATCCACATGGGTCATGCCCATGGCGTCTATGTGAACGCTGCCATAACGATGGCTCGCAGGTATGACAACATCTGGCTGGAGACGTCGGGAACGTCCATGAGCTGCCAAATCAAGAATGCCTATGATACTGTCGGGCATGAGAGGGTGATGTTTGGCATTGACTCCCCTTTCCATCATCCCACTGTCGAGATTCAAAAAGTGATGGCTTGTGGCGTTGATGAAAGCGGATTGGAAAACATTTTCTACAATAACGCCAAAGCGTTCATGAAGCTATAGCCTTGACTTGGGACATAAATGGAGAAATGAATACTGAAAAGGATTGGTAAAACATACTATTATGGCACAATTTGTTATAACAGCTTACGATGGAGAAGGGATGCTGGACAAGAGAATGGAAGTACGTCCCCTGCATCTGGAAGGCATGGAGAGACTGAAGGAGCATCTCATTGCAGCAGGAGGCATGCTGGATGATGAAGGCAAACTGAAAGGGTCTGTACTCATCATGGAGTTCCAGGACCGAGAAGAAGTTGACGAATATCTCACCAACGAGATATACGTGACGGAACATGTCTGGGAGAAGATCACCGTTGAACGGATGATCGTGGTCTATGCCCACGGAGAGCGAGTCGGTCAATAAATACGACTACAACTCTTTATATCAAACCCATGCCGAGAAAAAATATTTTCAAGTTCAATATGATTTACAGTTTCGTTCAGATATGCTGCAATATGGTTAATTATATCGTAAGTCTGCAATAACTCACGTGAAAACAAATCTTTTACTATACGGGCTTCTTCTTTTGAACCGTATGGGTGTTTGGGACTACATGAAATCTCAAAATCCAATAATTCTAAAGCCCAGGTGTAATTTTGGGGATGAATGGCGTTGTGTAAAATTTGATTAGAATGCAGGATTTGCAGATTGCCAACAAGTACTTCTGCAGCCACTAAATGAGACTCGGAATAGCCTCGTTTGTTGTATGCATCCCATGATGCCACTTGCTCCAAAATCTTGTTTCTCGACACGTAGGCTGCATCACATATCCTATATGGACTCTCAACCGAATATTGAAGAAGAACGGGGTGCAATACATGCCCATTGGCAAGAATGATTTCTTTCTTTAGTTCAATGACATATTGCATGATATTGGTCTTAATCCCCAAGTCATGCACCTCTATACCTATTTCAAAATCCCTTATAGCCTCATTCGCCAACAGAAGCCCCCACGTATAATCATCGAACTCCCCTGAATGGATGTAGCTATACTGGGTATAACTCAATCCATTTCCCTTACCAACTATATATCTCCCATCATGATTGCATAGAACATAACTGCGGCCATGATTGGGGGAAACACAAACAATGTTCTTTTCTCCCGAACTATCTCTGAAATAAGGTAAGGGAGGTACCGAAACATCATTTGACCTGATAACACTATATTCTACTTCTTTGGCGTTATACTTTTGCATAAGTTTTATAATTAAGAGACCAAACCCCTATGACATAATGAGGTTTGGTCTCAATTTTGTAAGAAAGCATTAGGAACTGCGATAAGCAATACCACACATTGACTGTGTGCCTCTTGGACAGTTAAAGCATACAATCTTGGATGCTTTGCTGACATGCAAATCTGTCTTCATAACATTGCGAATTAAAAGGTTATAGGAGTGTTTCTTGGGAAACTCCATTTATCCACCTGCCATTATTGTCATCAAACTCCCGTCTTAGAGAAGACAAAGGGATTTGTTCATCATTGATATTCAACAGGCATTCCTCTATTGTTTTGCCATCCAAAGAATCTTCTCCACACATTAATCTTTTGGCCAAATCATAGCGACATTTTGCCATATAACAATTGTTCTCTGCGGCTTTTAAAGGTGTGCCATTCTGCGAGTAGTTATTGCCTGCGCATAGGTTACAGTAATCGCAATAAGGATGCTGGCCACACTCTTCATATTGATATAGAGTTTGGTCTTTCCACCATTTTAAAAGCTTGCTATTGTAAAAAATGTCTTTTACGCTTTTCTCTAAGAGATTACCAAAGGACATGTGGAAGGCACAGCATGGTATTAGTTCACCATCAGGTGTTATGCAAAAGGTGTTATAACCTGCCCCACACGCATTTCGCTTCATGTCTTTAACCTGCCCTCCATAGTTAGGAGCTTCTTGCCCGACATACATAGGCGTATCGTCATCACGCAAAACTACATTCAGGAGTTCAGGTTTTAGACGCAGGTATTTGCTTACACATTTGTCACCTTCTATGGAATCCGTAACATTCAACTCAAATTGTGTGATTGCTCCATATTTCCTGGCAAGTTCTTTTACCGCTTGATAAGAAGTGACATTGGGACGCATTATGCAGCACTTGACAACTAATGGCACGCCAAGACTAGAAAGACATCCCATGACTGAGATGGTCTTTTCCAATGAGCCTTTGATACGCGTAATAGAATCGTGACACTGCGCCTCATTGCTATAGACTGACAATCCAACCAGGCGAGGATAATAATTTGCCAACCTCTGCTCATTACCGATAAGACGCTGACCATTTGTATATATGTCAAAGGCCACTTCCTTATTGTAGAGATAGTCTATTATTTCCCACACAAAAGGATATGAGAATGGATCACCGCCAGACAGACACACTTTCGTCAATCCTTCCTCATATAGTTCATCAATGATCCGTTTGTAATCACTTAACTGCAATTCATGCAACAATCCGCGTCCACTTTCCTCCTTGTTATTCCGTGTTGCTCCTATATTATAACAATGAATACACTTTTCGCTACAACGGTACGTCAATTCAAACATGACACTTGTGATTCCACCCACCTTGTCTGTATAGTCCATCTCTGCTGTCGAAACATCCATAGGTAGTTTTTCCCTGGTTGTTTTGCTGGCTGCCATCAGTGCCTGTCCATTTTTGATTTCGCCCAACTGTTTACGGTAATCTGATACTTCCTCTTTAGTTGGAATATGATCTAGAATCAAGCCCAACATGCTTAGGTCTTTCAAAAAAGGCTCTATGCTTTCTTGTGCGACACCCGTACTCTCGGAAATATCTGCGACAGAGATTGGAGTATTACGTAGAGCATATAGAATTTTAGAAACTACAAGGGCTGAGTAATCTTCAAAAAAATAACACATTCCCTCTAGAAGATTATAATAAAGTGCAGCATTGTGTTCTGCATTATAACGGCCGCAAGTCCATTCTGGACGATAATAGATAGTGTTTGACATTTTTTCTTTTGTTCTAAATATAGTTAAGCGGGATGGATGAATCACTTATTCATTTCGTCCATTTGCCTGTTGTTGTAACTATTACTTTATTTTAGAATTTAGACTTACAGATTTGAAGACCCTGCTTTTCTAGAGGAACACACCTTCGGCTCAAACAGTGCCATTTTTAATAGCCATACAAAAGAAAAGGGGAGCCAACATCTTCCTCATCTACCTTGTAAGGCTTGGACTCCTCGTAATATAGATAAGGGTGTCAACTCCACCTGAGTGTATCTCGTTATGTTTAGAATACACAGCAAGAAGAATATGTTTCTCATTATTCTGATATTACGAAGGCTTTGCACCAAACGTGAAGTATCCAAGTTCACAAGGTCAGAATAAGCGAAATGCGTTTTCTCTTCAATATGTCTGCAAATAGGCTCGTCAAGGTGATTATAGTATCCCACAGAGACACAAATTCATGGAAAGACGCTCTAAATTGAAAATATTATCAACTTAAAATAACTAAAAGTGTCTATTTGAACTTTATCACGCGGAATTCATTCTTATTGTCGATGATGACTCCGTCGGCATGCAGTTTGCGGGCCTTGCGTGCACCCTTCCACAGTAAGTATTTCTCAAGGCGTGGGCGTTCCGGACGTATAAGAGGTATGACGAGCGGCGTATACGAGCCGTAAGCAGTCACCTCGAAATCGCGCTCCACGTCATTCTCATTTAGGTACACCTGCACGTGGTCGTATGTGTCTTTTTTCCGCTGGTCAGTTTTAAATAGCACCTTGCCAAGAAGTGTAGTGTGGTTGATTTTTTTCTCGTAGTTCTGCATAAGTGTGTCAGTGTTGATATAACTGACGGTACAGTTTGAGAAAAGATACAGAATACTCCCGGCCAAAACAAAATTCCTGAAATGCTTTTTCATTTTGTAGCTGTTTTAAAGGATTCACTTAATAACGGCTCCAAAATTAAAAAGGTTCTTTCATAATACAATCATCCATTTCGTCCATTTGACTTTTGCATGCCAACCTGCCCACAATTCAGGGGGGCACAATCCAAGTCATTGTTTCTGGTCATTGTGCAGCATGTCATCATAAACATTGTTGATGAACTGAAGAATGATATCTGAGCACTCTACGTGAAAATCCCTTTCGTAGATTGAACTGGAATTCTTATAACGAGTTTCCCAAAGCTCGTAACTAATATTATTCATTTTGTCTCTAAACCGGCAGGAAACAGCATTGAAGCGGATGAATCCAACCGATTGATATGAAGAATCGCGGTAAGCCGCCAACTCTTCTTTGTACACCGGAATGCAGAGAGAATAGAATTCCTTCCGCAGAGAGGAAATGTCGAGGGCTGCGTTATTCGGTTTCTTCTGTGTCGTCCCCACCGTTGGGGATGGCTGATGATTGTCCTGAGTGGCTTCCGGGTTGGAAACAGGCTTCTCCATGATAACTTGCTGCTTCTCTTCTGTCTCAGTAACCATATCGTCCTCCTCCGTTTGCACCCCGGTTTGTGATTCTGTCCTCATCTCAGTCTGCGGAACTTCCTGGCCAGACATATCCTCTGACCTCTTTTCTTGAAAAAGGAAGAATGCGAAAAGAGAAACTGCCAGAACGAGAAACGCCAATAACCATGGGAACAAGTGAAAACGCCGACCTTTAATCTGCAGCTCAACCTCTGACACGGAAGAGTAGCGCAGAGCCGGGTCAACATCCATGCATCGCCTGATGACCTTCGCATACCTTTTCGCACAAGGCAGTTGCTGGAGGATTTTACCGATAGCATAGATATCAGTACGGACATCAGGAATAACGGTACCCTCAAGCCGTTCAGGTGCTGCATACTTGGCAGTGTAACCTGTAGTATCGGTATAGGAGTCGGAGTATGAGAAGCCAAGGTCGATGAGTTTCACGTCACGGTCAATGCGGGTGATGATGATGTTGGATGGCTTGAGATCAAGATGGATAATCTGTTGTTGATGAAGATAACCGACTGCATCAAGCAACTGCAACACTATCCTGTCCGCATTCTCCTTCTTTTTGAAAAAGTCGGGGTGATGTTCGATGAACTTATCCAGCGTCTCACCATCAACATAGTCCATCAGGATGCCGTCAGCGGTCTTGGATACGTAGCGAACAATATGGGGATGTTCGAGCTGGTAGCCTAGTTCAAACTCCTTCTGCAAAGCCGCCACATATTGCGGGTTGGTGCGCAATTCGGGCTTCAGCCGTTTCAGGAAATGCAGCTTGCCGTAGAGTTTGACACGGTAGCACTCACATGTAGTGCCACCGACATGCAACAGCTCCGCATCTGGGAATGTATGCTGTGCTTCAGAAAAGGATGACGTGCTATTGCCCATAAGCAATCAAAGCAGTTCAAAGTCAATGCCCTGTGCCTTTCCTGCCGTGAAAGCTCCAAGACTCCGGCCGTCTCTTATCACTTCGGATACTAGTAACGGATAATGACGGACAATATGCGTCAAGGTCAGCAAATCACCCTTCAGCAATTTACTGTTTTCACTCTCTATCACACGGAAATGATTGTCACCCATGTTCTCAATTATGACTGAACGGTTAGGCGGATAGGAAATCACTACTTGCTGATCTTTCTCCAAATAGCATGCCAAATATTCATCGCGGTCGTCAAATGACGAATTGCTGCTGTTCTCATCAACCATCCGCAAAGCTTCCCAATTGGCAAACCCCAAATAGCGAGCTATGACATCAAGAGTGGAGATGCGTGGAGTTCGCTCGTCAGCTATGAATCCCAGCAGACGCTTCATGGTGTTGACACCAATGTGCTCACCCGTCACGGATTCAACGTCAAGAGCCAACATCTCGCAATCACGCGACAACCGAATCTCATTGCCGGACTTCTCCCTGAGCAGTTCTGTTATATAAGGTGACAGTTTCATATTCAAAACACTTACATGAAAAACAACATATCAAGAGTGAATCTCTGCTGTTTCTTCTTTTCCCTCTCGATAATTGTTGATACTTGACATTTTTGGATTTACAATTGATTTCCCAACTGCCTATCTGGCACTTTCAACAACAAAGGTACATATTATAACTGTAACAGCTTGCAACCAATAGGAAAAATATACATTTAATCCCTAAATCTGACGAGAAAGAACTAACACTCACAGGTGCAATGATTCTAATTATATATGTGGATTGTACTGCAACTGTTTATTTACTACCTTGACAGGCGAGGTGGCGAAATACAAGTCTGTGCCTTCCATCTTCATGGTCAGGAACACACGGATCTTGGGACGGTTGCCCTCGCATGTGGCAAGAGCCACCTCGACGTGTTTCCTCAAAAAGTCCAATGCTCTTTCCATATCTCAGAATCTTTTGGCAAGTTCAACAATATCCTTCGGTGTGATGGCAAACTTATCGTAGCCGTCTCTTGCCAGCACCAGTTGCGAGAGAGCAATCTCCTTCATGCTGTTGGCCTGGCCGAGGAGACGGAGCAAGGGATACAGCGGCAGGAAGAAATACTGCATCGTCTGGATACGCTTCTGTCCCTTGGCCCACTTCATGATGGCGGGACGGAACGCGAACGCACGCTTGAACCCCTTGGTCTGGATGTCAGTTTCCGTCTTGCCCTTCACCTGCTGCCAGAACTGCTTCCCGTCGGGCGTGGTGCCGGCGCCGCTGAGATAGATGAAGGTCATCCGCTCCTTGTCGGGCATGATGTCTGCAAAGTGCAGGGGTATCTCCTGGGAGATGCGCACATACACATCCCTCGGCGTTCCCACGGATGTGATGCCGGCAATGAAGAACACGGCATCGTAACCGCTGAAATGCGCGTCTCCTTCCTTAAGTTCCATGAAGTCCTTCACCAGATATTCCTCCAATTTTTCATGCCTGATGCCCGTCGGCCTGCGGCTCACCGACAACACCTTCTCTACGGCATCCACCTTCAGCAGCTCCAGCAGCGTTCCCTCGCCGACATATCCCGTGGCTCCTGTCAATATGATCTTCATCGTTGCTTCTTTTTTTCGTTTCTACATATTCACAAACATGGGGCGTACATAGCATGGCGCATGGACATGACGGCCTTCTCCCATTTGCACCGCAAAAATAGAAAAAATAGCCAAACACACGGCTACATTCACTGGCAAAAATTGCAGGACAGGCAAAAATTCACTACCTTTGCATATCCGACGTGCCGCCATGGAAAAAGTATACGACTACGAAGACATCAAGGAAATATGCATCCTGGACTACTACCCCAGCAAGTTGCAGGGCATGATGGAGCTGACCCCTGAGCAGATGGTGGTCAGCCAGTTCGTCATCGACTTCAAGAACGGGCACCGGCCCGCATCCATCCTGGCGGCGAAAATGGTGGCGAAAATCATCGGAAAACATTTCGAGCTGGACAAAGAACCCGTGGTGTTCATACCGGTCCCCGCTTCCACAAGAGAGGACACCGCCAAAAGATACAGTCTGTTCTCCTATCTGGTAAGCCAGCACTGCCATGTCACCGACGGACACAGATGGGTCAACAACTGGCGTGAGGTGGAGAAGAAGCACCTCTCCCAAGACCACAAAATCGTCGATGACAAAAACCGTTGGTTCATCGACTACTCCAAGGTCAAGGGTGCCAGAGTCATCATTTTCGACGACGTGGCGACTACCGGCGAGACATCGGCCGACTTCATCCGGAGACTGGAGGAATGCGGCGCCAAGGTGATCGGAAAAGTTTTCCTCGCCAATTCATACTTCTGGAAAGTACACCAGAAAGAAAAGGAGGGCCAGCCCTGATCTCAAGGCCGGCCTTCGACAAAAACACTATATCAAGACAAAAAGGATTTTCATAATCCATCCCATACAGTACGGGCTTTACACAAAAGCCATCGCAAGCGACCCGTTTGCTTGAATTTCTTTAATCATTACCCTTTAATCACACAACCCTTTAATCCACGCTTTCTCTTCAGAGGAGCAAGTGCCACTTGTCCATACTGGCGATGGTCGGACGATGTCCGACAACCCTTTGGCATAGCACCCATCTCTGGTCCGGAGTGGGCTATTACTTCGCGAAGATAGACGGCAAGTCGCTGTGGTCATCGGTCTTCACGGGAACTTTTCCTTCCCTACCGGCTGCCGCAGGCAGGCAAAACTTTCCGCGAACCTTCCGAATGGCCGGCACTCCCTGCCATCTTCGGGAGCGGCGTAATAACAACTCCCAGACACAGAAGGCTGCAAGCAGCCGGGCGAAAGGGAAACTAAAACAGGCGAGGCAGCGAGCCGAGCCGAATGGGAAGAACGTAATTCAAAGGAAACGCAGAACCAACCACCCTGCACAACAAAACAACGATATGAAATTCAACGTAAACAGCGACGAAATGGGCAAGAGCATCCAAGGCCTTGCCAAAATGGTGAGCGGAAAATCAAGCCTGGCCATCCTCGACCACTTCCTTTTCGTGGTGGATGACAACAACCTGCATGTGACCGCCTCAGACGGAGAGAACATGATGAGGACAACCATGGACATCGACGTGCTGTCCATGCCGGACAAGGAGGATGACAGGAGATTCTGCATCCATAACACCGTCATCTGCGACTTCCTCAAGAACATCCCCTCACAACCCATCACCTTCGATGTGGACATGGAGAACAGCGAGACGAAGATCTCCTACATGAACGGACACATCCAGTTCCCATGCACCTCCGGCAACGACTACCCCTCCATCTGCTTCATGAAAGACGAGCATGAGAGCGTCTCCCTCCCTTCCGGCACCATCCTCGAGGACATCACCCGTACAAGCCCGTTCACAGGACAGGATACCCTCAGGCCGGTCATGAACGCCATCTGCTTCAACTTCCTCAGCGAGGGACTTGACGTGGTCAGCTCCAACGGCGGGGTGCTGGTGAAAATCACACACACCAGCATCAAGACAGAGAAAGAGGCCAAGTTCCTCCTCCCCCCGAAACCCGTGACCATGCTGAAATACTTCCTCAGCAAAGAGGAAAAGGACGTGAGCATCCGCTTCACGGACAACGCAGCTGTCTTCGAATGCGACAACTGGCAGCTGACTTGCCGACTCGTGGAGGGCAGATACCCGAACTACAACAGCGTCATCCCCCAAAACAGCAACATCGAGGTGACCGTTGACAAGAAACAACTCCAGGAGAGCATCCGCCGCATGCTTCCCATGGGCAACCAATCCATGAAAACAGTGAAGTTCGAGACAGCCGGCACCGTGCTCACCGTCTCCTCCGAGGATGTGGACTTCAACAAGAGCGCCAAGGAAGATGTCACCTGCGAGACATCTGGAAACGGCATCACCATCGGCGTCAACGGCGAGGTCATCAACACCATGCTCTCACAAATCCATTCCGACGTGGCCAAGCTGAGAATGACGGAATACTCGCGCCCCATCATCATCGTGCCCGATGCGGACAAGGAGAACGAGACATTCATGGGACTGGTCATGCCGACCCTCATCTCATAGCGACCCTTCCTCACCTGAGCCTTCTTACCTCCCATCGACACATGGGAGGTTTTCTTATCCCTACCCTATCGTCCGCAAGCGGAAAGTTCCGGACGTGCCACAAAAAACACCCGACAATAGGCCATACTGTCGGGTGCTTGCTGATTGTGATACCGGAAAATCAGTCCACGTCGGTGATGTCGGCGATGCTCTTGAAAAGATTGTCTATGGCCTTGATGATATAAGCCTTCTTGTCGATAATCTTGCTGCTCTTCTTGGTATCGGCAATGATATCGTAGATGTAGTTGAACTTGCCCTCTATCTCCAAGAAGTTCTCCGGGGTCACCAAAGCGACATACTTCTTGATCAATTCCTCGTCCTTGAACAAGAAGGTCGTACGGAGCCATTTGTCTACCATGTTCTTGGAATACCTGACCCTGTCCTCATAATCCTCCTTGCTGACAAGGAGACGCTTGATGATGTGGAACTTGATGTAGTCAGGCTCCTGCCCCCTCACGGGAGTGCCCTTGTACTCGCACTCGTAAGTGAAGGAGATGTCGCTCTCCCCTTCCTCGAACATCTTGCTGAGATTCTCCTGGGCCACATCCAAGACACAACGCCTCACCTTGCGGAACTCCTTGTACTTGTCTGATATGTTCAGACGGTCACGGAGCTTGGAGGTGCGGATGCGGATATATTCCTTGTCACGGAACTGTGAGAGCAGCATGTACATCAGCTGGGTGTAGCGGTTGCCGCTCTTCATGATGACGCTGTCATAGAGCTTGAGATATCCGAAGTCGGTGGAGATGAATTTCTCCGCCACCTCCGGGGTGAACGAGAAGATGACGATGCGCTTGTAACGCTTGTCGGAGATGGACACGTCACACAAGTGGGTGTAACGGGTGAAGTCTATGTAATCCTCGCTCTCGCCGACATCCCTTCCCTTTATCTTCACCGGCATCTGAACGGGGATGTCGGCCATATGGATGAGAGACTGCTCAAGGTCGTAATAATTCCTCGCATTGCTGCTCAGTTCGTTCATCTTGAAAACAATGTCGTACTTGCCCGGACTGACCTCGACACTCTCACTGTCATTGAATACCAATGAGAGGCTGCTGTCCCGGGAATTGATGATGGCTCGGCGCGACCCCATACTGAAAAGCTTCTTGAGGTCCACCTGCAGCTTTTTGATGATGTTGATGATGGCACGAATCTGAATCTTGGAGAAATCGTGCTTCATCATCGCAAACGACACGGGGACCATCATGTCGGTCTGTGTCGAAATGGGGACTACCTCGTCTTTGTTGAGCAGGACCACTGACTCCTGGGGAGCGCCGGGCCTGGAATCGTCAGAAGATGTTTTCGAGGCGTTCTTTTTTCCAGTCATAATCAATTATCTAATGTAAAACGAAGATTGTAATAGGAGATATATTTGGCAAGTGTCGATTTTCTATATTGTTTGCCGGACTCCATCTTGGCGATGGACTTGGGCTGTATCTGCGTCTGGCTGAAAGCAGATAATACGGAGAGTCCCGCAGCAGTTCGCTTTTCCTTCAAAATTGTTCCTATGTCAGTCATACTCTCTACAGGACGGCCGTCGAGGAGCAAACGCTTGCCCAGAATCTTGACGTACTTGAGAAGATTCTCGAACGAATATTCCTGATGACGCTCAATATTGTACATGACCATAACGTTAAGCTTTTCCTCAGCATTCTTGATATCCCTGAGAGAGATGGTGGTCATCATACGGATCTTGTACAACTCTTGCTCTATTTCATACAAAGAGTCAAACTGGTTCATGTAGTAGCTCGATATTCTTATTCTATTAATATTGCAACAAAATTAAACCATTTTCATCGAATAAGCAAAAATTATATTCATTATCGGTATAACCCGATAATAGATTTAAGGAAAATTAATGAAAAAGTACTATTTCCTTTCCGCTTAATGGATATAAAAGCAAAAATCCTCTTCATCATGACTCCGGAATGTTCCAATATGACCAGGACGGGAATCTCCCTGCCAAATCCGTAACTGCTTGATAAAAAGTACTATTTCTTTTCCGCAAGGTAAAAAAGTACTATTTCTTTTCCGTTTGCAACAGCCTGTATCTGGATGATGCGCCGGATACCTTTTCTCTATATGAGCATGGAGCTAGTTTCCCTGGATTTCAGGCATCAAAGGACTGGCCTGTCAAAAGTACTATTTCTTTTCCGTTTCCCCGTTACACACGGAAGAGCCCCTAAAAAGCACTATTTCTTTTCCGTTTGGTGTGTTGAGCCCTCATCCTGACGGGATTCTACCAAAGAAATGTTCCATTTCTTTATAACTACCATATTATAAAGGCATTCGAAGTACTATTTCTTTTCCGGTTCAGAGGAAAACCGAAGATCCATGGCAACAGTCACAGCCCTGAAATGCCGTCATCTCTTCCTTTCAGAGACAAAGTACTATTTCTTTTCCGCGAAAGTACTATTTTCTTTCCACATGGAGACGGTTCCAAACTAGATTTAGATAATATTCACAGTTATGTACTATTTCTTTTCCGCGACCATTGAAAAAGTGCTATTTCTTTTCCGCACGAGTACTATTTCCTTTCCGTTTTTTCGTAAATGATTGATGGTCAATATCATACTGTATTAACACTAAGCCCATCAATTGCAAAAAAAAGTAAAGGGACAACCTGCAAAACTCCATTTCGACAGTATTTTTGCAAACCTCAAGGTGACAAAAAAAGCCTGGAAACACGAGGATGTACTATTTCTTTTCCATAAAAGGGCGAAGTACTATTTCTTTTCCGTCCAAATGTTAATTGTACTATTTCCATTCCACCGATGTACTATTTCCATTCCGCCATGTCTGAAAAAGCACTATTTCTTTTCCGCTCATTGCTATTTCTTTTCCGTTTCTAAAATGTAACTTGTTGATTTATAAGCATTTGCCGTATGCTACTAATGAATGGTTAATTTGAACTTATTAAAAGACGGTCAAGGAGGACTGTTTTTCATTGTTTTTCTGTTCGTTGTCATTTAGGATGGAAAGACCATCCCCCACCACATGGGCCTTTAGGGCATGCTCCAGATACTTCCCTTGCATAGCGTCGATAGCTTGAAAACGTGTAATCATGGGAACTTTGCGGAAAAAAACAGCGCACATTGTCTATTATCGGGTTATACCTATAATAGATAGCGTTAAACCGGAACAGATGGTCTTCGATATCTTTGACGAACCATCTGGAACCTTTTCTACTCCAAGGTTCCGAAAAAATGAGGACAGAATAAGAGTGCCGTTGGCGATGTACTATTTCTTTTCCGCGAAAGTACTATTTCCTTTCCGTTTGCCATGAGAAAAGTACTATTTCCTTTCCGTTACGTACAGAAGTACTATTTCTTTTCCGCGACCATTGAAAAAGTACTATTTCTTTTCCGAATGAGTACATGCCCCCTATCCAAACTGCCAGGAGAAGTACTATTTCCTTTCCGATACGGATAGAAGTACTATTTCTTTTCTGCAACCATTGGAAAAGTGCTATTTCTTTTCCGCATGAGCGTATGCTCCCTTTCTAAACAGCCAGAAGAAGTACTATTTCCTTTCCGAATCGGTGGAAGTACTATTTCTTTTCCGCTTGGATCGTGCCGGCAGCATGAATTTAGGTAAAATTTACTTAAAAGTACTATTTCATTTCCAAACACCACCAAAATGTGCTATTTCCTTTCCGCTCATTACTATTTCTTTTCCGCGAAAGTACTATTTCTTTTCCGCATCCTCGTAACTGATTGAACATCAATAGGTAAAACGATTAACACAAAGAGGATAAAATGTGAATAAATGTAAATTCAGATTTTATGAAACTCAAATTCTATAGACATTTTGTAAACAAAAGAGAACAAAATAAGGCCGTTTTATGTTAAAAGTACTATTTCCTTTCCGTAAAAAGGCGAAGTACTATTTTCTTTCCGTTTAAATGTTAATTCTACTATTTCCTTTCCAGCAGTGTACTATTTCTATTCCGCATCCCCTAAAAAAGAACTACTTTTATTCCGCTCAGTACTATTTCTTTTCCGTTTTCAATTTATAAATTATTGATAATCAAGCATTTGCGCCACAACTACTAATGACTTATTAATTTTGAATTTTTTAAAAGACTATCAAGAGGAAGGATTTAAAAATTTAATTTTAACTCAAAATTTTAAGAATAGATGCTTTAGCTACGCGAAAAAGCCAGCTAATAGTGTTCCGCCTTTGGCGGAAAGGTTTTCTTAGCGGATGGGCCCGTCTAAATACAGTGAGCCGTCCGTGGGTAGGACGGCTCTTTTTTAAGCCATTGCATTTAGCATGGGCACAGCCATGTTGCTGGCGGGTTGCTCCTCAGCAGAGCCCGTTTCCTCGTCCGGCTGCGGTGCAAAAGTACGAATAAAAGGCTGAAATGCCAAATTTTACGGAAGTGAAGTGGTGTGCTTTCTTCACAAATGTTGTCCTGACGATGTACCAGTGGACGCAGGTTGGATCAAAAAGTACTATTTCTTTTCCGTCCCCTACCCTATTCATGTATCGGGACTCTGTGAGATACAGCCGGAAAAACGGTTTCAATACACCAAACGACAATGTTCAAACAGGCAAATCATCCATTTTTTTCTCTGTTACAGTTGAATCATATTCTCTTGATTTTCACATCTATACGTTTTTTCAGGTGACGTTTTTTCCACTAAAAGTACTATTTTCTTTCCGTTTTCCAGGTGTCTCGTACTGCCCTGGAGAATGGTTAAAGTATTACTTTAACGTATTGCTTAAAGTTCTAATAATGAGCATGTTAAAGAATTTTTACAAATTGATTCCTAACGGAAAACTTTAACCCACATTTTATATTATCGGGTCATCCCGATAATAGACTACGTGGTATTTTCCATTTTTGCGGGTATTGACATGGACTTTGGATTCCCATATCCATAAATCAGCATTTGCCGAGATGGAAATTCGGAATTTTTTTGTACCGCCTACAAAGGTGATTTGAATTTGCATCCTTCATTGTGTCGGCTGCAGAAATATGAGTACTTGCCCTTGATGACTTGACCTTGTCTGCAGAGAGGACACGCTTGACCGTGCGTCACTTTCATCTTGCCTGATGATGCCGCCTTCTTTGCACGGCGGGAAGATGAGGGCTTAGTGCCTGCAGTTCTCTTCCCATGCGTTTCCCCCTTGCTAGCAGTTTGCGGAAAGGAATCCACGAATCTCTGGGAATTGTCCGCCTTGACACTGCTGACGATGGCCTGCAGCTGTCCCTTCAGCTCCTCGATGAATCTTCTCGGGTCATATTTCCCTCTCTCCATATCCCTCAGCTTCTTCTCCCATATGCCGGTAAGCTCACAGCTCTTGAGCAGTTCGTACTGGATGAGTCCTATCAGCTGGCGGCCTATAGGAGTGGCATTGATGTTCTTCCTGTTCCGCTTGATGTAGTTTCTCTTGAACAGGGTCTCAATGATACCGGCTCTCGATGAAGGCCGTCCGATGCCGTTCTCCTTCATGGCTGCTTTCAGTTCCTCGTCTTCGACAAACCTGCCTGCGGTCTCCATGGCCTGCAGGAGTGATGCTTCCGTATATGGTTTCGGCGGGGTGGTCATCTTGCTCTGGAGGACGGGCTGGTGCGGTCCTGACTCATTCCTGACGAAGGAGGGCAGCGCCTTCTCTTCCTTCTCCCTTTCCTGATCCGCAGTTTTCTCTTCATCTTCCTTGTCATCCTGGTACAGGATTCTCCAACCAGGAGAAAGAATCTCCTTGCCTGTGACCTTGAATGCCGTCTCCCCGGCCTTTCCCGTCACCGTGGTGGTCGAATACCTGCAGTCCGGCATGAATGCGCTGACGAAACTGCGGACAATGAGGTCATACACCCTTTCCTCTGTCTGGTTCAGCCCGGAAGGTTTGATGCCCGTCGGGATAATGGCGTGGTGGTCGGTGACCTTCGAGGTGTCAAAGACCCTTTTGCTCTTGGGCAGCGGGTGCTGCAGGGTCTCCCCTACCCTGTCGCCGATGCCGCCTGCGGATTGCCTTATGACGTTGTCCAGGATGGCGGCGCATTGCGGGTAGATATCGTCACTCAGGTAGCGGGTGTCGACACGCGGATAGGTGGTCAGCCTTTTCTCATACAGCGACTGTATGGTGTTGAGCGTCGTTTCCGCACTGAGGCTGTATTTCTTGTTGCAGTCTATCTGTAGTGCGGTCAGGTCGTATAGCTGCCTTGGCGGCTCGCTGCCTTGCTTCTTGGAGACGTCCGTGATGACGAAGGGTCTTCCGGCGATGGAGCTGAGCACCCTTTCTCCCTCATACCTGTCCGTGAACTTTCCCTGGACGGCGGTGAAGAGCACGTCCCTGTATTTGGTCTGCAGCACCCAATAGGGCTCCGGACGGAACTCGCTGATTTCCTTGTCGCGCTGTACGATGAGCGCCAAGGTGGGTGTCTGCACACGTCCTATGCTCAGGACCTGCCTCTCACGGCCGTATTTGAGCGTGTAGAGACGGGTGGCGTTGATGCCCAGCAGCCAGTCTCCGCATGCCCTGCTCAGTCCGGCCATGTACAGGTTGTCGTACCTGCTCTGGTCTGTGAGGTGCCGGAATCCGTCCCTTATCGCTTCCTCTGTCAGAGAGGATATCCACAGTCTCTTCACGGGGCACCTGACTTTGGCGTACTGCAGGATCCATCTCTGGATCAACTCCCCCTCCTGTCCGGCATCCCCGCAGTTGATGACCTCCCGTGCGTTGGCAACAAGCTGCTTGACAATGTTGAACTGCTTCTTGGTCCCCGCATCGTCAATGAGCTTGATGCCGAAACGCGGCGGTACCATCGGCAAGACATCCAGACTCCATTTTTTCCAGCTGTCAAGGTAGTCGTGCGGCTCCTTCAGGCAGAGCAGATGGCCCAAGGCCCATGTCACCTGGTAGCCGTTGCCTTCATAATAACCCTCGTGCTTTTCCGCAGCGCCGAGCACCTTAGCGATGTCCCGCCCGACACTTGGCTTCTCTGCAATGCATACTATCATCCTGCCGTGAGTTGGTTATGGTTTGGTCATCACTCTTCGGATTGCTCGTCCATGGCTGAGAACAGGTCCGCAGGCTGGGCTGCATCGTCGGACGTGTCCTGTATCCGGCTTTCCTCGCTGGCAGTCAGCTCCTCCTCGCTCATCTTGCATTCCGGGAGAAGCGCGTCGACGAAATCCCTGACGAGAAGGTTCATCTCCACGGTATTGGAGATGGTGTTCACCTGGTCCATCAGCCTGCTGTTGGAAACTTTTGGAAGGATCTTTCCGAAGATGCCCAGAATCCAGTTGACATTCTCGATGATGTCCCTCTTCTTGAGCGACTGCTTGTAGCCATGCACCTCGTTGGGCACGAACAGCACCTCGCAGCTGCCTGTCCTTCTTATGTTGCGGACAAAGCGGAAGGTGGAGTCGAGTACCATCTCCGTATAGATGAATGGCACCACGACAGCACCGCTGACGCCCTCCCTGACCATGTCGTAGTTGTCGATGAGCACATAGTCGTATCCCTCAAACTGATGCTCCTTGTCGAAGTAGTCTTCATCCTGGAATACGGGATACGGGGGCTGCACGCCCTCCGGCAGACATTTCATGTCCGCCTTGCGCCTCCATGTGAGGGTGGCGCAGTTGTCACAGTCGATCACTGCTACCTTCATGCCATTGGCTGCAAGATGGTTGGCCACCATGGCGCACAGTGTCGATTTACCTGTGGCGCCCTTTCTGCTTGCGAATAGGATCTCTTTTGTCATTCTCAATGCCGTTTATAGGGTTAAACATGTTATTCGTCTCTGATTCTCTCGTCTTCCTGAATTCCGCTATCCTCTGTTCCGCACACCTCCAGTATCTCTCGTCGTTCTCAAAGCCGACGTATCTCCTCCCTGTCGATATGCACGCGATGGCGGTGGTGCCGCTCCCCATGCAGTTGTCCAGTATCACATCCCCCGGCTTCGTGTATGTCCTGATGAGCCATTCCATCAGGGCTACGGGCTTCTGGGTGGGGTGGATGGCGGAATGCTGGATGTCCTTGGGAAAACGGATGACGCTGGTGGGATAGCGCAGCTCACTGTCATAGTCCGTGTGCTGATGTTCTCCGTAATTGCTTGATTTCACGCTGTTGCGCTTGGAGACGGCAGAGCTGACCTTGCGCACTCCCTTCGTCATGATGGGATGGTATTCAGGGAGGCTCTTGTAGAAGACACAGATGTCCTCGTGTGCCCTCAGGGGCATCTTGTGGGAGTTCAGGAAACCGGTCGGCTGGGTCTTCTCCCAAATGAGGTTGTACCTCCACCATCTTGGGTTGCTGGTCATCAGCTGGGCTGTGAACATCCCCTGGCCGAAGAGGATGATGGCGCCTCTTTCCTTGACCAGACGGGTGTATTGCTCCCACAGCTTGTCAAATGGGATGACGGTATCCCATTTGTTCCTGGTGCTCCCGTAAGGCAGGTCACAGATGATGGCATCGAAGGAATGGTCCGGCAACATGGACATTCCCTCAATGCAATCTTTCATGTATATGACGTCCGTTCGTAGAGTCTCCATAGTTGTTGAAATGACAGGGCACTAGCCGTCGCGGATCGCCCTGGGTGAAATCTATAAACTAGTTCCAGTTACACTTGTATATCGAAGATCCTGAACACCCTCCCCTACCCCGCTCAGCCTGCTACTTTCGGAAAAGTTTGCATGCTTTTTCAGGGAGTCAGGAGACTGTCTTCCTCCACGCCCAAGGAATCATTCCCATCGATGTCTACCGTCGGGAATGAATCCTCTTCTGAAAAACCTGCGCTTTCAGTCGTTTCCGGCCGTTCCACTGTCATGATCGGGACAGGACTGTACCGTTCCTCTGCGTACCATAGCATGTTGCAGCCGATGTACAATATCAGAGATGGCCAGAAGATGCTCAGGAAGACCCTTACGTACTTCTCATTCTTCCATAGTTTGCGAAATAGACGACTGACACAGCCCATATTGGTCTTTGTACTTTTATCCCTAATGCAAGCAGCCACGTATCCACGCGGCAAGGTGCCGGCTTCTGCCGGTCCGGTTCAAATGAGGATTATTCCATCATCCTTGAATATGATGTCTGTCAGAAGTTTCCAGGTTTCGGAGTCAGACAATAAATCTAAAATAATCAATGGCGAAGGTATTCACCACTGTCAAAACTGGTTGCAAAAATACAAAAACAAATCGAAGAAATATCTTTCTTGGAATATTTTTTCTTCCAAATTGGTGTTTTTTGAGAATTGTTATTCTAAAATATCACTATTTGAATATTCGTCACGCCAAAACTCGGCGTGTTAAAGAGCAAGCGATCGGGGAAGTTCATTCTGATGGTCTTATCTTTCAGGATGCGGCAGGTTTCAATCCGTAGGGATGATTTCCTTGTGACGGGTCCATCTCTCATTCACCCATTTGCAGCATGCTGCCATATCCCTTGTAAACTCCTTCAGGATGTCACCCCAGCAGCACACCATCTCACCGATGAGGACAAAGAGCATGGCGAGCATGCCCAGCAGGATGCATAAGGCCAGGACAACAGGAAGTCCGATCAGGAACCCAATCAGATTCCTGAACAACGGCAGCTTGAACATTCCACCCAGCAGCAGTACGAACGGAGCAAAGACCCACGATACATCTGTCTCGTCCGCTTTGCTGTCAGGCCAGTAGTGGGTTTGATAACCGCCACCGCCGCTGAGATCCTTTTCCCATCTCTGATAGTATGCCATAGACTGATGATTTTGTTTCTTTTTGCTAAGTTACAAAATATCTGTGACACCTCCAAATAATCTTCAGACAATATTCAAAATTTAAAAATATTTCACATCGTTTTCTCTTGTTTCTCTCCAAAAGTATTAAATCATCATATCTTGTATACCTATTTTATTATTATATAACCTTATAATATTATAATACAATAATTGTATTTTCACTTTCAATCAAAGCAGGAAGACAACCTGATAAGATTGTATTTTTCTACCATCTTCTCCCCTCCCCTACCCTGCTTTGCTCTCTTTTTTATTTTCCCTTTCGGTTTTAAATCTTATAGTTTCCATAGATTTCACTTTTCAAACCGTCCAGATTTTAAAATAGCAAAATAAAATAATAATATTATTATAAAACCATATAATATTATAATTGAAAAATTCACTTTGAATTTTATTATTATATAATTAAAAAACAATAAAATAATATATTATTAAAATTATTAAACGTTTCTTCAGAATTTTTATAATAAAAATTTACCTCGTTACTGAAATACTTCATACCTTTGCCAAGGTCATTTCAGAGCTTAGACCGCAAGTTGTACTTTTTGACGTCAAAAAGTGAACTCGCCAACTGTGTTGGGATCCAATATAACCTCGCAACTCGGTATATATTTTTCTTAAATAGATGAACTATGAAAGTCGGACAAAGAATCAAAAGACAGGTCTACCTGACAGAAGCTGAGGAGAAATATGTTCTCCTCAAGGCAAAGGAATACGGCTACAATTTCAGCCGTATGTGTCGTTATGCCCTACTCCACCTGGATGATACCAGTGCGAAGAAGAAGATACAGGTCACGACAGAGCACAACATTCTTATCGAGGAAAGACAGCGTCAGCTGGCTGCCATTGGAAACAACATCAACCAGATCGCCCATCAGGTGAACATCTTCGCCATTGACGGTAAGATTCCGGAGCAGTATGTGACGGATGTCATCATTCCGGCCATTGACGAGCTGCATAGTCTCTATCAAGCCATCAACATCGACCAGCTTCTCATCAAGAAGCGTCTTTATACGAGATAGGCATCCCCTACCCCACTTCGTCCAATCACTCCAGTTACACATCACTTTGTTACCCAATTTTTCTATTATGCTATTTTACTATTATAAAATATAATAACCTTATTATTATATAATATTAAAACAACATATCAATATAATCAAAAAATAGAATAATAAAATAACATAGAAACTATTCCTATTACGATGTTAAATAATTATATAATTTTAAAACATAGAAAACATCTGTAATTTTACTATTATATAATTATATATCATTATAACATAGGATGGATTCTGCCCAGTGTTATAAAATAGAAAAACAAGATAATACTATAATAGTATAATAAAAGAAGATTAAAATAACAAAACAATAAAACAATAAAACAATAAAATAATAAAATAAAAGAATAATAAAATAATAAAATAATAAAATACGAAAACATTAAAACAAAAGAATACAATAACATTAAAATAGAATAATAATATAATACGGAAATTCTTTCATAATTTTATAATAGAATAATAAAACAATAACATAATAAAATAACATAGAAATTGATTCTGAATTATTAAGTTATAAAATTATAATGTTATAAAACTAAATAATCATATAACATTAAATTTATCTGGGAGATAATTATATAACATTAAAATAGGATAATAGCATAATAGGAAAATAAGATAATAGGGTGGCTGAAAATATTATAATAGGAAAATAATATAATAATATAAATCTTTAATTTTAAAACATAGAAATCAAATGGGTACTTCAATTTTATAACATCAAAATATTATAATAATAAAATACAATAATTATATAATAGAAAAACAATCCGCTTAAATGGTATACTTAACTATATGAATTAAATAACCGTGCTATGATAGTGAAAATCCTAAAGACTTCCGGATCCTTTCCAGCGGTCCAGTATAACGAAGAGAAAGTCAATCAAGGTGTGGCCGAGAGGGTAGAGGTGCGGAACTTCGGTCCCTTCCAGAACAACCAGGAGCTGTTGTCCTCTCAGGCCATCTCTGATTATCTCTCCGTGTACTCTGAAACCGGCAACAATCACCTTAAGTATCCCCAGTTCCACGTTTCGTTCAGTACAAGGGGAAAATCCATGTCAAAGGAAGAGCTGATGGCTTTCGCCGACCAATGGCTGGAGAAGATGGGCTATGCTTCCAATCCCATGGTCATCTACTTCCATCAGGACACGGATAACAACCATCTGCATGTCGTCACCAGCAGGGTGGGGCGGGATGGGAAGAAAATCAACCACAGCCATGAGCGAAGGCGCTCCCAGCAGGCCATCAACGAAATCCTTGGCGTACATCCCGCCAATGAGGCGGAGAACATCATAGAAAAGGCCTTGCATTACTCGTTCCAGAGCATCGGACAGTTCAGGTCCATCCTTGAGTCGTCCTCATACGAGACTTATGAGGAGAACGGCAGCGTGAACGTGAAGAAGGGTGGGGGAGTGCTGTTCTCCGTTCCCGTCCAGCGCATCATCAGCAGCTTCAGGGACGATGACCTGGAGGATCGCAAGAAAAGGGCTGCACAGCTCAAGGCGTGGCTTCTACGCTACAAGGCCATGTGCTACAACCAGGAGGAGCTGAGGAAGCTGATGCACGCCAAATTCGGGGTCGACCTGGTCTTCCACGGCAAGGGTGTCGGTGGTACCGAGTTCAAGCCTTACGGTTATACGGTTGTTGACCACCGCTCAAAGACCGTGTTCAAGGGCTCTGATGTCCTTCCCCTTAAGCAGTTGCTTGAGTTCATCCCTTACTCCAGGGAGGAAAAGGAGAGGGAAATCCATGCCTTCATCGACGATGCCTTCCAGAAGGACAACCTGCTGACCACACGTGGGCTGAACAACCTGCTGAAGAAGCAGACCAATGCCTATATTTCCAAGGGAATGCTTGTCATCAACGGAGTCAAGCAGCCTCTGGGAGAGAACATCGCCCGCCTGCTCAGAAACAATGACAGATACGCCTGGATACAGTCCTTCAATCCACGTACCGAAAGGGAGAAATGCGTCCTCGCCGCATTGTTCAAGGTGAATCCCGATTACCTTTCCGTGAATCCTGATGCAGGAGCGGCGGATCCAGGCGTCATTGAGAGCATCCGCCAGATAGCAGCGGCGTCGGATGCCCGTACCTTCAGGGACAACCTCACGCAGAACGGCTTCACCCTGTTCAAATATGAGAACGACTATTACATTCTCAACTTCAAGACCAACGCCATCGTCAACGCCAGGGACGGTGGGGTAGGGGAGGGGCTGCTTGAGCGACCCGGCCAGACAAGGGAAGAGGGAGATTCCCGATCTGAATCCGACGGTCTTCCTGGAGGCATCGGTTTGGGCCTTGACAGACTCGTCCCGGAACATCCTGTCGATATGGTGGCCAACACCATGGACAACATCCTGTCCATCGGCGGCACCGGCTCTGGTGGGGTAGGGGGTGGCGGTAAAAAGGACCTCTCGAAGAAGCGCAAGAAAAGGAAGGATGACCGTGACGGAGGTGGCATGGGCTATTGACGTCACGGCTCCTTGCCGCTCGCTAGTTTCATAATTATATAATTATAATGTTATAAAATTAAAAAATACAAAATCAATTTTTTAATTATATAATTATAGAATACAAAAATAATAAAATGAAAAAATAAAAATGTTATTTTATTTTGTTGTTATAAAATTATGTATTACTTTTGCATCTGCATTACGGACACGAAATCATCAATGGTCTGTCCGTATGGAACTTACGGAAATACTCACTTTTTAGGGAGTCCTGCGAGACTCCGATTGATTGGAAATCTATAAACACATTTTATTTAATATGAGCAATAGAAATATCTTCAAGAACAAGACAATTGCGTTCGCTAACCAAAAAGGAGGTTGTGGCAAAACAACGCTTTGCACGCTTTTTGCCGACTATCTCTCCGAGCTGGGCATCCCCGTCTGTGTGGTTGACGCAGACCTTCAGCGCACCATCTCCTACATCAGGTCGGAAAACCTGAGGAAGGACCAGATAGAGGCGGGCGAGGCTCCTTGGACGGTGCAGACTTTCGATATCAAGAGACCCAAGAATTCCTCCCTCGAGGATTTCCTCAAGACCGTCAACGGGCTGATGGAGGCCGCCAGCACGCTCAAGGGATGTGTGCTGTTCGACACTCCGGGAAATCTCACGGAAGAGGGTCTGACCCCCATATACTCCAACGTGGACTACATCATCTGTCCCTATATCTATGACCAGGCCACCCTGTCCAGCACCGGCGTCTTTATCACCGTGGTTGACGTGCTTCGCAAGAGCTATCCTGACATGAAGGCCAAGCTGGTGTTCATTCCCAATGCCGTCCAGAAAGGCGTGGGTCTCCAGGAGGAGCATGAGATGTGGAGACAGATTGACTCCATCTTCGCCAAGAAGGGCATCGTGACTCCAAAGATTGACAGGAAGGTCTGCCTTCAGAGATACTCCACCCTTGAGATCACCAAGGAGCAGAAGGATGTCGTCTCCCCCTGTTTCGACTTCATCATCAAGAAGCTGTACCCAAGCTTCACCAAGGACTCTGAATAAACAGCAATAACATAATCAAATCTATTTCTACTATGGCTAAGAAGAACGAACCTAAGAAGAACGAGAAGAAGAAACAGCTGACTTCCATACCGATGACCATCGCCGGACTGACAGGCGGAGGTGACCTGTCCGAGATCACGAAGTCCGTCAACAGCGGGCTTCTTGACAGGAAAGACCCCAAGCCGGAGGAGGAGAAGCCCAGCACCCCCCAGAGAGGCGGCGGGGCAGGACGGCCGCGAAAGGCCACCGAGGCGATCGTGGAAGCTAGCGGTGACACGGAGTGGGAGCGTTTCATGGACTACACCTCCCAGTTCTACAACAAGAATTATCCGACACTGGCAGTCTACGTACACGAG
>JAEEGJ010007576.1_pt1 | contig 30956 bp, 27 predicted proteins | sample 8958761 | NCBI WGS metagenome assembly JAEEGJ01 (sample SAMN16246546, study PRJNA631951) | gut metagenome | biome: gut microbiome; feature: rumen; material: RS-attached | host: Bos | place: Iran: Karaj | collected 2018-10
CAGATGAACAGCTTCCTGTATGGACGGAAAATCAACTTTGCACCATGCATCCTGCAATGCTCCGGAGGTTCTGCTGTGGCATTTGCCTAGGCGGCCAACCACCGGTCAACCGCACAGGTTGAAAGATTTTCCAGAGAGTAGCGGCTGTCATCGTCCTGGTAGATACCCCTGGCTGCAGGCTGCACCTGCTTTGTGTCCTTCGGCTTCTCTTCTGTCTCAACGCGCTGGAAGGCCGATATTGTGTTGCTGATGTAGGTGTAGTTGCATCTGTTGGCCTTCAGCGCAGCCTCACAGCACATTTCCAATGTGGCAGGTGAGTAGCGCTGAGCGAACCTCAGAATGCCGAAACAGCTGCGGAATGACTGCACGGGATACTTGAACTTCTTGATAACAGCATCGATCACAGCCTTGGTGCAGGGGCCTATACACGAAGCCTTGTTAAGAAAGAAAGGAGCGTTCCAGTAACCGTAATCTGCGTATTCTTTAGGCATGTCTGAAGGGATCACAACCCACGATTTTGGCGTGTAGCTGCGCTCGTGCTCACGGATCAGGTCTCCCTGTTTGTTGTAGACGTAGATCGTCTTTTCCCCGGCCCTGATATCAAGCTGCTGGCGTAAGTACTTGCGGGGCATAGTATAATGAACCTTGTCAAAGGTGAAGGAGAAGTCCTGAGCTACCGTGACCACTTTGCGTTCGAGGTACTCATAGTGTGTCTCAGGGAGCGGGTGGAGTGTCTCCTTTTCTTCATTCTCGAACATCTCAAGCCTTGAGTAGTTCAGCCCCTCAAAGTTTTTGCGGTTCTCTTCCGCAACCTTTTTCCATAAAACTTCGTTCAGCTCTTCAAGTGAGTAGAAGGTCATCTCTGCCATATCTACCAATATGTGCATAGTAACCAGCCCAACAGTGTTTTCAACAGCAGGTTTCCAAGTTTTATCCTGAATTCAGGATAAAACTTGTTATCCTGCATGACAATTTATCCTGAGTTTGAATGCAATCAACTGATTTACGCCGAAATTATGATAATAAAATGCAGGATAATATTACGTGCTAAAGACCGCAGAACTTGGCAAGGTCGTCTTCACGTCCCTTCCATTTCCTTACAGCTTTTTCTCCTTCGTGGGAGGCTCCTGCCTTCTCAAGTTCTTTTCTGATAGTCTCAAGATCTGCTTTTGCGTAAATCATCGTGGTGTCTACAGAGGAATGTCCCAGGAAGTCGCGTATGAGCGATATCGGAGTTCCTTTGCGGTACATGGCCGTGGCTATGCTGTGTCGAAGCTGATGGGCGTGTATGTGCTCTGGAAAATCGGGATGTGTTTCACGAATTTTCCGGCAGCATCGATCAAGCATTCTCCCTACTGTGGTGGGATTGATTGCATGTCTCTCGCCTCCACGTTCCGAATAGAACAGGAGTGAGTCTTCACTGCCATCACTATGAAATTCCTTCAAATACGGGGTTAAATGTTTGTTAAGCTGCGGCGGCAGAGGTACGGTGCGGTATTTGCCTCCTTTACCGAAAATTCTCACCCACATTCCTTTATCCCGTTTCAAAATATTACCAGTTTGCAGTGACAGAAGCTCTCCTATTCTCATTCCGGTTGAATAAGCAAGCATAATCAGAAAACGGTCACGCCGTCCGCGCTTTGTTGTAGTATCAGGAGCGTCAAACAGCAGTTTAAGCTCTTCTTCGCTCAGGGCGCCCAGCATCTCAGGATCACGTTGCGGCGTTTTTATTCTGATCTCCTTCGATGTCATATAGAGCGCTGTAAGTTCAGGCTGTTCAAGAGCGCAGTATTTCAGGAAGGACTTAACTGCTGCCAGCCTGATTTGAATGGATGACTCACTGTTCCTTCGTTCTTCCCTTAGCCATTGTACGAAGCCGTTAAGATTGTCATGGGATAAGTGCTGTAACGTCACAGCTTCAAAGCTTATTTTCTTCAAAGCAAAGTAATCTCTCAGCATTCTAAAGCTTTGCCTGTACGTTCTCAGTGTTCGTTCCGGGCAATGACGTTTTATCGGCAGATAATCAATAAGCCAGTTACGAAGGAGACTGTGAAATTCGTTGGTCTTCATTTTAGGCATCTCCTCCAAGCAAAAAATCATTCACACTGGTCATGGCTTCGCTGATATCAGTTTGACAGTCTTCCGAAAGATGCAGGTAATAGTCAGTTGCCTTAAAATCGCTGTGCCCCATATAAGTGCTGAGATATGGATAAAGCGCGTTAAGATCTTTCTTTTGCCGTACCCATTTCCTGATACAAGAGAGTGCAAACAAATGCCTGAAATCATGCACCCGCATTTTGGGATGAGCAGAATCCTTGAATTCCGCCAGGCGACTGACAATATCATTGAGATGCCACAGAAGTTTTTGCTGGCAAAGTTGTCCATTACTCGTAAAGCTATGGAAAAAATATTCTCTGACAGGGATGAGACGTGATATTTTGTGGTCATATTCTCGCATAACAGCAGTCATATCATTGCTCATCATTACAATACGCATCCCATGCGCTTTGGATTGTCTGATGGTCAGTCTGCCTGAATTGAGATCTACATCGTCACATCGGAGTCTGATCAGTTCGCCGCACCTGAGACCGCAGGCGTAAAGAAGCCTGAAAGCGACAGGAAGTGTAAGGTGCAAATCATGAGTCTTGCTTTTCGCAGACTTCCTATCAACCTCAGCAAAAAAAGCTTTCAACTCCCATTCAGTAATCAAATGCGGCTGATAATGTACCCCTTTCCCAGGTTCGTTCTCTGGACATAAATATGCATCTCTTCCAGTGGCCTGAATAAAACGGCTCAGCTGCCTGATCGGCGATATTTTTCGAATCTGCGTGTTGATGTGCAGATGAGAATTATGCTTCAGCCACGCTGAGACAATTTCCTTGGTAACAGTCGCTTCATCAGGAAAAAATTCTGCGATCATGCGGTCAAATTCCATGAGAATCCTCTCACCAACGAGATAAGGAAGATCACGAGACTGCTTCGTCTGAATGAATAGTCTTATAAGCGGAGCGAGCTTACTCTTGAATACAGCTTTACTCATCTCTGACCTCCTCCATCCAGATAGGAACGCCAATTACAGAGAGATCCAGTGCACATTCCTTAAGTTTTTTTTCAGAGATGGCGTAATAACTTCTGTCAGAGTTGTGCGAGCGGTGGCCAAGTACATCGGTTATGTGCTGATGCGGAGTTTCTTTATGCAAGAGGTTCTTGATCAGAGTGTGCCTGAGCATATGAGGGCCGAGTGTGTTTCGATTTTGTGGCGTAAGGTTCAGCTTTTTAACTCAAACTTCCCAGTTCAAAATGCTTGCAAAGCATTGCTAAAGCCTTGCTAAGCCTTGCGCAGTAAGGGCTGTCCACAAATAAAAAAAGGCACAGCCTCCTGAACTTTGGTATAATTGAGTTGTGCAAAAACAAAAATACCTGGGGAGAAAACTGTGCCCAACTCAATATTACCACAAGAACAGAACAAACACGAGATTTTTGATGCTGTTGCGTCATTTTTCAAAGATTTTCGTATTGGTGACCTTCTAAAGAGATGTAACGCCCTTAAAGAAAAGGGTGTACCAGTCCTGGACATATTCAAATACAAGCTCTGCAATGTTTTTGCTGACAGGAGCATGTATATGCAGATGGAAACAGGTACTTTCTCAGAGGTGTTTTCCAAAAATACCTACTATCGGTTCCAAAATGACAAAAGAGCCAACTGGTTTCGCTTTACCTCTACTCTTTCAAGAAGGGTAGCCAGGACCATTGAGCCACTTACCAGTAAGGACAGAATTAATGTCTTTGTTATTGATGACACGCTGTTTTCACGTACCGGATATAAGAGAACAGAACTGGCGTCCAGTCTTTACGATCATGTTTCCGGAACAAACAAAAACGGCTACCGCCTGCTGACGCTGGGCTGGACAGATGGCAATACTTTTCTTCCCATCAACAGCTGCCTGCTTGCCTCATCAAATCCGGATTATGTGGTTTGTGAGAAGTATTACCCGGAGCCTGATGGCCGTTCACTGGCAGCGGCCCGCAGAAAACTTGCCAAAACAAAAGGCACACTGGTAATGCTTGAGCTGATCAAAGAAGCAGTCAAAGCAGGCTATAAGCCTGACTACGTTCTGTTTGACAGCTGGTTCTCCAGTCCTGCCCAGCTCCTTGACGTAAAAAATCTTGGCTTTTACTGCATTGCCATGGTTAAGAAAAACGATACCAAGTATGAATATGATGGAAAAGCACTGAACGTCAAAGAGATCTTCAAGGCATGCAAAAAGCGCAGCGGCCGCAGCAAATATCTGCTTTCCGTGAATGTGAATGTCGGCAATGATGAGCAGAAGATACCGGCCAAAATCGTCTATGTCCACAACAGGAACAACAAAAAGGACTGGATTGCATTCATTTGCACGAATCCGGAGCTCTCAGAGGAAGAGATTATCCGCATCTATGGCAAAAGATGGAAGATTGAAGTGTTCTTCAAGACATGCAAGTCATACCTTAAGCTGCTGACCGAATGCCACAGTCTTTCCTACGATGCGCTGACTGCACATGTAGCCATCGTATTCACCCGTTACATGATGATTGCGCTTGAACAGCGACGAAATTCGGATGCCCGTACCATAGGGCCACTGTTCCAGGCATTGGCAGATGAGCTAAAGGACATAAAATTCGCAGAATCCCTACAGATCATTATGAGTACGATGCTTCAGTGCATCAACACTGTTTTCCATATAACGGACGAGCAGGTTGAGGCATTTATCAGCGAGTTCATTGAACACATGCCCGGATACATCAAAAAGGCCTTTGCCCGAGTGCCGGTGGCAGGTTGAAGGGTATTTTGGTGGCAGGACAGATGGTGCAAGCAATACGGGGCAAGGCTTGAGGCCATTTTCGGGATCTGGGAAGTTTGAGATATTAAAAATAAGGAACGTAAGCAGTTGCTATTGTGGATATAGTGTTTTTATCAGCTGTTTAGTTCCATACTGGCGGAATATCCATAACAGCCAGCCTGCCCTCAAAATAATTCCTGCCGCGTTGCAATACCGACACGGCAGGATTCATGAGCCGTACTCGGAACTGATTTTTTTCATAACCCTGCCAGCCCAGGCGGATGCTACCGGAAGCGCTCTCAGAGATCCATTCCCAGCATGTTCCCCAAAGCGAAAGTAGAATCACAGGCAGGAGCGATATGCAAAACTTGCAGTTTCAACAGGAGATCGCCACAATATCACCTATCAAATAATGAGAAAACACTTAACCGCCAAGCACATAATCAGAAACAGAATGGGAGATTAGTTCTGAATCGTCAAATCGTTCATTCTTACCGCCATAAACCAATAGCAGCAGCTGCCATAGCAATATCTGTCCTTTCCTTATAACGTTCAGATATCAGATAGAAACAGTACAACCAGCAAATTACTTTGCTCAATCTGATAACCTAGGTAGGAACACATCTGCGGCTTTAAGCAGTACTGCGATCTAGGCCGGCGAGCATCATCCTTACACTCCATTTTCTTTCTGAGAACTGTTTTAATTTTTGTGAGATGACTCATTGTTTTTAATGCAATATGCCTATATCTCTGAAATCAGATCCTTACTAAACCCAAACTGACCAGCCCGTGTCAGAGTGCAGGCTGTGCAACCTTATTCTCGGCAACAGGCGAAACGGGAAAAACAATGACAAAGAAAAAAGCGCGCGGACGCACCGACAGAGAGGCACAGCAAGCCAGGCAGAATGTCAGCTGCTGTTACAGGAACAGTGCCGACGAGGAAAAGAACGGCGCAGCATCCAGGTATCGCAATAAGGCCGCATGGAACAATGATGTAGTTGCCAAGGTGTTCCTGAGATTCGGCTTCTGCAGGAAAATTTGTTCTGAGCCGGATTACGCAGAAGCCGCAAAGGTTTTTCGGAAGTCTGCGGATCAGAATGACAAGATTTCTCAGATCTGTCTGGGATTCATGTACTATTTTGGTGACGGTGTCAGTCAGAGCTACGAGAAAGCAGCGTTATGGTTTAAGAAATCAGCTGATCAGGGAGACGCATTATCTAAAATCTGCCTCGGATATATGCTCTCTATGGGCAGAGGAGTAGCTCAGAATAAGGAAAAAGCTGAAATACAGTACCGCGAGGCCGCCGCGTGCGGAGCTGCAGAGGCTGATGTATTGATTGGAGATATATACCATTTTGGGATAGGCGTAACTCCAGATTATGTCTATGCCCATAAATTGTATAAATCTGCGGCAGAGCATGGCAATGTCTTAGCCATGTACTCATTGGGGAAAAGATACCAAGAAAATCAGAATATGGTCAAAGCGTTTGACTGGTACTCAAAGGCTGCCAAGAGAGGATATGGTCCGGCATATCTGCAGATGGGCAATCTTTACAGTGAAGGTTATTCAGAGACGCTGATTCCAGATAATAAAAAGCAGGCAGAGTACTACAGAAAGTCTGTAGATTGGTACCTGGAAATGGCGAAGCATGGTGATTTGGCCTGCCAGCACCAGTTAGCTGACATGTCCTATAAGGGCATAGTGATCGAAGAAAACAAAGACTGGGCAATATGCCTGTACCGTGATGCTGCAAACCAAGGCTATGCTGATTCACAGTATGCGCTTGGCCGTATATACGAAGAGCAAAAAGATCTTCAGGAAGCCAGAACCTGGTTTCAGAAGGCTGCAGATCAGGGACATGCCAGTTCTGAGTACATCATGGGCTGTCTTATGACAGAGGACGGCAGGATGCAGGATGCCAGGACATGGTTTCAGAAGGCTGCTGCTCAGGGACATGCCCTGGCCAGGTTAAGGCTTGGAGCAATTGCATGGATGGAGTATGACGTATCTCAAAGACGAATCAGCAGCACGTACGGCTGTGAACCTTGCATTTAATGCAGAATCTTGCAGAGACGGCACTGCAGACGGACTTCAGTCTTTGACTGATTAGGTTTTTGATAAGTTTCATCAGGAGCAAAACATGGCAGTCACAAGGAGGCCGCTTAACAACAATAGTCTTCCGTCTGTAGACGCGAATGTTGTCGGCAACAGCAGCAGTTTCAATCAGATCCAGCAGGATTTTAGCCAAAACATCGGCGATGATGCGAAAAACTGCAAAGGACTGCAGGAGCTCATGAGCGAATTAGGCAGTCTGACCGAATTTACTCATTTGAGCCCTGAAGCTGATAAATTTCTTTCAGTGCTTGATAAGAGAATCAATGACTCAGCTCTCGGTGACTGTGAAGCTGGGCACATCGAAGTCCTGCGTCTCCAGACACTCAGGCACAGCCGTGCTGTTATTTCAGGGAACAGGGCCATAGTCCTGATCCTCGCTGAGGCCAACCGGGTTTCTGATAATCTGCCAACTGTTATCCTTGAGAGCAAAGCCCGGGACGAACTCACGAGGCTCCATCCTCACATTCAGATACTGATGAACATAGTCATCACTCCATATGACTATGCCGGAGCAGAATCGTTCATAAAATTCATCAGACGAGTGCTGCCAGATAACGAGAAAATGCATGAGCGGTGTGTCAGGCTTCTGAATGATAACATCTTAAGCCTATCAGACAATCAGTCTGATTATGAATCAGCATACAGGATGGTCAGCCCGCATGCAGTGCCTCTGAGAGCAGATTTGCACCTGACTGTTTATTCTTCGCCAAAGAGCCAGACAGGATTGCGTGATAATCGAACCGAAGGCGATATGGGCTGCTATAAAAATGCAGGTACCGAGGTTGACCGCGAACCGCTTGCAGCTATTGGCGGATACGTTGAGTTCATTAAGGAACGTACAAATGGGTTCAGGTACCTGCCAATCGTCCATATTTCAGAAATATCATCCAGTATTGCTGACGCTTCGCTGATTCCATTTCTGCTGAAATTGGCCATGAAGAAATTTATCACGGAGCGCATGTGGCTGGATTTATACAACTCTCAATGGCCTGGGGCCTACAATAACCAAATAAATATCTGCAATCTGTACAAGGATGAAGGCTGGCCTAGAAAAATCACAAATCCTGACGATTTGGACAGCATTGCCGACCGTTATTTCGATCACGTTCAGCTTGTTCTGGATGTAACTGACGGCCGGGCCTCAATACCAGAACTGTTTAAGTTCGCCTCATCTGACTCCGTGGATGTTGACAGCATACTGAAGCTCTATACCAATATGTCAGGCGAGCCGACAGGGATGACCAGGCTTAATCCATTTCAGAAAATTTGCACGTTCTATCGCGGCTTCAGCAATTTCAATAGCAGGAGTTTCGACAGTTCCAATATCGATTTTCTGAATGAATATGGCCTCGATGGCAATGATGAGGCCGATTGCCAGCGCCTGCTGCTTCAGAAGACAGCTGCCGATCGCGTAAAGGCAGAGCGTAAATTTGCGAAAGATCTTAAGCTCTATTACAGAACTGATGTAATTGGCCTTAACCCGTACCTTCTGGATACGCTGGATGTCAACGAGAAAATGCTTAACTGGCAGTACTGAACGGATGGCAGGCACTGCTGCACTTTTCGATGAGCGGACTGATACGGAAGCTTCGAAACGACCGGAGCCGAGCGCCAATTCCGAGCGCCAATTGGATCCTCAGGTATCGCCAATTAGTGCTTAAACCGATATTCAAGTACATGACTGACTTTTGACTGATTTGTGATCACTATCACTAGATATTGTCAACATTTACTTGCATAGCGAAACAATTCGGGGTATGATACCAGCAACTACTCCCCCAGGCCTCTATGAGCAATCGTAAGCAAACTTGGGGGCCTCCATTTTGGATGATTGGTTATGACTGAATCATTCAACTCTTCTAAAATTAATAGTCACGTTGAGTCGCTTGTTGAGCGGAAACCTTTTCTGACCATCGATGAGCAGATAAATCTTTTAAAAAGTCGCGGTCTGATAATGAAAGACGAACGATTTGCAAAAGATATTCTCGAGGACTCGAATTACTACCGTCTCAGCGGATACTCTCTAACACTCAGAAAGGACAATCATTTTTTCCATGGCGTTTCATTTGAGGACATAACTGATATATACTATTTCGATCAGGCCTTAAGAAGTCTGTTATTCCACTATCTCCAGGTAATTGAAGTCAGAGTTAAATCAGTATACGCATACGAATTTGCAAAAATGTATGGTCCAACGTCATACACCGATCCGGCCAATTTTAATAGCAGTCTAACTACTGAGGAGTTTGAGAATTTACTTACAAAGCCGAAAGAAATGAGGGAAAAAAGGCTTCCCGAGGAGCTTTTTCTCAAACATTATCAGGAGGTGGATCAGTTACCAATTTGGGTATTCATCGAAGTGTTTACATTTGGGGACTTATCACGAATATTTACAGCATCCACTGATGAACTGAAAGTAGCCGTATCAAAACACTTCATAAAAAATTATATTGTCAGTGAAAATTTCCAATGCACAAATAACGTTTCGTTTTTTAGAATGAATCTGCACTGTCTGACTACTCTGAGAAATTTTTGCGCACATGGAAGCAGGTTGTTCAACCGTGTGTTTATAAGGAAGCCTCATCTAACAAAGTTTGAATTTAAGCTTTTAAGAAAAGTCAATAACCCATCCCAATCAAACGGATCAAAACATGGAAATCGCGACAATTCCCACTTATATGGGTTTATCCTCGTCATGAAAAGTCTTTTAAGAGACAATGACTTTGATGCATTAAAAAGCAGCATTATTGCGCTTGAAGCCAAGTACCCCAAAATTGATATGGGCTATTACGGCTTCCCGAAAGACTGGGAATCCACCATCTCAGACTGCACCGACTCGCAGTAAGCCGTATTAATTCCTGTCAACACTCAATTTTGAATTTACCTGAGCCATGAGAAAAACAGCACCTCTGCATGGTTCATGTCTGCATCTGCAGCCAAAGCAGACTCAGGTGGAACACAAGCCCAAACATCTAACTCAGGTCCATCTGCAGAATGCCTGCACTACTGATGGCTCACCGAGATCAGCAACACTCCCGTGATGATGAGCAGGATCCCCGCCACAGTCATAAGCGTCAGCGTCTCCCTGAACATCACTACCGAGAGAAGCGCCACTCCCGCGATCGCGCCCGATGTCAGGATCGGGTGCGCGACATGGAGGGGAAAGAACCTGAGCGCCGCAGCGTAGAGTATGAACGCCATCCCGTAGAGGAAGAGCCCCGACCAGAGCGGGATGTTGGTGAAAATGGCCCACGGATCATGAAGGGACGGCATCTTCCTGGGCGGCATCATGGCAACCTTGATGAGTACGCTCGCGAAGACATTCGAGAGTATGCCGAATATGATGAGAAGCCACCTCATGAGTCTCTCCTGCTGTAGCAGCCGAGGCAGGCTTTGACAAGCACCTTCATAAGATTCATGTTCCCCTTAAAGGAGCTTATCTTGGTCGGCACCTGCCCCTTCGGGTAGCGGCGCATGCCAGGGACCTCGACGCATCTGAAGCCGAGCTTCGGTGCGATGTACGATAGGTAGGCAAGGAGCTCATACTCCTTAAAGCAGTCCCGGAATATGGCGACTCTGCTGTCGGAGAGGAGCCTTGCGGAGTACGCACGGAACCCCTGCGTGGTGTCAGTCCAGTGAAAGCCCGATGCGAGGCTCAGGAGCGGCGCGTGAATGAGACGGATGGCAAGAGACCTCGAGGCAGGGGTGTTCTCTCCGACGCCGCCCTTTATGAAGCGGGAGGCCTGCACGAAGTCATACCCCTCCGCGAGCTTCGAGAGCATCTCCGAGATGGGCGCCGGATCATCCTTGTCATTGCCGTCAATCGTGAGTATCCCCTGATAGCCTTTCAGGAGGGCCCAGGCGTAGCCGCAGAGGAGCTGCGCGGAGAGCTTCCCGGGGCCGGTCTTGAGGATAAGAGTATTCACGCCGAGCGGCTTAAGGCGCTCCGGCTCCAGGGAGCCGTCCGTCGAGCCCCCGTCCACGATGATGACGTCTATCTTCCCAGCGGCGTCACTCTTCTGAATTCTCCCGAGAAGGCTCAGGATCCTCTCGCCCTCGTTGATGACGGGGATTACGAGGCAGTTCTCACACGTCCTCTCTCCCTCATAAATGACGCGGTGCTCAGGCACCTGCCAGTCATAGGTCTTTATATCAGCCATAGTGTCTCACCGTTTCTCCTGAAGAAGATCCTGCACTTTCCTGACGGATGCCTCCACGAGCTCCGCCGCTGCTCCATGCCCCTTTGTCAGCATCTCGATGGTGACGGTCCCCGGGGCTATGGCAGCCGCGGCCCGGAACACGCCGTCGTGCTCCACTGGTGCGAGGCAGAGCGGAAGGAGCTGCGTCTCGCTCAGGTGCACGTGCCCGACAGCGTTCTTAACCTCGCTGAACTCCGCGGTGTCCTCACTGTTCGTGATGACTGTCCCGGTGTCAAGCTGCATGGCGATGCCGGGGTTACCGAGCGCCTTCACAAAGGCATAAGCCTCTTTTGTCGTGGTAATCCAGTTGGTGCCGTAGCAGACCGGGTTCGGCTCAAGCGTGATGACAACGCCATGGCATCGCGCGATGTCGCCAAGGCGGGTGAAGAAGCGAAGCGCGATGTCATCTGCCTCCCTGTCACTGAGCCCGCTGCGGTCGCGGTTCTTAGGCGAGCCGAACACCAGGCGCTTCGCCCCGAGCCCCCCGGCGACGCGGCAGACATGGCGAAGATGCTCTAAGAGCCGCTCCTGCGAGTCTCTGTCACCGAAGACATTGAGCCCCTTTGTCCCGAAGAGGAGCGACTGCATGCCGTATATTGAGATGCCCCTTTCCTCCCAAAAGCGTCTCACCTTCCGGATGTCAGAATCTGATGCCGAGGACATATTCTGAAAGTACTTGCTCGGAGCCACGTCAACCGCGGTCACGCCAAGCCTCCCGAGGAGCTCCGCGATCTGAGGCTCCTCATCCCTCTCCCAGGCAATATTCGAGATCGAGATCCGCATGATTACCCCTCTGTCCTCACCGGCTCGGTCCGGTTCCATTCTTTAATGGCGGCAATTTCCTCATCGCGTGAGACCTGGTAAGCCTCACGCCCCCAGAGCCCGGCGTGCGCGGACCTGAAGTCATACTTCGCGGGCTTCGGGAGGACCTCGTTCCGGAACTCCCTGCCCCACACCTCGCGGGCGACCTCCTCCACTGATACCGGAGCGCTCGTGAGATGGACAAGGCTGAGCCCGCTCTCCTCCGCCTTTCCGATGTCATCCCAAAGTCTCCCTACCGGGTAGAACTGGAACACCCCGCGGCTGTCGATTTTCTCCACCTGGTTGTCATTATGGAAATCGAAGAGGATGTTCTTCTTAAGCCCTTTCCCTACAAGCCCCGGGAGCCTCACGATGAGAACATTCTCAAAATGCTCCTCTACGAATATCTCAAGGCGCCTGCGGTTGAGGCCGTAGGCACTGAGACCGTCCATGTCAACAGGAGTGTTCTCGTCCGCGAGATAAGGATTTCTGAACACGTCCACGGTGCTTATAAGGACCACGCGCTCAGCCTTAACCTTCGCGAGATGAGCCATGAGCCCATCGAGAGTCTCCCGGTCCTCATCAGGATGCAGGTTCGCGTACCACTTCTTCGCGGGAGCCCCGGCGCAGACGAGAAGGCCGAAGCTCTGCCCCTTAATCTCCGCGATGTTCTTAGAGTTGAACTTTGCCCCGAACTCATGGGCTGCCATAAGGTTCGAGCCTACGAACCCTGTGTATCCGATAAGCGCGTCTGTCATCTTTTCTCCTCAGTTGTTCCTTGCGGTCTGGACCTTGTTTGGCTCTGTCTCGGTGCTTGACTCCATGACGTTGATCCGGTCAGCGTCAACCATAGTCAGGGAATTCTTCTCGAAGACAGTCGAGTAGGCGCTCTGCCTGCTCTGCTCGTCAAGCATGCGGGCGAGGTACTCGCCGATGAATCCCAGGATAAGGAACTGCAGCATGGCGAAAAGCGAGATGGCTAGGAAGGTCGAGGTCCAGCCGTCAACCACGCCGTAGAGGAAGAGCTTTATCCCGACCGCGTACAGCGCGAAGAGGAACGCCAGGAGCGACGCGGCGAAGCTGAGACCCGAGATGAGGTGGAGGGGCGCCTGCGAGTTGAACACCAGGAGCTTCACGAGCTTCTTAAGGGCGTGCCAGAAGCCACGCCCCTTACTGCAGAGAGACTTATACTCCAAAGTCTTAAAGCCGTAGATTGCCATAGAGTATTGAGTTCAGCCCAAGCATGGTTAACATCCCACTAAGAAAGCTGTAATGGTCCTTACTTTTAAATGAAATTTTGAACTATGTCACAGTATTGGATCAATTGAGTCCTCAACTTAATCTTGTTGGTAATTCTTGATGATGTTTTGCTATGCTTAGAATTATCAAATTTGTTTACCATATGGAGAACACATGAGTACAGATATTTCACTTTCCATTTCCGTACCGATTAATTGCGGAGGCCCGAAGTCAGAGGGCATTCAATGTATTGCCAAACTGCTTGAGGATAGTTATTCTTTCGCACCTCTATCACCAGTAGAGAAATTAATCCCTAATAAGAAAACTGGTGCACTCACATCGTGTGAAAGAGGCGAGTCTGGCCGTGGGATCAGTGCGAATAAAGGCTTTATTCAGAAGACAGATGCACAACGCTATCAGCAAGCTGCAATGATTTACGATTCATTGGAAAAGGTTATGGCGCGGCAGATTTGCGCAGACCTGTGCCAGTTCATCAAAGATCAGTATGAAATGTCTGAGGCAAGCCGACGTCAAGACGAACAGGCGCGGTACGTGAATTTCATCAATTCAATCCATATACTGCTTAAGAATGAGAAGTTGCAGTCTCAGGAGATTAATTTAAGACATATTGAAAACTGTATTGCAGATGATTACCTGAATAAAATTTACATGCTTGATGCTTTCAGTATCAATGGATTATTGAAAGAACTTCATAAAAATCTTAGAGCAGCTGATAAAATCTTCTGTTATTTCAGCCAGCAAATCAAAGATTTAACCGACTCAATACAATTTGGGCAGACTGTAGATGGACAAATTTTGGACTGGTTATTCAAATACACCTACTATTGCCGTAAAACGATTTATTCTATTTTGATTCTGATGAGCTTTGAAATTTGCTGGGGGCACTATTTCAACAATAAAGAAGTAATTGATGGAAAGGTCGCTACCATTGTGCGCTACTGTAACGAATACCAGTCTAGAGTAGGAATCCTAAAGAACGTTTTAACGGGTAAATGGAATTTGCTTCGCAATCAGATTAATTTTAACAGTTATAACTATTTTTACCCTCAAGATTTGGCAAATGAACAAAACAGAATAGCTCAGATTATGGATTTACTTAATGCTCCAGCTTACCATATTGACGAACACTTGAAAAATAAATTAACCTGGTTATATGATAGATTTTGTTATTTGAACAGTGAACAAAACTTGGGTAATTTATTGAAGGAAAATTTTCCCGAGTTGAGTTGTAAGGATTTAGCCGTAGAAAGAGAGCCTGATGTGAAGCAATAATTCAAGGCACACTTTATAACCACTTGAAAATCAAACCGTGTAGGCGGTCTCAGGCTTTGGATGTATAAGAGGCCGCCTTGTGGAAGTTTACGGCACTGGCCTTTCTATTTAATTAGCCGCTCTGCCACAGGTCAGACGGATGTTAGTCAAGGATCACTCGCATTCATAAGCCAAATGGTTGACAGTGCACTACTGGCATATGCCCTACGTAAGAGGGAAGTGCACATCTGCAATCTCTGCTATTTAAATGCCCAGTATTTATTCAGCATAAAGTTTACCGGCACGCAGACAAACAGCGACAGTATCGGCGCGATATATACTGAAATTCCAATGACCGAGATAAAAAGGTACAGAAGAGCGTTATTCAGGAGAATCCCGCTTACAGAATACGCTAGGTACATTTTGATGAGCGCATTTATCCATTTCCTGTTCTCCCGCCCGTCCTGGAATACATACCTGCTGTTCCAGAAGAATGACCAAAAGACGCAGAGCGAGAATGAGACAATGCTCGCTGCCATGTAATCGTACTCCAGCCCGCTTTTAACTGCCCGGATAAGATTCAGGCAGGTAACGTAGAGCACATAATTAAGGAGCGTATTGCTGAGCCCGATGAAGCAGTAGCGGAAGAACTGCGTGAAGGCAGGTCTAAGCGACTCTGCCTTGGTTCTGTCGCGCGCCGCCAGCGACACTGCCGAGACGAGGAATCCGACAGCGAGCTTCTCGAGGAAAGAGTAGATATACCTTGGAGTAAAACGCATAGCGATGATAACAGTGAATCAGAGCGTCAGCTCAACCTTCTGAAGTCCGAGGACTGACTTTAGGAGAGAATTGTCCATAATCGTTGAGCTGGCCCTTGCTGTTTTGAAGATCTCCGCATGATCTGCGATCCTCACGGGCTTCACGAACTCACGGCTTACGCCAAGCTTGTCCGCGATCATGAGCCCGACATCATACTTTGAGAGCGCCGCATCGCCGCAGATGTTTATGACTGACGGCAGATCCTTCAAATCCGGCCTCTCGGCAAGCTCAACAGTGAGCTCCGCCGCTGTAGCGAAGCTGAGCGACGAGCGGTAGGAGTCAGAGAACATCTCGACTGCCTTCCCATTTTCAAGGTCTTCCACGATCCTGTCGTAGAAATGCGGCCGCCCGGGGACAAGAGACGGAGCAATGAGGAAGGGGAATCGCACCACTTTGCCCTGCCCCATTGGCATCCAGCGGACTATGCCCTCGGCCGCGGCCTTCTCGCGTCCATAGATGTTGACAGGATTCAGCTCATCGGTCTCTTTAAAGCGGTACCCGCCGGTGCTGTTCCCGTAGACGCTGTCGGTTGAGGAGTAGAACACAGCCTTCGCGTTCTGGAAGCGGTTAACGAAATACGAGAGTGCGGTGACATTGACTGACCAGGCCGCGGCCGGATCCTCCTGCACCTTGTCCGGATGGTGGAATGCCGCGAGCACGATAATCTTGAGATCGTCTCGGCTTCCGAACTCGTCAGCTAGTTTGTCAGCGCCGGCGCGATCCCTGATTTCAAAGGACCTCCAGCTGAGCCTCTCTGAGTCCTCACCCGGGCACCTGCAGGTTGCGACAATGTCATCAGAGGTCTTCTCGAGGATGCTCTTTATAAAGTAGCGTCCGAAGTAGCCGCTGCCGCCGATTATGAGATACATGGAATGCTCCTTAGAGAAATTCAGGCGAAGATCTTCGCCTCTAGCATCGCGCAGAGCGCGTGGTACATGGGAAGGTGCAGCTCCTGGATCTTGAAGGTCTCAGTCTCGGGGACATGGATCACAGCGTCACAGCATTTGTCGAGCCTGCACCCCCGGGCCCCGGCGAGCGAAATGCACTTGGCACCCTTCGCGCGCGCAGCGACGGCCCCCAGGACGACGTTCTCTGAGTTCCCCGAGGTGCTTATACCCAGGTACACATCCTGCGGCCTCATCATGCCGTAGGCGATCTGCGCGAAGACGAACTTCCCGCCGATATCGTTCTCAATAGCAGTCGATGCTCCTGGCATCCCGCACATAGATACCGCAGGGATACCGTACTCAAGCGCTTTTCCGAGCTCCTCTCCATGCTCAGGGGAAATGGACATAAGTCTCTCCCTGTCCACATCGTTAAGTACTCTTTTGAACCTGAACGACTTCACGAGCTCTCCGGCGATATGAAAACTGTCCGCCGCGCTGCCGCCGTTACCCGCAATATAGAGCATGCCGCCCTGCTCATACATTTCGGAAAGTATTCCGAAAGCCTTCCGGATCTGATCACGGCATGATTCAAGCTTCGGATAGCGGGCATAGAGTTCAGCCTCAATCTCCTGACTGCTGTGCCTTACTGTATCCATATATCCTCCTCAGCTCACTGCCACAATGTCCTTGCTGCCGTCCTTCTCCTCGACTCCCTCGCTGTACATACTGACAAGAAGCGTGTCCTCAAGGTAGGAGAAGGAATGCACAACCATGGGAGGGATCACGAACATGTCCCCGGCGGAGTACTCTTGGCTCTCATGCTCATCCCCAAGAAATGCATCGAGCCTGAACTTCCCCGAGACCACGTAGAACGCCTCACGGTTATGGCGGTGGTAGTGATTACCCCTCAGGACGCCTTTCTTTGATGTGATGACGTTGAACTGCCTGTATCCCTCGCGCACGAGCTGAACAAGCGTTCCGCGCTCGTCCCTGAACTCAAAATTAGGCTTAATGTTCTCAATAAGCATTGAAAAATCCAGCGATTAAATCCGGCAAAACAAAAGAGGCGGCCATGGAACATTTACCACGGCCGCATAAAGATCTGCTTAAATATCAGCGGGTGAGGAATCTGCCCTTCTTTACGCGTTCACGCCAGTAGTCAAGGAGATCCTTCATGGTCTTCTCATAGGGGATCTCAGGCTCCCAGCCGGTGTGCTCCTTGAACTTGCGGCAGTCCGGGATCTGGAGGTCAGCGTCAATCGGGCGGAGCCTCTCCGGATCAGTCTCAACCCTGATCTTGTCCTTCATCGGCGAGAACGAGAGGAGCGTATTGAGCGTATCACCGACCTTGCAGGAGTAGGAGCCTCCGATGTTGTAGTACTCACCCGGAATGGGATTCACGGTTACCAGCATGTAATAGGCCCTGACGGCGTCACGGACGTCAGCGTAGGTCCTCATGGAGTCCAGGTTCCCGACATGGACCACAGGCTCGATCATGCCGTTCTCAATCATCGCGATCTGCTTCGCGAAGGTCGACTCATGGAACACGTCGCCGCGGCGCGGGCCGGTGTGGGTGAACATTCGTGTTGTCATCACGGTCATGCCGAACGCGTCAGCGTAATACCTTCCGAGGAGATCAGTTCCGACCTTGGAGATGGCATAGGGTGATGCGGGATCGAACGGGCACTCCTCGTTGATGCCGCCAGCGGGGATTTTTGCCGCGGGGATCTTGCCGAACACCTCCGAGGAGGCACAGACATGGATGACAGGCTTGTAGTCCCCGAACTCCTCCATGACGAGATGGAGGCTCTCAAGGAGGCGGCAGGTGCCTAGGATATTGGTGTTGAGCGTGTCAATCGGAGCAGTGAAGCTCGTCAGAGGATAGCTCTGCGCGGCGAGGTGGAATATGTAGTCAGGGCGATAATTCCTGACAACGCGTACCAGCGACATCTGATCATTGAGATCAGCGTACTCGAAGAACACGCGATCCTTGCGGTTCACCCGGTCAAGGAGATGCTCAACGTTGTCAAGAGGGCTTCTCCAGCGGCATACTCCTACAACATCCCAGTCTGTATGCTCCAGAAGGAAATCGCAGAGATGCGATCCGACCATGCCGGTAATTCCGGTTATGAGAGCCCTTTTTGTCATTTGTCCTCCTCCTTGACATATTCCTCAGACCTGTAATACATAATCCTGGTACCGCGATCCTCAAACTCAAAAGGAACAAGCATCAGCTCTGAAAGCGCCTTTCTGACAGCTTCCTGCTTATCGGGCTCAACATAAAAAAGGAGGAACCCGCCGCCTCCCGCCCCGAGCAGCTTGCCGCCGAGCGCACCCGCCTTCATTGCCCTTGCGTAGAGCTCATCAATGGTGCCGGTTGAGATATCCGATGTCAGGCCATGCTTGAGCTTCCAGTGCTCATGAAGGAGCCTGCCGAAATCCCCGAGATCGCAGTCCGTGGTGAGTATGCGCTGCGCCTCATCAACGAGCTTCAGCATCTCCCTGAGATCAGCGATCTTGTTATGAATGGCTTTCTCCTGGGATGAGGCTATTGCCCCGGAGAACCTTGAGAAACCGGTGAAGAAGAGCATCAGGTTTGAGTTCAGGAGGCGCTTCCTCTTGTTGCTCACGACAAGCGGATTCACCGTGAAACCGTCAGCGCTGAAATCTATTCTGTTGAGGCCGCCGAATGCCGCCGCAATCTGGTCCTGCACGCCGCCGCTCTCCTGGCACATGACGCGCTCGACATGGATGGCGTCAAGTGCCAGCTGCCTCTTGTCAACGTATCTGCCCTTGAGCGCATAGAACGCCAAAAGCATTCCGACAGCGAATGAGCTTGACGTTCCAAGACCGGAACGGGCCGGCAGATCTGCCTGGTAGTCAAGCCTGATATCTCGCATGTCAAGGTACTTCATGGCGTTCCTGACAGCAGGATGCTCTACATCATCTACTGTTTTGGCGCGTTCGACCTTGCTGTAGGTTATCAGGCAGGTGTAGTCAAAGAACGGCGGCAGATGGCTTACGGAGACAGTGCAGTACTTGTCAAAAGTTGTGGAGATGACGCTTCCGCCATATTCCCTGTAGAAATCGGGGTAATCAGTCCCACCCCCGAAGAACGACATCCTGAATGGAGTCTCGGTAATAATCATGCTGTGTCTCTTAAAAAACTTATGACAAACGCCATCCACATGGCTTTACAGGAAAGACTTCTGTTCAGCAGTGTTTTCCGGCACTAACATCTGACTGTTAATTTCAGCCAGATATGAACTATTTTAACAGCTTGTTCACAAAGTCTGCAAGATCAGGGAAACATTCCGCCTGAACTCCAGCAGGCAAAGGCTCATGTCCGATGTATACCGCATGACAGCCTGCATTGTGCGCTGCCTCGACATCCCTGATTCCGTCACCGACCATATAAGATGCCGAGAGATCAATGTTGAAATCCTTCGCGGCTTTCAGGAAAAGACCGGGCTTTGGCTTCCTGCACTCGCAGTCGATTTTGAGCTCCGGCACCTCTCCGTGGAAGCCTTTGTCCGGGTGGTGCGGGCAGAAGTAAATGCCGTCAAGGTATGCGCCCTGTGCGCCAAGAAGAGTCTCCAGGGCCGCATGGATGCGGCGCAGCTCCTCAAAGGTACACTCACCGCGGGCTACAACCGGCTGATTGGTGATGACAATCGCGAGATAGTCACTTTCATTGATTTTCCTGATGGCATCGGCAACACCAGGAAGAAGCTCAATATCCTCAGCTTTGGTGATAAAGCCTTTGTAGACATTGAGCGTACCGTCGCGGTCAAGGAATATAGCTTTCTGCTTCTGTATGAGGTTCTTCCTGCCAATTCTGCCAGTTTCATAATCATGGCAGACCTGCGCATAGCGATCAGGCGTTCCCATGTCCTTGACGTACTCCGGAGAGTCATAGGCATAGACTCTGCCTGACGCGATGAGAGGCCGAAGGATATCCCTGTCGAGGTCGTAGACCGCGTTTTCTTCAAGATTCCTTATAACATCAGGCGACATCACATGAATGCCCGCATTGACACGGTTCTCGCAGAATCCTCTTTTGTCCTCCTTGGTTAGCCAGCCCGTAACCCTGCCATCACCATCCGCAATCACCAGTCCGCTGTCATATGGGTGGCTGTTCGGATGTGTGAAGAGCGTTGCAAGAGCCTGATGCTGCTTATGGTAATCAATAACGCGCCTGAAGTCGGCGTCTATCATGATGTCGCCGTTGAGTAGCAGGAAATCATCCTGAAGCCGCTCCTTCATGAGGCTCAGAGCACCGCCGCTCCCCAAAGGCCTCGTCTCGCTGCAGTACTGAATATCAACGCCCCACTTTGAGCCGTCACCGAAATAGTTCCGGATGACATCGCCAAGGTGCCCGATACTGATGATGAAGTCAGTGAAGCCCTGCCTTTTGGCACAGAGCAGAATATGCTCCAGGACAGGCTTCCCGCCAACCTCGATCATGGGCTTCGGGACATCGCTCCGCACTTGAGCGATGCGCGAGCCCTTGCCCCCTGCCATGATTACGACTTTCTCCGCCATTGAATAACTCTCCTGGAAGAACACTGACTTTTGTTCGAGCGAATGTATCCCGTACAAAACAAATACAGCTGCTACAGATACTTCGGCAGCTTGCTCTCATTGCCAGGATTGTAATGGCTGAGAATGGTATGCCAGAGAATGCTGAGCTGGTATATGTTGCCCTTGATGCCGCCAATTTTGGATGGCACCTCGCCGTTTCCGGGATAGGCGCGCAGCACGGGGACCTCTGTGACCTTGAAGCCAAGACGGCAGGCACGCACGGGAAGGTAATAGATCAGCTCATAGCCATAGAAGACATTCCGGAAAGGCAGGCTCCTCGGATCAAGAAGGAATTTCCTTGAGTATGCGCGGAATCCGTTGGTGGTGTCCGTGAGATGACGCCTCGCGCAGAAAGTCATTACGGGCTCATTAATGAGCTTAAGCGCCCAGTACCTCGAGAAAGGAGTGTTTATTGCCTTGCCGCCCTTCATGAAGCGGGAGCCCTGAACGTAGTCATACCCTTCATCCAGTTTCTTAATGAATTCAGGCAGAGCATCTACTCCGTCCTTGTTGTTGCCGTCTACGGTGATGAAGCCCTCATAGCCTTCCTGCACTGCCCACCAGTAGCCCATGCGGATATCGGTTGACTGGCGACCTTTCCCATGGCGGGTCAAGAGAGCCCTGTGACCTGTTTTAGCCAGGAAATCCGGATCCGTTGTTCCGTCCTTTGAGCCTGCATCGCAGATTATTACGTCTGCAAGGTCAAACACTCCGGCCTTCTGCATCTTCTCAACCTGATCGAAGTACCTCTGCCCTTCATTGAAGAGAGGGATCAGCAGACAGTACTTGGTGCGCTTCTCACGGAAGACCTGAGAAGTAAACTCGGGGACCTGGATCTCGTTTTCTGCCATGTTTCAATACCTTGAATTTTGCTGATTCGATCCAGGGGATCTTCTTCAGCAGCGTGTTGTGGAATAAAACCTTACTGGAGGCTGCCAGAACCTCAAGTTTGGCAGGCTCACTCAATCGAGACCTGCCCGGGGCAACACTCCAGGATAACAGTTTCTGCCAGCAATTCATCCGACAGACTAGTATTTCACAGTGAATGCCATCAAATTATTAAACATAGTGAATATGAACACTAATCATAAACAAACACAATTATGTTATCCCAAATCAGCAACAGAGCCCCCAGATGGATAAACAAGCAGGTAGATCTACATACAGGCCTCAGATCTTTTGAGAGAAGTCAGTATTTTAGCCTGGCTACTTTCGGATACTGATAAATCTTTGCATCCCGATCAATTCCAATCTTTATCCAGTCTCTCCCCATCGCTTCAAAATTTATAATTACAGCACTGTTGCCCTGGATGTCTTCAATGAACCTCACGCCGTTGTTCAGTTTAGCAAGTAACTCATCTGAGTAGGGAAACAAAATAATGTTACCGGATTTCCATATTCCCCTGCTCCAGATGTCATCACTAAGTGAAGCAGCAACCAATTCAGAAGAATCACGCGAAAGATTAGTGGTGTCCCTATCTGCAATAATGAAAGCGAAGCCATTGCTTTCAATATATCTGCACGAGGAGCGGACATTTTTATTCTGATAGAGATCTTTCGCCAAGCCGATGTCTCTGAAAGCAACTACCAAACCATCGTTATGTATTCCATAAGCAAGCTGATCCATAATTTTCATGGCTTTTTTAGCTTCATCTCCGGCTTTCTGCTGATAGCTGTTGGCTATAGAGAAAGAAGTTGCGAGATGATTCTTTCCAGCAAGCACCTGCAGACTCCGGTCGGCAGTATCAGAAATCAGGTATTTTTTACCTTTAATAGCTGTGGCAAGATTCTGATCATCCAATATCGACGTATAGCGTATTTTTTCAGACATAACAGAATGTTTCTGAGTTACAACCTGTCTAACGTCGATAAACTGAACAAAACAGATAAGGAACACCACAAAATAGGCTGTCATGCTCCTTGACACTGGGACAATTCGTTCATCATTTGTTTTTATGTCAACCACTTTTAGATTATTTATAACATCATATATTCTGTATAATGAGAAAATTACCAAGGAATAGTACGTAAAATAGAACATTCTGGGACTGGCCCTGAAGATGCCGCACAGATATAGAATTTTTTCCGGAAGTGGGATTTCCAATATCTTTTTGTCATTGAAAACGACAACATTGCTTAGAGCAAAGGCCGTCATAAAAACGGTAATTACAATATAAGTTATGACATCGGGCCAACAGCGCCTGCTCCACCTTGGCGGAATGACAATAAAGCTTATAGCAGCAAAAAACACCAGGCACAGATACCCAAACCCCATATATGTGTTCTCATTGAGATTGCCCAGTGCCAAAGGGTGGACCTTAAGAAAGCTAGACCAAACGTAGCCTCCAAGACTTATCGGGTTGAATGGTGCGTTAAGGTTCATATTCCAGTAGCCATATCCCCATCGAGAGATATCGACACCGGTTCCCAAGGCACCGATCAAATAACCGGATGCCAGGGGGAGGAGAATGCTGATAATAAAACCGCAGAAGTTTCTAAATATGTTTGTTTTTCTGTAAAAACAAGACAGCAGTGAAAGAAAAGAGAAAACCAGTATAAGTGGGAGAAAATAAGGATGTATACCGACAGAAAGCACCGCCAGTACTCCAAAGGAGATGGGGAACTTTTTGCACTGACGATCCATGAACTTCAGATAAGCATACATTGCAAAAAGAAGCATCCAGTGAGAACCAAGTGCTGTATGGCGCAAGGATTTCTCCATTAATACCGGAGAGAAGCAAAGCAAAACCATACAGACACAGATAACAAAATGATTTGACGTTATTCTGCGGATCAAAAATCCAGTTGCCACTGCCTGGAGAACATAACAGAGAAAGGCATAGATTCCAAAATACTGAAAGGTACCGTCGTAATGTAATATCTGCAAGACAAACTTAAAGAACACGGCAAGCCACGGGAGGCTGTCAGTGTATGAGATAAACGTTCCGCCCGCCATGTTGTCTGCCAATCCGAGAGGCAGATGCCATGACGAAGACCGAAATCCGCACCAGCCAGCATAATGCTGAATTATATCAGTCTCATCGTACCCGCTCATTATCCATCGGTCATTAGTTACATCCAGCGGTCCGAACCCATACATCATCCAAAATACGATAGTTCCGAAGACAATACCTTCGAGTATCAGGCAGAGATTGCGGTATGCATTATTATTGATTCTGATATTCATAAAATTTGAAAAGGTTGCTTGCTATATATGTAACGAGACGGTCAATGAAACTGTTATGACTTGCGAGCCGATTTCAAAAGTATATCACACAAAGGAATTGTATCACTGTCCCGACATTTAGCTGAAATTAGGAACAAAGATCCATAGAGAAGGTTCATACTAAGTTTTACCTCAAACAATGCATTTTAGGTCTCATAATGTCACTGCTTCAAATGCTTGAGTATAAAAGAGGCTGCATGAAACGATCCCTTTATATTCAGATGCTCCCTGTCCTGGTACAGGATATCCCCGGTTTCGTCAAGCATCGAACAAACCCCGTCAGGGCAAAAAAACTGTTCCAAATTTATAAAATTAATATTGTTATATCCTTCTGCAGTTTCATGAGAAATCTTTTTCCAGTTATCCATCTTTTCTCTCTCTGGAAGGTCAGCCGTTTTTACAAAACATGGGCTGTTGTGATTTGAAGAAAGAAATTTTGGAATGACCGAAGGACGTCTTACAACGGAAGCATGACACTTTGCCCAGCTTTTGCCAGTAAAAACAGGGCTGTCTAGAACAACGTAAATTTCTTTTCCTGCTTTTGTCAAAGCATCATATGTTCTGACAAAACCATCATGGAGTATCGAATTAAAATCATGATTATCCTGGTTCTGCATATCTTCGACATCATGCCATGAACACCAGGGAGTATGCGACAGGACTACCTTTTTGATATTTGGATGCTCAAGCACATAGCTAAAACCTTCTGTTAAGACATGCTTGAACTGAACTCTTTCGGGATGGTTTGGCATAGAGTGCAATCCTATAAGCGGAGTCTCGCAGCCAACAGGGAAAACTGCAATACCGTCATTTGCGCCAACCTTGGCTGCAAGTCCAGGATAAAGATGCCCTGCATGAGAGTCCCCTACAACTGCAATCGTGTTTTTCCCCGATTCCCGTTGCAATTTGCATTGGGTAACAGCAAAATGATCACTCAGACTCCAATCAGGGATTTCCTTCAAACACCTTTCGTTATCTTCTTCCAGTTGTTTGTTCATTGCATCGAGTACGGGCTGTTCCGGATTGTTCATCCTCGCTGTATATCCATCATGCCTCTCAATTGAATACCCCGTTACTCCGATGACAACCATGACGCTCAGGAGCCCCGCAGCCTTGTACCCGCCGTACCTTCCCCAGCGGAGCCTTGGCTCAACAAAATAGTAGGTCACAGCCGACATCACAACAGCAAGCACCACACAGCCTATCCTTACCTTGAACTGCGGCATCTCGCCTCCCACAATCCAGGCGAACGAGAGGAACGGCCAGTGCCAGATGTAGAGAGGATAGCTGATGAGCCCGAACCAGACCATTACCCTGTTCGAGAGAACGTACCGGTTGAGGAAGGCGTCCTTCCCGGCCGCAATCATGAGCACAGCGCCCATTACAGGCAGAAGCGCCTTGTACCCAGGGAAATCCTTGCTGTCGAGCGCAAATACCGCGGTAAGTATCAGCACAAGCCCTACAAACGAGAGAATATTCCCGCAGAGCCTGACGCTGTCAGCCTTTTGGGGATTCCGCAGCAACACAGCCGAGAGGTACGGCCCCGCCCTCTCCGCGATTCCCCTGAACATCTCTCCCTTATAGAGCTTCAGCCAAGCAATGATGCTTCCCGCCATCAGCTCCCAGAACCTCAGGAACGGCGAGTAGAAGGCCGCAGTGGGATTGCCCTTCACCGAGTGCAGCTCAAAGCCGAAGGAGACGAGGGCTCCGACAAGCGCCAGAGTGAAGATGTTGAAGTTGAGCTTATACGCTATAAAGAGCACGAGAGGCCAAATAAGGTAGAACTGCTCCTCAATGCCCAGTGACCAGAGATGGAGTAGAGGCTTCGTCTGTGACGCGGTCTGAAAGTAGTCCCCCGCCTCTCCCCAGAGAAGGAGGTTCGAGACATACCCCGATGCTCCCATGATGTGCTTCCCGAAGAGGCTGTACTCATCCGGGAGAAGCACAAACCACCCCAGCACCAGGAATGTAATGAGGCAGAATATGAGCGACGGGAATATTCTCCTTACTCTCCTTGAGTAGAAGTCAATGAAGGAGAACGGTCTCCCATCACCACTCCCAGACATCCTCTCATTCATTCCCCTGAAGATGATGGTCGAGATGAGGAACCCAGAGATGACGAAGAAAACGTCAACGCCCACGAAGCCTGACTTGAAGACGCTGTCAGGAAAGGAATGGAAGAGGACAACCGAGATGACCGCTATGGCACGGAGCCCGTCGATATCCGGACGGTACTTGAGGCTCCGTTGAGAGCTTGAATTTAAAAATGAATTATTATGACCAGTTCTGGGGGGGGCAAACGTCTAAACATCTGATTTAATTTATTTTTTAGATAACTTTACGAAAACAGGAACTGACTGCTCCTTACAAGTCCCAATCGAGAGGCTGCACAAGCGCAAATACTTACTGACGGCAATCAGTTTACCACGACAGGACACAGGGCGCATTCAGACAAAGCATATCACCTGTTCTCAATATTTCTGCAGTAGGGGATGCTTCGCCTCTGCGCCGCCTCAAATCCTTAATAAACACATCGAAACAAATCCGAAATATTCTTCAGCAGTCACCATACACTAACTGGCTTACCTCTCCAGCTGAAGCCATTTCACCCTGCCGGCAACTTCCTTCTCACTCTCAGAATCCAGAAAATGACTGGTAAATTTCGAACTGTCGCCTTTCGCATCATAAATGCCCTGCTCCCCGTTCGGCCCGCTAACCCGAATTCCGCTGTTAAGGTTGATAACTATGTTGATGATCGGGCACAGCACTGTCACTGACCTGTTTTCTTCAGGTTTCCAGAACGGAACAAGCTGATACTCATACTTCTTTACCTTTTTGAGATTGAGGTATTCGATAATCGCCTTCAGCGAGTCATGACCGAACACATTGCTGAAAGTCTTTTTTCCGATATCCCGATCTACAATTATAAGCGGTACACGGTTCAGGTCCTCACCGTATTTATTGAGCTCACCAGGAACAAAGTTCAGCCCCGGTGCGTAATGATCTCCCGTTATCAAAAGCGTTCCATTGTCGAAAAATCCGTTTTTCTCAAGCTTTCGGACAAAGTTGCCTATTTCACGGTCAACATAGGAAATGACCTCAGCGTATCCCTTCTTGCCTGTCTCGGGATTTAAGAAAGGATTATGGCTCGAGGCTGTCATTATCAAAGTTAGATGCGGTTTGCCGGTCTGGTCAAAACCATCAATCAGGTCGGCAGCATGGTTTAGCAGCACTCCGTCCGACACTGCATTGAAGAGGTAGCGCTTTGCTCCGTTATAGGCCGGATCATCAGAGCCATAAAAAGTATCAAACCCGCTTCTACTGTAAACCTCGTCCAGCCCCATCACATCGCCGGAAGAGAATATTGCGTAAGTATCATACCCCTCGGCCTTCATGACATTGGGAAGAGCATCGTCATACTCAAAATGCAGATTGCGTGAACCAGTGTCAAGATCAGTAAAATACAGCTTTCCGGTCAGAATCGAATATGTGGCCGGCATGGTTTCCAGGCCTGTTGAGTGGTAGTTCAGAAACGAGGCGTTCTGCTCAGCCAGCCGGTCTATCTCTGGCATATGCCCCTCAAGCCCGCTGAAATGATGGGAGTATGAATTGATCAGTGATTCAACCAAAAGGATAACCACATTCTTCCGCCTGTTCAGACCGTCTATGACCTGATAATCCGGCTTCCAGTCATACTCAGGAAAATTCCTGGTATAGTGAATTTCCGGTTTAGCCAGTTCACCCTGAATGTCGAAAATATCCTTCTGAAGCCGGAAGCTGCTCTCCTCATAAAAGTTCTCATAGACCTTAAGGAACGGAATGACGTTGATAATGAGGATCAGCAGAAGATATTTTTTCAGGGAATGGCTTTTTCTCAGTCTGAACGACAAAGCCATGAGCACCCAGTCTGCCATCATGACCAGCACCATCCATGATGCATGCGATTTTCTGAAGAAAGTCTCCACAAAGACAAGCGCGGTAGAATCTCCTGCTCCTGCGTGGCTGAGCATTGTCCTGAAATCAGACCTTACACCGAAATTCTGGAATACCCCCCAGTCTATAGCGATATAGGCAATTGTCAGAAGCAGAACCTGGAGAAAAATGCCAGAACATATAAAACCCCGGCTGAAGGAAAGAACGGCAAGCAGAAAGATAATCAGGATCGGACAGATATTCCTTAAAACCACATCCGGCAGCAGCTGCAGGTAACTTCTGTAGAAGATGATATTTCCTGACTCGACATTCATGCAGATCTCGCCTGTAATATAGGCGGAGATCATAATGAGGACGAGCATCAGACGAACGGCCATGGCGGATTCAAGGAATCTGAAGGCAAAATACATTGCAGCTGAAACAGCAGACGCGGCCAGCACGCCGAAAATGATATTCAGTATCAGGTTGTGCTCGCTGTCAAAATTAAGGTACAGCCGGCCTTTATCATCGGTTCTGCAGGAGAGATCTCCTTCGGTTTCCAGCCTGCTGTTCTTCAGCTCACAGCTTCCCGACGAAGAGAAAACTTTAAGGCTACCGCCAGAAGGCTGGGAAATTCTGACGCTGGCAAATCTTTTAGGAACCTTTATCCGGGAATCATGATTGATGAAAAAGCTTGCACTCCCAGATGTATAGCTGAAATCTGAGGAATCTGACACTTCAAGCAGAAAGGAATCCAGTTCTGTATTGTCAAATGATATGGAAAAATCGTTGGAAAGAAACTGCTGGCCGAGGCTTGCCAGGACGATAAACAGAAGATCAAAAATCAGCGCATAAAGGCTCAGCCTAAGAGCAGCTAGCCTCACTCCACCGCTGCAGAATTTCCTCGCACCCCCCCCCGGTTCTTCAAATTATACTTATATTTCAATATGTTAGTTAATAAATAAAAACGCCTTATTCCACAATCCAGCTCGGTCCCATTGCGCATGCAGGCTTCTTTTTCCGCCTTATGTACATCAACTAGTCCTGATTTGCCGAAAGCCGCAAGCAGAATGAGGACAGAGAGGAACAGCACTGTGAACAATACCGCGTCAGTGTACTTGATGGCTGAAGCATAGTCACTGGCAACAGAGAAGCTGCTGTCAATATCAAACGATGCAGAATCAGCAGTGAACCTGAACAGGGCCATACCCATATTTCTGTCTGCGGTAATGGTCATCCCTTTCACGTTTGAGAACGTTGAACAATCCTGACCATCAAAAATCTTTTTATTCTGCAGTGTTATGGACTTAACGTAAAAACTGTCTCTGCTGCCGTTAATCTGAACCCTAATTCCCCGGTATTTGCCGGACGGGGCGGGCGATGACAGGTTTATCCGATAGAGTATTCCCGGGAATACCGTATAATGCGTGCTCTTTGGCTTGCAGAAAGCGCCGCTATCTGAATTAAAGCAGCTGAAGACAAAATTAAACGGACTGACTCCAGAATGGCCACTTTTGACCTCAAACTCCAGCGAGTAAGAAGCTGACTCATCAGAAAAACCATATTTCGCAGTCGTCTTATACAGGACGCAGTTTACTGCAATAGTCAGCAGCGTTAAGATGAAAACTGCTATTCTCAAATAAGCACTTTTTGACATGACGTTTCAACCAAAGAACCAGATTTTAATCAGGCTACAACAACGGAAATCACAGAGGTGCCCAAAGCGCTTCTTCCTGCAGCCAGCCTGCATGACATGGCGTCCGAATAAGAACAACTCTCATAAACACAGTCTGCCGTCAAAATCCGGATACTCAGAATAAAGATCTCCGGAGACGTCATTCAGGGACATGTTCCACTTCCGCATCTGCACAGCGTGCATTTTACCCTGATCCAGGTAAACCTGCCGCCCCGCCATGCTGCCACATGCGCCTGCAGCCATCTACTGCCGGATGACTCAGCTGCCAACCCCGGTCACGCGCCACACAGAGGACTGACTTCTCCTCACTCAGCTTGTCTCAGCCCCCTGCCTGCACACTTTCGCGCCGCAACGCCTGCAGCAGGCGACATTATATAGGATATTCTCGGGCAACGCTTCCCGCAACCATTCACAGGTGATGAGAGAGACTGGGAGAATAGAGGCGATAGAAGGTCAGAATGGCCGCTGAGACTCTCCGTCCAATCTCCAGTAAGTGAGTATCTGCACATGGTAACCAGGAGGAATATCGGGACCGAATCCTTAGAATGCACTGAATAATTCCTCAAGGTCACAGCAGACTCCCTGAGAGCATCCTCCAAAGGCTCTCCGTCCCCTCACAGCATCATGTGATGCTCAGGAGCCCAGATGGATTGTCAGAATCAATGAGTAGGAAGGTGCAGTCTCATTCCCGCGCTGCTCCCCGCCCCAGGATCAGAGACTCTCCTGGGAACCTCATAGCCCGAAGCCTGATGCTCTGAGGCTTTTAGGGAATAGCCAAATTCTTCCGGAGAATGACAGGCAATCCCTTAAAACCACAGCGCATACCTCCCGGATCCTCCGGTGTGAGGCCGGAGATGAGCTGACCGGGAGACGCAGGTCTGCAGTTTCCTCTCCTGCAATACCCATATTCAGGCGCCCGGAGGTTCTCTCCCCCCCATATCCGGAACCTGACGCTGCTGTCTCACAAATACGTGATCTTCCGGAGGGAAGCGGGAGCATTCCGGATCATGTGCGTTCTGCTGCTCTGCCGCTCAACCTCATGTCCCTGCTGCTCGCTCCGGTAGAAGGATGCATAGAAGCAAAGGGGCAGTATCAAGGAGAGAAGGTCGGGCTTTTCTCTAGAGCTTTCTCTGAAAAGATAACAGGGACTCCTGCGACGAAACACAGATACATGGCATTCCCTGCGCCGGAAGAGCCACCTGGGCATGACTCAGAACGGAACACATAATAGCGTTGCCTGCAGGCGCTCCCGGATCTGCAGCCTGCACGTAATAACTCCAAATTCACCAAAAAATTACAACCTGTGCGGTTGAACGGCGACTGAGACGGCAATACCCCAGTCATGCTGACACTAGCATTCCTCTTGGATCTAAAATAGATCCGCT
>JAEEGJ010007577.1_pt1 | contig 30953 bp, 24 predicted proteins | sample 8958761 | NCBI WGS metagenome assembly JAEEGJ01 (sample SAMN16246546, study PRJNA631951) | gut metagenome | biome: gut microbiome; feature: rumen; material: RS-attached | host: Bos | place: Iran: Karaj | collected 2018-10
TGGCGAGATAGGGCATCATCAGATTTTTGGCCTTGCAGTGTCTGACTTTGCACAGATATTCGTCTAGGGTTTCGTCCCACTCATCCAAATCTGTAGGGTCATTCTCATACTTGGCTCTTACATATATGACGTGTTTTTTGCACCTCTCCTCAAGTTGGTTTGTGTACAGCAAACCTTCGCCCTCACTACGCCAATATTCCGCACTTCCAAGCTTCCATAGCATCCATGCCGTTTTCGCTTGTTTCCCCATCGTGCGAAATTTAGAAGCCTCTTTTCTCTTGTTCCAAAGCGTATGATAAAGATTCTCCAGTTCGGCAGTGATACTATCGAAAAGGTCTTGGTAGTCGCAATAAGCCGGCCCTTCATACCTTGTTTTTCTTTTGCTCATGCTGATTCTCCTTTGTATAATTTCCTATTCATGTTGCAAAGATACAAGAAAGGTGCGCCGTATTGGGGCACACCTAAAAAGAAATTGAGAATATATATGTTACTCAATATACAAATCTTTGATATCCGCTGTTCCAATCCACAACGATTGCTTCACATGCATCACACGCGAAAGCACTTCTTTGTAGTAAGCGGAGTTGGAGATGTAGGTGAGCATCTATGATTCCAATACATAATAGTCTTTTTTTACGAATAGTAAAGCCATGATTTCCTCATCGCTAAATTTCAGACCTGAAACCATTGTTTCTAGGAAATGAACCATCCTACGTCCTCGCTCCAATATGGTATACTGATTCCATTTCTCATTTTGGGAAATCTCTAACTCATTAAATGAGCCAGATTCATACCGTTGCCGCTTTAGTTCCCAAGAATCATCCTGTAAAGATGAATTCTTTTTATCCTTCAAAATTGTTAAATTGCCTAATGTATTGATAAGAATCTTTTTGGCCATATCTTCCCTTTCGTTATCTAACTCTTTATCATTTAGATAGTCATCCATTTCTGCTTTCCAATTAGTGCTATAGTTTTGTGGCATGATATGCTCAATATTAACTTCGAAATAGTTGCTCCATTGGACATGAGGCAAGTCTTCTTTATAAATCATTGTTTGCAGATAGCTCTCATATTCCATCAAGAAATACTTCAACCCCCACCATCTATGAAATCCTTTATTAGATCTAACATAAGAAAACAGTCCATTGAATTGAGATATTACCATTTCGTTATTACATGGCAAGTTCAATTTATCATTCAAGTCTTTTCTTAATTCAGAGACAGTAAGTTCTTCCATATGTATTTCTCTTGCCCTACTAGCAAATGTGCGTTCGTCAATAATCCCTAACCCTGGTATGCTATTACGGAACACAACCTTAGAAATCAGATCGATACAATCATCCGCATTTCCATTCCTCAACAGCTCAGCGAGCATAATCTTCATTTCTTTGGAAGAATTCAAATATAATATCTTTTGAATTCTTAAATCATCTGAGTTAACTGCTTTGTACCAAAACTCGACAAATTGGGAAATGTCCAAAACATAATCTTGTATCTTCTTGTAATCAACAGCATTTTCACGTTTAGCATCAGCTCCCTGGCCTCTAGTATATTCTAATAGATAGTTTTGTGATCTATTGCAAAACATCTCAAATACCTTTTGTTCTGCTAAAGTTTCAGAGAATGTGTAGTCCGCAGGTTTACGATATACGCTTAAATGTGCTGATAAAAACTCATCTTCGTCTAAAACACCATCTGGATTCTTTCCCAAATAGTCGTAAATATTACGCCAAGCATCATTGATCTTATTTGAAAGAACAGCAATTTCATCAGTTTCGTTATTCAGTTTGGTTGCCAAAAAGAGTAATCTATTCTTAAGTCTTTCAAGAATTGTTAATTGCTTACCTCTATTATTCATCGTCTCAAATACTGCTTGCACAGATAGTTCGTCATCAATATATTTTGTGTCAAAGACGAGAGCATTTTGCATCCTGTCAAGAAGGTCTATTCTCTTCTCAATGCTCAATTCCTCAACTTTCTTACGAAAATAGTTCTGAGCATCTTGAAGATTGTTTGTGTAGACATTACGATAATTGGTGGGGAGAATCTCTGTTTCGTCCTCAAATATCTTGTTAAGCAGGAATTGTCGATTCTGATCTTCTCTTTTATATGAGAATAAATACACTTTAAATCCCGTTCCCTTCTTCTTCTCGAACAAATATTTCTCCTGCAATTTTTCTAAATCTTCTGGGTATTGATCATCGTAGGCACGAATAATTTCATATAAAAGAATCATGATGGTTGTTAGTCTTTGTTGACCATCAACAACGTCATAGAAACTTGTTCCTTTATACTTCAACCATATTTCTTCCTCAGGTATTTCTTTTTTAGAAATCTCTTTTAATGCAATTGTTCCTGTATAGTGACGACGATATTCACCATCATTATCTTTCTCAATCTCCATGATGTCATCCCAGAGATCCTCCCATTGCTTCTTTCCCCAAGCATACCCTCGTTGGTATCTAGGTATTCTAAACGCCATCTTAGCAAACAGTACTGGTAACTTTAAATTTGAATTATTTGTCCTAGCCATAATTATGTTTTGATTGCAAATATATGATTTATTATTGAGATAATCAAGGATTAGACTTTTTCCGCGTCTTTTTATCAATACGCGAAAGGCATGATATAAAAGTTGTGTCAAGTCTTTGATTGTCATTGGCTGGGGGTGTTCTGGCTTCCCCAAAATCTCTCTTAGATATTGCTGTTCCATAATTACACGCGATCTTTATCAATGACTATTTTTATCTCCGACCAGAACTTTCTCACATAGATGAAATCTGTAATGGCAAACTCTGTATGGTCGAACAGATGGTGGAACTGCCTACATAGATGCATGTCCTTAGTCAGTTCAGGATCAAGTCCTTCATTCCAATTAGGAGGTGGGCAGTTCATGCCTGTCAAATCATCGAATGACTCTACTTGTCCAACAAAGAATGACAGTCCCTCATCATAGAGCACATTCCATCCTCCATCACAAATGGCCTCCCATAAATCCTCACGATCAGCTCCCTGAACAGGATGTAGTTTTGGATAATCTCTACCCAGATAGAGCGAGGCAGTGACATCAATCTCGTCACCGTAATCATTGTGAGCTTTCAAATCATCATAAATCCGCTTTGCCCTTTCATATAGTTCTTTCAGAGCCTCCATCAGCAAATCATTGAATTCACGAAGAGGCTCTATGATGTCTTCCTGATGAGCTAACACTATATCATTGATCAAATGCTGCCTCAATTCCAGTAAGCACTTATCGTTCTCGTAATGGCGATTGGTATTGTAGCTACTGATGATTTCTTCTTCAATTTCTCTAATTACCGAGATATCTAACTCAAAGCTCTCACGCATAGTATGATGATGCAATAAATGGTTATAGTAAGACACATTCAGATAAGTAGTATCAGGTGTTACTTCTTGTTGGAGTCCCAACTCGTGTATGTGCCCAAAGATGTGGTATTTAGGTTTACCCTCATCTATCATTTGTTTTAAGATCTCACACCCAGTGTTGTTATCAAGATGTCCCTTGGCAGGAGCATGCGTAATCAGGAAATCTACCTCCTTTGGCAAATCGTATTCACTGTTTTCGAAGCGCCAGGGCCGACAAGTGACACCAAAGAAGTAGATATCATCTATTTTGACTCCGCAGTCTTCCAATAAGGTAACTGATGTCGGGAAGTGCAGTTTTGCCCTTTCTGGTTCCGTTTCAAACAGCATGTCATGATTGCCAGGAACAAAAATCTTGTACCTGCCTGGTAACTGGGTATACCATTTCAGAAAATCAATAATCTCTTCGTCCGACATGTCATCCCTTGTACAGTCTCCGCAACAGATCAAAATATCAACATCCTCTGGAATCTCCAAACGGTTATTCATGCCATGAGTATCCGAGAAGGCGAAGATCTTCTTGTTTTTGTAATTGATAAGCATACTTTTATTCTTTAATTAATAAATGTTTGATGCAGCAAAGATACTAGAATGGTGTGCCGGATTGGGGCAGAAGTTCTCAAAATCCTATTTTTCTTGTTTGTCTTGTTTCGAGGCATTCGCTGTCGCAGTAGGACATGAGGGCTTCGAGGGAGTTGCCCTTATCACCATAGAGGATGCTATTAATGGCATTGTGGCGGGCGATATTCTCAATCTGTCCTCCACTGAATTCGTATTTCTCTGCCAGTGTCTTGGTGTCATCCTCTGAGAGGGTAGGAATCATCTCGTGCCAAATGTGTATTCGGGCCTCTAATGTAGGCTTCTCGAACTTAATCTTATAGAGGAATCGGCGCTCGAAAGCCTTATCCATATTCTGAGCCAAGTTGGTGGTGGCGATCATAATGCCATCAAGGTTCTCCATCTCTTCAAGGATAATGTTCTGGATGGAGTTTTCCATCTTGTCAACAGCACGTTCAGCTCCTTCCTGACGTTTACCAATAATAGCATCAGCCTCATTGAACAATAGAATAGGAGTAAGCTTGCACTCCTTTACCTTGTTTCGGTAGTTATCGAACAAGGCTTTTATATTCTTCTCGCTCTCCCCAACCCACATACTTTTAATTTCAGAGATATTCACTTGCATGATATCACGACCAGTTTCCTTTGCAAGCTGCAGAACTGTTTCAGTTTTACCAGCACCAGGCATTCCATAGAAAAGACATGTGAAACCGCATCTAAAACCAGACTCTTTGAAACGGTTCCTAATTTCCTGATAATGATCATCAGTCAACAGCTGCGTTAGTTCAGACACCTGTTTTCTGACTTCCTCATCGTAATAGAGTTTTTTCTTTGCAATATCATTGGTTTTTAAGAGTCCAGCCTTCTTTTGATTTGTATTCAGAGATGATAGATTCAACTCCTCAAATAAAGTTCGCTTGGCTTCCATTGTCATTCGGAATGATTCTCTATTGACAAAGCCATCGTCGTTATTATATTCAATCATCTTGGTAGATAATAGAATATGATCTCCTGAGTTCAAAGATGACTTTATCCGATTCCATCTACGCTTATCAAATAGAAAATCCAAGTCATGATATCCAATATTATCATCACTGTTATTAACAAACAGATGGGAAAACAAAACTAAAAGGAGTTCATCTTCAACATCAAGATTGAAACTCTTCAGTTTTTCCACAAAAATTAGCTTAGGATTATTTGTAAACAACTCTTTTATCTTTTCGCCTATGCCTTTTTCTGTGAGTTCATCGTTTTTTCTCATGTCAAAAATGTCTTCCAACTCAGCAAACAGTTCTGCACAAGAAAGACCAGAAAGATCATCTGGTTTATACAACTCATTGTGTTGAAAGGCTTCTATGACCTTCATGGGAACACGATAAGAGCGACCTCTTCTATCGCGGCAACATATTATAAGACCTCTTTTTTCCAATACGTCGATATCGTTCATAAAACGAATAATTCTGGTGGTTCGACAGCCAAGAAAAGTACCAAAATCACTAATAGAAATACTGGAATCTTCACTATTATCAATAAATAGTGACATCATTACACTTTGTTCCTTTGTAAGGTCTAGGGCTTCTGATAAGTATTTGATATACTTGCCTGCCTTACGAAAGAAATCCTTACTAAGTTGAGAATCTTTAGCCAACTCCACAACTTTTTCTACTGCCTGCAACAGATCTAACTCTTGCTTTTTTGACTGTTTAGCTGTCATAATAGAAACTATTTTCATTAATCTTGCTGCAAAGGTAAAATGAAGATGTGCCCATTTGGGGCATATCTTGCATAATTTTGCATAATCATCGCAATTTTCTCAATAATCAATCATAATAATCACACTTATCCCAATCAAGATCATCACCATAGTCTTTATGATTATAAGTATTTGAGTCCACCTCTGCATTGACTTCTATATTAAAATCGCGAACCCATAAAAGATCAAAGATGGAGAAATCCATATGACTATACAGATTATGGAAAGGATGGATAAGATGCATGTCTTCTGTCAATTTCCTATCCAAACCTTCATTCCAATTGTCCAATTTATCATCCAAATATAATACCTGATTCTCGGAGGGAATTTCTGAATCCCAACTGCTGACATGGATTAATTCAACGCCATCCCCATATAAAGGAATATAGTTGTCTATGGAGCCATTAAGAATAGCCCACATTTTCTTAGCTCTTATAGTCTGAACAGGATGAATTTTTGAATATTCGTAGCCGAGAAAACATTTTCCGGTCACTTCAAAATCACCAGTTAAACCAGACTCGCTTACAGAATTAAACAATGTAACAACTCGTTTCCGTGTTTCTAGCACCTGTATACGAAGAGCCTCATTGAACTCAGTTAGCAATTGCTTATTGGTTTCATCAAGCACAAACATACTATTTAGAAGATGGCATCTCACACCCAAGAGATGCTCTATGGCAAAGCCTTCAGGACCATCGTAATGCTTTCTCTCATTATCCAATTGGAGATTCAGGATCTCTAACTCCACATCACGAACAGCTGTAGTGTTGAAAATCTCTTGTACTATCATACATTTAGGATTTTAAGTATTCAATAATCTTTCTCCAGATAGAACGATACCCTTTCTTATATTCATTTGTCGATGTCAGATTAATGGCTATGTCCAACATTGTCATAAGTAAAATAGTATGAGTACTCTTCCATCCAGAATGTAATTTATAATAAGTAAGAATTCGTTTGGTCACAAACCTTGCTGCATCATAATATTGATCTTCTTCACCTTTGATGACATTCACTTCTATTTGTTCGTCATAGACATTCAATGTAATCTTTTTCTTATCTGCTTTCATATCCATAAATCCCTATAATAATCAATAAATAATTGCATTCCTTCCTTAATCTTCTCTTGCTTCTCTAAGGGAAGCATGTCAAAGTCGTTTCCACCGATACACCACTGGTATTCTTCAAAAGCATAAAGCATCTTACGGATGATTGCTAACCATTTCTTATGGCCTTCTCCAGCACTGCATCCTTCAGCTAATTTTCCTGGACATCCTCCATTTGGTCCCTTTTGAGCCTTCAAAAATGCCCTTAGATGAACGGAAATAATACGAGCAAGTCTTGTATCAAGACTCCAAACATCTTCATACGATACCTCTGCGTAGCCAGCATGAGCCAGTTTTCTCCAATAATCATCTTTCCACTTGGGATTCTCACCAAACATATAATCATCCATAATCTCCATAATATATAATACGATACAAAAATAATATAGAGTTATGCCGTATTGAGGCACAACCCTATATTATTTTCATTATATACCTACAAATTAATTATTATGCTTTCGCAGAATTGGCAACTATTTCATTTGTTAGATCTTTAAATCTGTTTTTTGCTTCCAGTGGATTTTCAATTATTGGATAACTCCACTTCCCATCGATGAAATTAAAGCCCAATTCTTCTAATGTTTCTGTTTTTACAGATGGTTTTGCAGGCATCCTATCTATCCATGCAATAATCTGATAACCATTATCCAAGATATTCATATCTAGAACAATATTATACATATGGCATCCAGAATAGAAAACAGACATTGTACCATCAGACCAGACCCAAAAACCATTCCACTTATTCATGTCAACCATATCTTTTTCGAACATCTGACCTCTATGAAAAAGAAGAAAGTTTGCACTGGCCTTGGTTTTTGCCATTAATTCAATAACGCCCTGGGCATGAATACGTATTTTATGGTCTCTGGAAAAATCAAGGAACGCTTCATTGTATACTAAAGGATAATAGGGAGATTCCAAATCTGAAAAATTATTTATTATATCATCAAGACTTTCGCATTTAATAAAGTCAACGACTTGATTACCTTGACTTTCAAATAGTTCACGCCATTCTGTATCTGAGCATAAGGTCAGATTCGCTGTACCTGTAGGCATTGGATATCCACTTATACCGAATGCTAATAGCGCTCGACGTAGCTTATTACGGCTTTTTGGTTCAATCCACAAGTCTTTTATCCTATTGTAATAATAATCCAACTTATCTATTGAAGAAGCACTCCAATTAACCAAAGTAGAAATTCTTCCCTCATAAATTTTAAAGCTTTCCGCATTAGCAAACAATTTCTCAATATGAAGGCGCGTTGACTCTTCAAATTTGTAATTATTGAGGAAAGACAGTTTGTTTTTCTCTTCATCTATTTTAAAAGAATCAACGTCAAGGAATGCCAAAACGTCCTTTGAAGGAAGTTCCCTTACCAACTGACAAGATCGATATGCAGGCACACTAACAGCTTCATTTTTAGACGAACGTGTCACTGGCCTGTATCTTCCCATATTATAAAAGAGATGATAAATTCTCTGAATATCTACATCAGAAGCATCTTTATTTTTCTTGCAATAGAGCATTGTAGGAAGAATTGAATAGAGATCTTTCTGAGTATAATGCGTCTGATTGTCCGGATATATAAGATTCGGAATCGATAACCAGCTATAATCTAGTTCATATAGTCTTTTATATGCACAGAACCAATCCCAGATACTTTTCATACTAATTGAAATTGGGAACTTGTCATCACTGATGTCTATTGTATGATGCCAATCTGCTTCAGAAACACTCTCCAAAACCCTAACACAATGAAGAAAAGCAAGCATACCCTCTGTTGAGGTGTCTATATCATTGAGTCTTCTATGTTTCCAAAACCAGGTTTCCATTTCCTCCCAATCCTCTGCCGTATCATGTTCTGCTTCAACTCCATTTGAATCAAATACTTTTCGCACATAGTCTGGATTTTCTAGAATAATGAGTGGCTTTAGATTTTGATTAGCAGATAATGGTTCACCAGTGGTGTTTATAACAACAAAGGTCTCTTCACCATTTTGCCTATCATTCATATCATAAAACAGGAACTTCAGATTCCCTTGTAAAAAATCACCTAATGCCTCTAATGCATCAATGTCCTTCAGTCGATTTGTTATTGTTTCAAGAGCTCTTAATATACTAAGAATCGTCGGATCTTGATCATATGAATTCAAGAACCAATACTGAGTCTTTATATCGTTATATAAAATTTGGGAATCAAGGAAATAGTGTGTACATAGATCACTAAGAAAATATAAAGAACTTTCTCGGATTCCATAGAGCAAATGAGGTTCCTTGTCATCTTCGTTTAATTCGAAATTAGAGATTAGCAGTTCTCTATATCTATTGTTCACACTCCTATTGATAACTCCCATTATAAGAAATAGTGTCGTCAAGCGTTGCTGGCCATCACACAACTGTAGATGATAAGGCTTAAGCTCGTCATAATAGCCATATATCAATCCCATAGTGATATCCTTATCGGGGTTTTGTTTAAATAGGCCTAGCACGCTGTCAAGGAAAGAATCTACAAGAGATCCGTCACTATCTTTAGAATATGGATTCCCCCAACAATAGTCTCTCTGTAGATCAGGGATAATAATCTTGTCATTTTCTCCTGAGAAGATTTCTTTCAAGGAGTATGTATTGCCGCTAATTAATTTATTCATTGTTCATAACATTAAGTTCTGGATATTCTTCATAAAAGCACTTCAACTCCTCATATTTCCGACGAGGAACCTGTTCTTTATTCCATGCGCTGCCAGTATTTTCATCTTCCCAACTTACATCTGAAAAGATCATAGTAGTATGAATCAAGTGACGGCTCTCAAAAGCTTCATCATCCAAATCCCTAAAGAAATAATTATTCTTTTGTCTGAAATCCGCATCATTAAACTTGGAATTGTCTCTTTTATACAACAAAACTAAATTTCCTATGCAATGCTCAGAACCATGATAGACATGATTATCTTCAGGACATGTCCATGCCATGTCTTCACGCCATAACTTAATATCTGACAGATGCTTTGCATCTAATTTTTCATCCTTCCAACCAAGCGATTCCCCATCATCACTCTTATGCCCAATCTTAGATTTGGGATATATGTGTTCTAAAGAACGGTCTCGCTCGATATTAAAATTAAATTTGCGTCCTCTACATTTCTGGTCTTTACTATTAATTTGATTATCTTGTCTAATATTTTGCCGAATAAGCCATCTATAAGCAACCTCATAATTTTGCAAGAACAACAAATTACTTTCAAGTGCTGTCAAGAATGCCCTTCTAGCATCATTATACTTCTCAATATTACCAGAAACAATATCCTCATGATTTACGCCAATGATAGCCCAATCATAATAGCGTTTTAACTCTTTCTCTGACTTTGCATGAGTCACTTCATTTTGATTATTCTGTCCAAAATACCATCTTAGAAAGGCAAAACGCTGTTCTGAGTTGTTCCGAATATAAAGGATCATACCAATAAAGTTATACGATTCCGAATCATTATACGCATCCTCAATACTCTTTTGAAGAAGTCTCATTCGCTTAAATACAGCTTTCGACTGTTTGATGCTTTGCTCACTAAGCATTCTATGACGGAAATCCTTGAAAGAGGTTTTATTATTGTTAGCTATTAAGGGCAATAACCACCCCAATTGCCTTGCATCAGTACGGAAGAACTTCACAACACTATCATTATTCCACCAATGTAGCCAATAATCCCATTCACGAGCCAAACGACTACGCATCTCTGAGTGTTCAGCTTCTTTTATGATATCGTGTTTTAGTGAAGCACATCTCAATAGCTCTGCCTTTATAAGCTCTTCGTCTGTCATTTTGGCTTTATTGCCATTCATCATAGTGAATACTATCTTTGCTTGTTCTTCTGGAATGATGACAAACAAAAACTTCACATGATCTAATATAAAGGTTAAGAAATCTTGCTTATCACATCCGTCAAGTTCTCTAGTAAATATACGAAGTGTCCTTTTAAAAAAGAAGACATCTTGGAAAACCTCGTTTTCATCTCTGGAAATAGATTCCAAATCGATGTTAGAAAGAAATTCGTTAGATTGTTTGCGAATTTGATACTTAATTCTTAGCACTCCATCATACTCCAAAAATTTAAGTAGTAAGTAAAAGAATGTTGTACGTTGTTGCCCATCAACCAAATTGATATCGTAGGAATTACCATCCCCATGCACTGTTATTCCTTGTAAAAAGACATCTTTTCTAAGAGAATAAGCATTTTTCAGCGTTCCTATTAAATAGGTGACAGAGTCTATCGGTTCATCTTTCTTTCGCTGTCCCCATACATAGCCACGCTGATAGTCTGGTATAACAAAGCTTCCTTCATTATGTAGGAGTCCAATGTATTCTCGAAGACTTATTGTAGTCCTATTTATTTCATCCTTTATTCGTTTGGATAGTGATTCAATGATTTCCATATAATAATGACATTTATAATATTTCCCTTGCAATCCATGCGCATGCTTCTGCGTCGGCAAGGGCATGATGGTGGTTTTCGAGTGTATAGCCACAGAGTTTTGAAATGGTGTGAAGCTGGTGGTTCTCGGCTTGTGGAAAAGCCTTGCGAGAAGCAACACATGTGCAATAAAACTGATAGTCGGGATAGTCCATCTGATAGCAGCGGAAGACAGCTTTCAGGCACGATTCATCGAACGCCTTGTTGTGAGCCACCAAAGGCAAACCCTCAATCAGCGGCTCTATCTGCTTCCAAACCTCTGGGAATATGGGGGCATCTTCAGTATCCTTGCGAGTGAGTCCGTGTACCTGGGTATTCCAGTAATTATAGTAGTTGGGCTCAGGCTGGATCAGGGAGTAGAAGGAATCCACAATCTCGCCGTTCCTCACAATCACAACACCCACAGAGCAAACGCTCGTCCGCTCATTGTTGGCCGTCTCAAAGTCTATTGCTGCAAAGTCTCTCATTTGTCATACTTATATTTGTTCCACATGTGTTTAGATATCTCAGCCACCTCTTCACGGAACCATTTGGGTGAAAGCACCTCGATGTCACTGCCCATCGAAAGTATCTCCTGACGAAAATCGAAGGTTGGGCGAAGCCTGACGGTGAAGATGCTGTATTCATCATTTTGCTCTATTTCATGCTGCGATGGATGGAGCGGGAGAGAACGGAGATAGTTGGCTTGGCCTGCTACAACTTTGAGTTTAACGGTCTCGACATTATAATCTTTATCGGCAATGATGCCGAAGCAATCCTCAAAAAATTCCTCAGGCACAAAATCCTCTGGGTATTTGAAGCTTTCGGTAGTAGGCTTTAACTGGTGGACACGATCGAGGGCATAAATCATCACTTTATCATAATAGGGGCTACGGGCTACCAGATACCACCGCTGCTTGAATGCCTTAATACAATAGGGCTCAATCTCGAAACTATTTTCTTCGTCGCGCCAATAACTCTGATAACTCATTTCGAGCACCGTATTTTTCTTGAGTGCCTCAATGATAGTTGGCAGATATTGTTCACCTTTGGGTATCTCTTCAAACAGAATTTTATCTTTGATGCTAACATTCTCCATCATCAGATTGCTAACGGTCAATGTATTGAACAGCCAACTACGTAAGCTGCCGCTTTTCAGCTCGTCAGCGTTCTGGATGAAATAACGATACTGGCCTCCCTGTTCGTTCTCAATGATAAGGCCAAACATTTCTTCGATGGCAATGCGCCATTTGTGGAAAGTCCTTAGAGGCAGTGGCTTCCCCTCACTCATGTCATTGTCTAACCAACGACGATTGATTTCCTCGTAAGAAATCTTCTTTGCTTTGTAGATGGTTTCCACCAACCATACGTACTTGTTCAACAGATTCTTTGCCATATCTCTGATTTTTTCTGCAAAGATAATAAAAAGGTATGAACAATTGAGGCATAGGTTTCGGCTTTTGAATGAAAAACGCTATTTTTGTACTCATCATAGGATGAAATGCTCTTGATTTTCTTTTTGGGGGCTGAAATCTTGCCAATTCCTTGCAACTTTGGAGAATTTTGGCTAATTTTGCAACGAGAATCAAAAGGAAGTAATAATATGGCAACACCAGTAAAGATTATCCCAACATTGCACGGTGAAGCCGCAAGGGCATTCATAGAGCGTGCAGAGGAGCGTGAGCGCAACCCTCATCCCACTCCCATCTATACGGAGAGTGAGAAGAAGGCTTATTACAGAATGCTGAAAGAATCAGGAATGCCCGTATGACAAATGATGAATTCCTGAGCAAATACTTATTCAAGGAGAGGCGATGACTTTGATATGCAAATCACGACAGAATGAGGAAATGAGCCACGAGCTTGCTCGCTTATACCTTTAGGTGTAAGAACCGTTGCCTGTTCGTAACCCAGATTTTTCTTAATCCTCCGAACTGCCTTTATTTACCTTTAGTTTTGCGAATTTATCCAAAATTACGAAATATTTTTGTAACCGCAAAACTTTTCCACGAAAAAATTCACTTCCCTGCCCTCAGAAAGCGAGAACGGAGAAGTACCTTTGCACCGCTTTAGGCAGGCTTCAGACAGGTACATGCCATACACATACCATACACATACCATACACATACCATACACATACCATACACATGCCATACACATACCATACACATACCATACACATACCATACACATACCATACACATACCATACACATACCATACACATGAGTATGGGAAAAGTATGGGAAAAGTATGGGAAAAGTATGGGAAAAGTATGGGAAGAATATGGGTAAAGTATGGGTAACGCCTGCGATATAACGAAACAAAAGAAGGCGGAGCACAACCGGCTCCGCCTTCTTTTGTTTTCACCATTTCTTCAGCACATCGGCCTATTGCTTCTTCAGCACAACTGCCGAACGAGCAGGAATGTAGAGCTTAAGCCACTCCTTGCGGTCGTTGACATAGAGCGGATCGTAGTTGGTGACATGGATCACGCTGTCGTCGGCAAAGCCGTTGCCGCCAAACTCCTTGGCATCGGTATTGAGCACCACTTCGTAGCTGCCTGTAGGCACAAGGAAGCCGTAATCGGTATAGGAGCGTGTCGGCGAGAAGTTGAATACGAAGACGAGGTCGCCACGCATGAAGCACAGCACCTGGTCACCGTCGTCGTGCCATATCTCGGTGACGGGTGTATCCTGGAACTTCTTCTGCGACTTGATGACTTCCAGCATCTTCTGGTCGAAATCACCCAGCCAGTGGTAGCAGAGCTCCTTGTTGTCGACGAGGTTCCACTGACGACGGGCGTACTTATACGACCATCCGTTGCCCTCGCGCGGGAAGTCAATCCACTCGGGATGTCCGAACTCATTGCCCATGAAGTTGAGGTAGCCGCCATTGATAGCACCTGCCGTCACCAGACGAATCATCTTGTGCAGGGCTATGCCGCGTTGGGCAAGGTCGTTGACATCCTTCTTGGCGAAATGCCAGTACATATCGGCATCGATAAGCCGGAAGATGATAGTCTTGTCGCCCACCAGTGCCTGGTCGTGGCTCTCGCAGTAAGAGATGGTCTTCTCGTCGGGACGGCGGTTCTTGACCTCCCAGAAAATAGAGCAAACGTTGATATCCTCGTCGCGTACCTCTTTAATCGTCTTAATCCAATAGTCGGGGATGTTCATGGCCATACGATAGTCGAAACCGTAGCCGCCGTCCTCGAATTTGGCTGCCAGTCCGGGCATACCCGACACTTCCTCGGCAATAGTGATTGCCTGCGGGTTGACCTCATGGATCAGGCAGTTGGCCAGTGTGAGATAGCAGATGGCATTGTCGTCCTCATGACCGTTGAAGTAGTCGCCATAGCCTCCGAAGGCCTCACCCAAGCCGTGGCTGTAGTACAGCATGGAGGTGACGCCATCAAAGCGGAAACCGTCGAACTTAAACTCCTCGAGCCAATACTTACAGTTAGAGAGCAGGAAGTGGAGCACGTCGTCCTTGCCGTAGTCGAAACACAGCGAGTCCCAGGCGGGATGCTCGTGGCGGTCCCCAGCATAGAAGAACTGGTTGGGGTCGCCAGCGAGGTTGCCCAAGCCCTCGACCTCGTTCTTCACAGCATGTGAGTGAACGATATCCATGATAACGGCAATACCCATCTTGTGAGCGGTATCAATCATCTCCTTCAGATCTTCAGGCGTACCAAAACGGCTACTAGGAGCGAAGAAACTGGACACATGATAGCCAAACGAGCCGTAGTAGGGATGCTCCTGAATAGCCATTACCTGAATAGCGTTGTAGCCGTCCTTTTTTACGCGAGGCAACACGTTCTCTGTGAACTCCTTGTAGGTGCCCACCTTCTCGGCATCCTGTCCCATACCCACATGGCACTCGTAGATCAACAGGGGAGCCTTGTTGGGCTTGAAGGTCTTTTTCTTCCATTCATAAGGCTTCTCAGGATTCCATACCTGAGCAGAGAATATCTTCGTCTGGTCATCCTGTACCACACGACGACACCAGGCGGGAATACGTTCGCCTTCTCCCCCATTCCACTTCACCTTCATCTTATAGAGTTGACCATGCTTCAGGGCTTTCTCCGAGAGTTTCAGTTCCCAGTTGCCAGTGCCTTCAATGCGCTTGCACTTATACTTCTCAGACTCCTGCCAGTCGTTGAAGTCACCAATGAGGTAGATCTCCGTCGCATTGGGTGCCCACTCACGGAACACCCAGCCCTTGGCCAGCTTGTGCAGTCCGAAATACAGGTGACCGCTGGCAAACTGCGACAGCGTCTGCTTGCCATTCTTCGTCAGTTGTCCGATTTTCCACAGAGCGTGGTCGTGGCGTCCACGAATGGCCTGCTCAAAGGGTTCCAGCCAACCGTCGTCTCTCACCAAACCGATATGCTGAGGTTCTTCAACTTTCTTCACCACTTTCTTGGTAGTTGTCTTCTTGGCTGCGCTTTTCTTCACAGGAGCCTCTTTCTTTGCTGTTGTCGTTTTCTTTGTTGTTGCCATAGTATTATCATTAAAAAACTTCTAATTTCAAACTTCAGCCTTAACCTTGAATATCGCTTTTTTGATTTCAGGAACACCGGCGATACAGGGTGCATGACCGTCCTGAGGGAAGAAGATAGCCATCATGCCCGGCTTGCAGGTGACATAGCTCTCTGCTACCAGGTCGGGAATCTTGGTGATGTCCTTCTCGGCATTGTACTCAGCCTGGGGCAGCGCCACGCGGGGCGTATAGCCAAAGGTCTCGTCGGCCGAAAGCGGAATCTGTATGTCAATCATCTTGTCATGAGTCTCGATAACGGCCTCAGCAGGGGTGCGCCCCTTGGCCATCTGGATGTTCACAAAGAGGTCTTTACCTACAATCTCATGCTTACCGGCCTCAAGGGCGTTGAGGTCGTTCTGCTGGATGAACTCAACGACTTTGGCGAACAGCGGGTTCACCGAAGCGTAATTTTTCAAGTTGTCAAGCGTGTCAATAATCATAATGTTTCGTATTTATAATTTATAATTTAAATTTTCAATTATCAATTATCCTACGAGCTATGCTCGCTTATACCTTTAGGTGTAAGAATTAGCGAATGCGCTTCACCGGTTCTGATGGCGACGCCCCTGGTTGTAGGTTCCTGTAGCAACGACGGTGCCGTTCCGGTCCTTCTCCACGAAGTCACCGTCACGCTTGTCGTTGACATAGGTGCCTTCAAAGCGCTTGCCGTCCTTGTCTTCCTCAATGGCCGGTCCATGGCGCTGGCCGTTGCGGAAATGGCCCTTGAACTTAGATCCGTCGGCATAGTGGGCAATACACTCGCCATTAGGCTGCCCGTTGCGGAACTGTCCTTCTATCACGTCACCACTGCTAAGCGTGACTTTAGCCTTGCCATTCAATTTATCGTTCTTCCACTCGCCCTGATAGGTGTCACCACCCTTGCGCACCAGCATGCCCTGACCCGACTTGTCGCCTTTCAGGAACTGTCCGGTGTACTTGTCACCGTTGGCATAGCGGAAAACGCCCTGTCCCGTGCGTTCGCCATTGACATAGTCGCCCTCGTAGGAATCGCCATTCTGGAACTTATAGATGCCCTTGCCATGTTGCAGGTCGGCAGCAAACTGGCCTACATAGACATCGCCGTTAGCATAGCGGAAAGTACCCTTGCCATGCTGGTGGTCGTCCTGCCACTGGCCGTCGTAGAGCGACCCGTTACCCCAGTTGAAGATGCCGCGACCGTTCTTCTTGTCCTGGCGCCACTCGCCGTCATAGTAGGCACCGCCCTTGAAGACATAGCGGCCCCGACCATGGCGCAGGTCGGCCTTCCAGCTGCCGTCATACTTGTCGCCATTATAATAGTACATAGTGCCGTGTCCCTCACGGTCGTCACGATACCACAGTCCTTCATACTTGTTGTTGTTGGCGTAGTAGAAGGTGCCCTTGCCGTGCTGATGGTCTTGCATCCACTCTCCTTCGTACCTCTCACCGTCATAAAAGGTATAAACGCCATAGCCCTGACGCTTACCCTTGACATATTCCCCCTCAAAGATGTCGCCGTCTTTCCAGGTGACCCTGCCCTTGCCGTGGGGCTTTCCGGCCTGCATCTCCCCCTGATAGACACCGCCATCCTTGAGGGTACATGAACCAAGTGTTATTTTTTGAGCTGACGCTCCAAGCGTCCATATCGTAATAGCTGAAAATGCAATATATCGTAGTTTCATCATTTTGATTTCAAATTTTAACTTGACAAAAGTAAGCAAAAAAAACGAAACGGCAAAAGCATTTAAATTAATTTCACTTACTTTGCTAAAAAATGGCAATTTGACGATGGACTTATTTTTTCATAAATCTATGACCTTTTACGAGGTTTTTCAAAAAAAAAGTGTATCTTTGCAGACCAAAGACTAAGAATTAAAAAGTAAATAAGGTAAAAAAGTAAAGAGAAAAAGATATATGAAATTTGTTGCAATCATTCCAGCCCGTTACGCCTCAACGCGTTTTCCCGGCAAGCCACTGGCCATGCTGGGCGGCAAGCCAGTCATACAGCGGGTCTATGAACAAGTGAGCAGCGTGGTCAGCGAGGTCTATGTGGCCACTGACGACGACCGCATCTTTCAATACGTCGAGCAGTTCGGCGGTCGCGCCGTGATGACCCGCAGCGACCACAAAAGCGGCACCGACCGCATTGAGGAAGCAGCCGAGAAAACGGGTACGACAGCCGACGTTATCATCAATGTCCAGGGCGATGAACCTTTTATCCAACCAGCTCAAATAAAAACATTAATAGAACTATTTGATAGCCCTGATACTCAGATAGGTACACTCGGCAAGCAATTTGAAGACATGAAGGCAGTCACGAACCCCAATTCCCCCAAAATCGTGACTGACAGGCAGGGCTTTGCACTTTACTTCAGCCGCTCGATTATTCCCTTTGTCCGCGGTCGGGAACAGCATGAATGGCTGACACATTTCCCCTATCTGAAACACTTAGGCATCTACGCTTACCGGCGCGAGGTGCTGCACGAAATAACACAACTGCCACAGTCCCCCTTAGAACTGGCTGAAAGCCTGGAACAGCTGCGCTGGTTAGAAAACGGCTACCGCATCCGTGTGGGACAGACCGACATGGAGACCGTTGGCATCGATACGCCCGAAGACCTGCAGCGGGCAGAAGCATTCCTGAAAACCATATAAATCAATACGCCCTATGAAAAAGACGATTATCACCCTATTAGCCCTATTGAGCATGACCACAATGAAGGCACAAACTGCCAAAATCGTCACCCTGCGCATCATTGAGACTAGTGATGTACACGGTGCATTTTTCCCCTACAACTTCATCGAACGCCGTCCCATGCGCGGCAGCATGGCCCGCGTCAGCAACTATGTCAAGAAACAGCGCGAGCAGTATGGCGACAACCTGATACTGTTAGAGAATGGTGACATCCTGCAGGGACAACCCACATGCTATTATACGAATTTCGTCAAGACAGACCTGCCGAATGTCGCCGCTGAAGTCGTCAACTACATGAAATACGACGCTCAGGTCTTTGGCAACCATGATGTAGAGACCGGACACGCCGTTTACGACAAATGGATACGCGAGCTGCAATGTCCCGTGCTGGGTGCCAACATCATCGACGATAAGACCGGCAAGCCCTATGTCAAGCCCTACATCATACTGGAGCGCGAGGGTGTGCGCATTGCCATATTAGGCATGCTGACGCCCGCTATCCCCAACTGGCTGCACCAGAATCTTTGGAGCGGCATGCACTTTGAAGAGATGGTGGCAAGTGCCAAGAAGTGGGTCACCATACTGCGAGAACAGGAGCGTGCCAACGTCATCATCGGACTGTTCCACAGTGGCTGGGACGGTGGTATCTCCACCCAGCATTACAATGAAGACTGCAGCAAGGCTATCGCCGAAGAGATTGACGACTTCGACATCATCTTCTACGGCCATGACCACAGAGAACAAAGCACGACCGTCAACGGCACTATCTGCCTTGACCCGTCCTGCAACGCCGTCAAGGTGGCTCAGGCTACCATCACCCTCCGCAACGGCAGAATCACACAGAAGATGGGTGAAATCGTCAACGTCAGCGACGAGCCAGTTGACCAGGCATTCATGACACACTTCCAGCCCCAGATAGACAGCGTGCGCACTTTCGTCGAACAGCAGATAGGCACCTTTGCCAAGCCTATACGTTCACGTGATGCCTTTTTCGGTTCGTCCCCCTTTGTCGACTACATCCATGAGCTGCAGTTAGAGCATACCGGTGCTGACGTATCGTTCAATGCGCCCTTGCAGTTCAACACAGAGATCAAGGAAGGCCCCGTCTATATGAGCGACATGTTCAAACTATACCGCTATGAGAACCAGATCTACGTCCTGCGCATGACGGGACAGGAAATCAAGCGCATGCTGGAATATTCGTATGACCAGTGGGTCGGTACTATGACTTCGGCTGACGACCACATCATGCTGCTCAGCAGCGAGGCACAGAATGACATGCAACGCTATGGCTTCAAGAACCTGACTTTCAACTTCGACTCGGCAGCAGGCATCGACTACGAGGTGGACGTCACCAAACCTAACGGGCAGAAAGTCCACATCCTGCAGTTCTCTGACGGACGCCCGTTTGTGGAAAGCGAGTGGTACCGCGTAGCCATGAACAGCTACCGCGGCAATGGCGGCGGCGAACTGCTGACAAATGGTGCCGGCATCCCCCTCGACTCCATTCCCTCCCGTATCGTCTATATGAGTGAGCGCGACCAGCGCCATTACCTGACGGAGAAGATACGCCGTGAGGGCAACGTGGAAGCCAAGGCGTTCAACAACTGGCGCTTCGTGCCGGAAGAGTGGGCAGTCCCCGCCTTAGAGCGCGACAGAAAGCTGATATTCGGGGAGTGAAAATTAAAGTTTGAAATGGAATACTTTGTTTTTTGCAAGTCAGACCTCGTTTTGGAAAAGACGGGGGATGACTATCACATTCCTACGGAAGCCCCCACAGCACTAAAACCGTGGACAACGGTAATGGATGTGGACGGTGCAAAAGCCTACCGCATTGATGCCCCTATCATCGGTTCCGACCGCTACGAGATGTGTCCTTTGCGACAGTCGTACTACCGGCTTGCGGAAAGCGACTACCTGAAGGCAGGCAAGTGTCACGAACTGTTATATTGGGACCAGAACACCAAGTTCTGCGGTGTCTGCGGAGGAACGATGCGCTTCGACACCGCCATCTCCAAGAAGTGTGAGCATTGCGGCAAGGAGATATGGCCCCAGTTAGCCATAGCCATCATCGTGCTCATCCGCAAGGACGACGAGGTGCTGCTGGTGCATGCCAACAGTTTCCGCGACGACCACTACGGACTGGTGGCAGGCTTCGTCGAGACGGGCGAGACACTGGAAGAGGCCGTGCATCGCGAAGTGATGGAAGAAACGGGTATTTACATCACCAACCTGAAGTATTTCGGCAGCCAGCCGTGGCCCTACCCCTGCGGACTGATGGTAGGCTTCACCGCCGACTACGACCACGGGAAAATTCACCTGCAACGCTCTGAGCTCTCGAAAGGGGCATGGTTCGACCGTGACCATCTGCCCCACATTCCCGAGAAGCTTTCCATTGCCCGACATCTCCTTGACTCATGGCTGGAAGAAACCAAATAAGGCGCTGGCGACTGGTGGCTGACATTGGTGTCGTTGCCCTTTTGACCCTGCTGAACCCTTTCGTATCCCCGCACAAGCTTACGCCCTGCATCCCGGACAAGGTAGAAGTGCGGGTGTACCGACATGCCGCTATTGACTCTGTCGTATTCAACGGGCAATTCAAGGAGTTGCAGTATTACCTACGCACCCATCAAGTGACTGACGAGGGTTACAACCAGATTGCCCAGTATAACAGCGCGCTGGTCAGAAGTTCCCGCAAGGACTCTTTACCCACAAGGACGGAAACCGTCAGAATTGCAGCCAAAGACCGTTTGCTGCCCGCCGTCAAGACTGCCGGCGGCTACTGGAAGTCAGGACACTTCCACATGGGAAAAGTCAACGGGCGCGGCATGGTACGCGACTGGCAGGGCAACATTGTCTGCGGCATATTCGCCAATGACACCATCGTCACCGGCATCCGTACCGACTCACTCGGCATTTACCGAGGACAGATGGACCGCTGGCTACAAGCCTGCGGAGAAGGCACATACGACGGGTTTGACGGCACACACTATGACGGATTCTGGCAGGACAATCGCCGCCATGGGTTCGGTATAGAAATCACCGCTCATCACCCTGTGCGAGTAGGTCAATGGAAGGCAGACAAGTTCTTAGGCGAACGGCTGCGATACACCTCGGAGCGCATCTACGGCATCGACATCTCACGTCATCAGCATGAGAAGGGGCGCAAACGCTACGGCATTGACTGGCGCAAGGTACGCATCACATCCCTCGGCCATAAGCATCCCACCGACTGTCAAACATTCCCCGTCTCGTTTGTCTATATCAAATCTACCGAGGGAACCAGCATCCGCAACCGCTATTTCCTGAGCGACTATCAGCAGGCCAAGCGCCAGGGGCTCCGCGTCGGTGCCTATCACTTCTTTTCCATCCGCACGTCGGCAACGGCACAGGCGAACTACTTCACCACCCACACCCTGTTTCGCAAAGGAGACTTCCCCCCTGTACTTGACGTTGAACCAACCCATGACCAAGTACAGCAGATTGGCGGTACTGACGAGCTGTTGCGACGCATCCGCACATTCCTGAACATCGTCGAGAGACGGACGGGCATGCGCCCTATCCTGTATGTCAACCAGATGTTTGTCAACCGCTATATGCAGCATGCTGAGGACATCAAGAAAAACTACAATGTCTGGATTGCCCGCTATGGCGAATACAAGCCGGACGTCAAACTGGCTTTCTGGCAACTCAGCGCAGACGGCAGGGTCAACGGCATCCAAGGCGCCGTCGACATCAATGTCTTTAACGGTTATCAGAATCAGTGGAATGAATTTCTGAGTACTGGCATTCACAAGTAGAAGTCGCCCGTCAGCTGTTGGTAGGTTTCGTCGCCGATGGTTATCACGTCAAACGAACGCTCGCAGGGATGTTTGCGAAAGGCAAGCATATAGCGTCGTGCCGGTTTTCCGGCAACAGTCCTGACAGCACACACGCGACTGGGGAAAAAGCCCACGAATGTAGCCTCGTCCTCCATTCGCTTGCGGTAGTCGAAGGGTACGACGACGCTCAGTTCACCATCGTCGCTGAGCAGCCGCCAAGCGTGCTGCATCAGTTCGGCATAGGTTAGCGTAGTGGCGTGCCGGGCCATATTGCGCTGTCGGTCAGGAGCCTGCATCGAGTCGATAAAGAAGGGAGGATTGCAGACGATGGCTTCATACTGCCCTTCGTGCTCCTGAAGCGATGCTTGCATCACCTTTATTCGCAGGTCAAAAGGCGACTGCGCCACATTTGCCGCAGCCTGCCGCACGGCACCGTCGTCAATGTCGATGGCCGTCACCTGTGCATCGGGAAACCGCTGCGCCATCATCAGGGCGATGACGCCCGTCCCCGTACCGATGTCCAGGATGCGCGAGCCGCCATGAGCCCATGCCCCCAGCAACACACCGTCCGTGCCGACCTTCATGGCGCACAGCTCCTGTTCTATCGTAAACTGCCTGAATCTAAACATCCATTCCTGATTTTCGCGCAAAGGTACGCATTTTCTCCGTACTTTTCGCACATTTTCCGTTTAAAGATATAAAATATCTTATCAGGTGCGCGGCATTCAAAAAAATATTTGTACCTTTGCACTTCAATTTGCAAATATGAATATGGAAGATAAAGTAACAATGTATATGGATAACAAGAACAGGTCGTTCTCGATGATTGCCGATATAGAAGGTGAATATGGCGACCTGACAAGTATGGAGATGCCTGACACCGTGCCTATCCTGGCCGTGCGCAACCTGGTGTTGTTTCCGGGAGTGGTATCGCCTATCATCATAGGCCGCGAGACGAGCATGACACTCATCCGCAAGGCTGAAAAGAACGGAATGATCATCGGCGTTGTATGCCAGCGTGAAGCTGAGGTTGAGTCGCCTATCCGCGCTGACCTATACGATATAGGTGTCTACGGAAAGGTGCTGAAGACACTGACACTGCCCAACGGCAACATTACGGCTATCATCCAGGGACTGGGACGCCTGCACCTGTTAGATCTGGTCAAATACAAACCATATCTGGTAGGACATGCCAAACCGGCTCCCGAGGAAGAACCGGACAACCATGACATGGAATTTGCCACCGCTATCGAAGACCTGCGCAACCAGACGTCGGAATACATTCGGATGAGCGACGACATTCCTGACGAGGCATCCTTTGCCATCAAGAATGTCGGCAACAACATCATGGCGCTGAACTTCATCTGCTCAAACCTGCCGTTCTCGATGAAGGAGAAGATGGCGCTGCTGATGATGGACTCCATCAAGGAACGTCTGTTCAAGGCGATGCGCATCATCAACCGTGAAATCAACCTGCTGACGCTGAAACTCGACATCCGCAACAAGACACGTGATGACATTGACGAGCAGCAGCGCAACTACTTCCTCCAGCAACAAATCAAGAACCTTCAGGCCGAGATGGGCAACGAGAGCACGCCTGAAAAGAAAGACCTGTTGGAGAAGGCCAAGAAAAAGAAATGGCCCGAGGACATTGAGAAGTATTTCTATAAGGAGGTGGAAAAGCTGGACCAGGTGAACCAGAACTCGCCCGACTTCAACGTACAGCTGACCTATCTGCAGACGTTGGTTGGACTGCCTTGGGGTGAATACACCAAGGACGACATGGACCTGAAGCGGGCACAGAAGATTCTGGACCGCGACCACTACGGTATGGAGAAGGTGAAGGAGCGCATCTTAGAATATATCGCCGTGCTGTCCTTGCGCGGTGACCTGAAGTCGCCCATCCTCTGCCTGTACGGTCCTCCGGGTGTCGGTAAGACCTCATTGGGCAAGTCGATTGCCGACGCCCTGAAGCGCAAATATGTTCGCGTCTCGTTAGGCGGTCTGCACGACGAGGCTGAGATTCGCGGTCACCGCCGTACCTATATCGGTGCCATGCCTGGCCGCATCATCAAGAACATCCAGAAGGCAGGTTCATCAAACCCTGTCTTCATCCTTGACGAGATAGACAAGGTGACGCAGAACACGCATAACGGTGACCCTGCGAGTGCCTTGCTCGAAGTGCTCGATCCGGAGCAGAACAGTGCCTTCCACGACAACTACTTGGATGTAGACTACGACCTGTCGAAGGTTATGTTTATTGCCACCGCCAACAACCTCGGCACCATTCCCCGTCCGCTGCTGGACCGCATGGAGATTATCGAGGTCAGCGGCTACATCACCGAGGAGAAGTACGAGATTGCCAAGCGCCACCTCATTCCGAAGGAGAAGGAAAATACTGGTCTGAACGACAAGAAGCTGACATTCACCAAGCCTGCCATCGAGAAGATTATCGAGCAGTACACCCGCGAGAGCGGTGTGCGCCAGTTAGAAAAGCAGATCAACAAGTCGCTGCGCAAGATGGCATTCAAGAAGGCCGAAAGCGGTGAACTGCCATACACCAAAGTCACGCCTACGGAAATTGAAGACCTGTTGGGCAAGCCGCCTTTCTACCGCGACATCTACCAAGGCAATGCCTACGCCGGTGTCGTCACCGGTCTGGCATGGACCAGCGTGGGCGGCGAGATACTGTTCATCGAGACGTCGCTATCGAAGGGCAAGGGTTCCAAACTGACGCTGACCGGCAATCTTGGCGACGTGATGAAGGAGAGTGCTGTCATCGCCTTGGAATACGTCAAGGCCCACGTCGACACCTTAGGCATCGACTACCGCATCTTCGACCACTGGAACATCCACATCCATGTGCCTGAGGGTGCCACGCCCAAGGACGGTCCTTCGGCAGGCATCACCATTGCCACCTCCATTGCTTCGGCCCTGACACAACGCAAGGTGCGCAAGAATACAGCCATGACCGGTGAGATTACCCTGCGCGGCAAGGTACTGCCTGTGGGTGGTATCAAGGAGAAGATCTTAGCTGCTAAGCGTGCCGGCATCACCGACATCGTGATGTGCCAGGAGAACGAGAAGGACATCCTGGAGATTCCCGAGATGTACCTGCAGGGCGTCACCTTCCACTATGTAGAGAACGTACAGGACGTGTGGAAATTCGCCCTAACGGACGAGATTGTAGAACACCCTCTCGACTTTACCATCACGGAGGAAGTGAAGAGTGAAGAGTGAAGAATTTGCTACCGCCATATTATGACTTTTGAAGTACAACATACAGACCCTGCGAGCGATGCACGTGCCGGTGTGATAACCACTGACCACGGTCAGATTAAGACGCCCATCTTTATGCCCGTGGGAACATGTGGCAGCGTCAAGGGCGTCCACTTCTCCGAGTTGCGGGAACAGGTGAAGGCACAGATCATTCTGGGCAACACCTATCATCTGTACCTGCGCCCAGGTCTGGACATTCTGCGCAAGGCCGGTGGTCTGCATAAGTTCAATACGTGGGACCGTCCGATACTGACCGACTCAGGCGGTTTTCAGGTTTTCTCGCTGACTGGCATCCGTAAGCTGAAAGAAGAAGGCTGTGAGTTCCGTTCGCACATCGACGGCTCCAAGCATATCTTTACCCCTGAGAACGTCATGGACACGGAGCGCATCATCGGTGCCGACATCATGATGGCACTCGACGAATGTCCCCCGGGAGACAGCGACTACCAATATGCCAAGACGTCGCTGGGACTCACCCAACGCTGGCTGGAGCGCTGCGTGAAGCGCTTCAACGAGACGGAACCGCTGTATGGTCACAACCAGACGCTGTTTCCCATCGTACAGGGCTGTACCTATAAAGACCTGCGTCAGGATGCTGCCAAGCATGTCTGCGACGTGTTAGGCAGACTGAACGACGGTGGCGGTGCCAGCATCGGCGGACTGGCCGTCGGCGAACCTACCGAGGTAATGTACGAGATGATTGAGGTGGTGAACGACATCCTGCCCAAGGACCGTCCCCGCTACCTGATGGGCGTGGGTACGCCGCAGAACATTCTGGAAGCCATCGAGCGTGGCGTCGACATGTTCGACTGCGTCATGCCTACCCGCAACGGGCGCAATGCGATGCTCTTCACATACGAAGGCACCATGAACATGCGCAACAAGAAGTGGGAGGACGACTTCTCGCCCATCGACCCCGACGGCTGCGATATAGACCGCCTGCATACGAAGGCTTACCTGCACCACCTGTTCAAGGCTCAGGAGCTGCTGGCCCTGCAGATTGCCAGCATCCACAATCTGGCATTCTATCTGCGACTGGTTACCGATGCCCGCCAGCATATCGAGCAAGGCGACTTCGTGCAGTGGAAGCGCTCAGTCATAGACAATTTAGGACGTAGAAGATGAAAAAGACCGTCAAGCTGAAGGAAGTTCTCTCGAAGATGAAACGCGGATGGCTGCGCCTGTTGGTGCTGCTGCACCCCCTCATCAAGTGGCTGCGCAAGCTTCCCTGGCACCGTCTGGCGTGGATGAAGAAGCTGAACCCCTTCCGCTATGTCAAGCGCATGGACTGGTACATCATCAAGAAGTTCATCGGTACCTACATCTACTCCATCCTGCTGATCATCTCTATCTCCATCGTCTTTGATGTCAACGAGAACCTGGCGAAGTTCACCAACTACCATGCGCCGCTGCGCGCCATCGTCTTTGACTACTACGCCAACTTCGTACCCTATTTTGCCAACCTCTTCTCGCCGCTCTTCGTCTTCATTGCCGTCATCTTCTTCACCTCGAAGCTGGCCGGCAACTCGGAGATTATCGCCATGCTGGCCTGCGGCATGAGTTTCAAGCGACTGCTGCGCCCCTACTTTATTTCAGCAGCACTCATCGCCGTCCTCAACTTCTACCTCGGTGCCTACATCATTCCCCGAGGTACCGTCGTGCGCCACGACTTCGAGTCGCTTTACAAGAACAACAAGAAGAACACGTCGGCCTCGAACATCCAGCTGATGGTAGACCGTGGTGTAGTGGCCTATCTGTCGCAGTACGACGACATCCGCAAGACGGGCTACGGTTTTGCCCTTTACAAGTTTGAAAACAAGAAGATGGTATCGCAGATGAATGCCTCTGTCATTCAGTACGACACCATCGCCGAAGAGCGCTATCACTGGAAGGCGCGTAACTATAAGATACGTACACTGAAAGGCATGCGCGAACAGATTACCTCTGGCAATGAGATTGACACCCTGATCCAGATGGAGCCTATGGACCTCGTCTTCTCCAAAGGTCAGCAGGAAACCTTTACGTCGCCTGAGCTGCTGCGCTACATCTCGAAGCAGCAGGAACGCGGCTCGTCGAACGTCGTGCAGTACGAGGTGGAGTACCACAAGCGCATCGCCTCGTCGTTTGCATCCTTCATCCTCACCATCATCGGCGTCTCGCTGTCGTCGCGCAAGCGCAAGGGCGGCATGGGTCTGTACCTCGGTATCGGACTTGCCCTCTCGTTCACCTACATCCTCTTGCAGACCATCAGCGCCACCTTTGCCATCAATGCAGGTACGCCGCCGATGCTCGCAGCCTGGATTCCGAACATCCTTTATGCATTCATCGCATACTTCTGCTATAGACAGGCGCCGAATTAAATTAAAGATTAAAAATTAAATATTAAATTCGCTTCGCTCAGTAGATTAAAAATTAAATATTAAATTCGCTTCGCTCAGAATATTAAAGATTAAAGAATAAATTCGCTGATGAAAGAAGATAATAAAATTCGTGATCTTAGTAAAGATTTCGCATTGCGCATCGTGAAGATGTACCAACATCTTTTAGAATATAAAGATATTAGTCCCATAAGCAAACAGGTACTAAGAAGCGGAACCAGTATTGGAGCTAATATTTCTGAAAGCATCTACGCACAAAGTCGTCCAGATTTCATTAATAAGCTTAGCATAGCATTAAAAGAAGCGAGTGAGACAGAATATTGGTTAGAATTACTTCATGATAGCGGATATTTGACAGACAAAGAATACCAATCCATCATTGCTGACAATAAATATATTATAGGAACTCTCGTAAATATCATTAAGTCATCAAAGGATTAGCAAAATTATTTAATTTTTAATTTTTAATTTTTAATATTAATGACTTTCGAAGAAACATATTTAAATGACAATATACTCGATGCGCTGTACGACATGCACTTCGAGGAGATGACACCTATTCAGGAAAAGTGTATCCCGGAGATTCTGGACGAGCGCGACCTCATCGGCATCGCCCAGACGGGTACGGGCAAGACAGCGGCTTATCTGCTGCCCATACTCTCGATGCTCGACGACGGCGGCTATCCCAAGGATGCCGTCAACTGCATCGTCATGGCTCCCACCCGTGAACTGGCACAACAGATTGACCAGGCCATGCAGGGCTTTGGCTACTACCTCGACGGCATCTCCAGTGTAGCCGTCTACGGCGGCAACGACGGCAGTCGCTTCGATGTAGAAACCAAGGGACTCAAGATGGGCGCCGATGTCATCATTGCCACACCGGGACGACTGCTCTCCCACATCCGCATGGGGCATGTAGACCTGTCGCGCCTTTCGTTCTTCGTGCTTGACGAGGCAGACCGCATGCTCGACATGGGATTCTCCGACGACATCCTCTCCATCGCCAAGCTACTACCCAAGCAGCACCAGACCATTATGTTCTCGGCCACCATGCCCAACAAGATACAGCAGCTTGCACGTACCTTATTATATCAGCCCGTCGAAGTGAAGATTGCCGTGTCGAAGCCCGCTGAGAAGATTCAGCAGTCGGCATACGTCTGCTACGACGCGCAGAAGTTAGGCATCATCCGTTCGCTGTTCAAGGCTGGCGAACTGGAACGTGTCATCATCTTCTCGGGCAAGAAGGACAAGGTCAAAGATATCACCCGTGAGTTGCAGCGCATGCACATCAACTGTGCCGCCATGCACTCTGACCTCACACAGGCTGAGCGCGACGACGTCATGTACCGCTTCAAGGCCGGACAGGTCAGCGTTCTTGTAGCCACCGACATCGTGGCACGAGGCATCGACATTGACGACATCCTGTGTGTCATCAACTACGACGTACCGCGTGATGCCGAGGACTACGTCCACCGCATCGGACGTACTGCACGTGCCCAGCGCGACGGTGTAGCCATTACCTTCGTCTCGGAGCAAGACATCCAATACTTTGCTGACATTGAGCGCTTCCTGGAAAGGGAAATCACCAAGACTCCCCTTCCTGAAGAACTTGGCGAAGGCCCCGAGTACAATCCATTGACTGCCCGCAAGCCAAGCAGGGGACGCGGGGGATTCCGACATGGCGGCAGGGGAAAGCGTAGCGGTCATAGCAACAACAACCAGGGAAACAGCAACAACCAAGGCAGTAGCAGTAACCACCGCAGAAGAAACCGCAAACGTGGCGGCAAGTCCAAAAACAACACCCGGCCACAATAAAACCGTGTGGAGTCCGTTTTATTGATAATGGACTTCAAGAGAAGTATATTCTTATTCGTATGCATACTGACGGCGGCAGTCGCCAGTGCACAGTCGTTTACGCTTTCCGGAAAGGTTAGCGACGATGACGGCAATGCTATTGAACTTGCCACCATCAGCTGTCTGGAACAGGGGGCTGTCACGATGGCCAACCTCAAGGGAGAATATTCGCTGAAGCTTCACTCTGCCGACTCGGTGGTCGTGAAGTTTTCCATGGTGGGCTACCAGTCCCGGACGCGTGTGTTGCGTAACCCTAAGGGCAATCAGAAGATACTCATCACCCTGCACCCCATGAAAGCACTCGACGAAGTGGTGGTGACAGAAAAACGGCGACAGACTACCGGAACGGCAGAACTGGACATCAAGAACATCAAAGTGTCACCATCGGTTACAGGCAATGCCGTCGAGGAGCTGGTACAGCAGCAGGCGGGCGTGTCGAGCCACAACGAGTTGTCGAGCCAGTACAATGTTCGCGGCGGCAGCTTTGACGAGAACTCCGTATATATTAATAATGTAGAGGTTTACCGTCCTCTGCTCATCCGCAGCGGTCAGCAAGAGGGACTCAGCGTCATCAACTCCGACATGGTGGAGAAAGTCGGCTTCAGCAGTGGCGGCTTCGAGGCGAAGTATGGTGACAAGATGTCCAGCGCGCTCGACATTCAGTACCGTAAGCCTACCCGCTGGGAGGGTAACCTGCAGGCATCGCTGCTCGGAGCCTCGGCATTTGTAGGCTATGGCAACAAGAAATTCTCCATGAGCCACGGCATCCGCTACAAGACAAACCGCTACCTGTTAGGGTCGTTAGAGACAAAGGGTGAGTACCGTCCTAACTTCCTGGACTACCAGACCTATATCACCTACCAGCCTAACGAACGGTGGAGCATGGACTTCATCGGCAACATATCGGAGAACCATTACAACTTCAAGCCCTCAGACCGCGAAACATCCTTCGGAACCATGCAGAACGTCAAGTCGTTCAAGGTCTATTTTGACGGTCAGGAGCGCGACATCTTCCGCACGCTGTTCGGTACCCTGCGCCTGCAGCGCATCTTTAACCCCAACACGAAACTGAGATTGTTAGGTTCTGCCTTCCATACCAAAGAACAGGAAGAATACGACATTCAGGGACAGTATTGGCTGGAAGATGCCCAGA
>JAEEGJ010007578.1_pt1 | contig 30953 bp, 20 predicted proteins | sample 8958761 | NCBI WGS metagenome assembly JAEEGJ01 (sample SAMN16246546, study PRJNA631951) | gut metagenome | biome: gut microbiome; feature: rumen; material: RS-attached | host: Bos | place: Iran: Karaj | collected 2018-10
TGGGTTGCCCTACCCTGGCGGCCCTGTCATCGACAAACTCGCAAAGATAGGCATCCCCAACGCCTTCACTTTCGCCAAACCTCAAATCCCCGATTTGGACTACAGTTTCAGCGGACTGAAGACCAGCATCTTATATACCGTCCGCGACAACTTGAAGCTCAACCCGAACTTCATCGAGGAAAACAAGGCCGACCTCTGCGCCTCAGTGCAGAAGACCATCATCGACATCCTGATGAACAAGTTGGTGAAGGCCAGCAAGCAGACGGGCATCAAGACCGTGGCCATCGCCGGCGGCGTGAGTGCCAACAGCGGCTTACATGATGCCATGCTCGCCTTGGGCGAAAAGTATCATTGGAAGGTATTCATTCCTCGCCTCAGCTATTCCACCGATAATGCCGCCATGGTGGCGGTGGCAGGTTATTTCAAGTATTTGAAGGGTGAGTTCGCTTCTCAGGATTTGGTACCGTATGCGCGGCAGAGCTTGAAGGATTAGCGTCCCAAATCAATATACACCGGCAAATGGTCACTAAAACCGCCGAAATAGCGTGACCCGATATAGGTGCGGAAGAGTTTTTTGCCGTGGTAGACCTCATCATCCTCCAGCATGAAATCTGCATGGAAAATTCTCGCACTACTTTCTTGATAATGAAGTCCTTCCCCATCGCCCATCACGCCAGGCGTGACGATAATCTGGTCGAAGATCTGCCAGTCGGATTGATGTTTCAGCGTGCCTTCAAAACCTAATCCATCGTTTTTGCCAAACAGGTTAATGAGACATTCCTCTTCCCTCTCGCTGGGATGACGCGCCCTTAATACATCATAAACGCTCGGATCTGTAGGACAATCATTCAAGTCTCCCATCATGATGACTTTGGGCTGGTAGCCTTCGGGTGCAGCGGCCATAATGGAATCCACTTTGGCGCGTAGAATCGTCGCAGAACACGAGCGCGAGCCTACCGTCTCCAGCTCGCCGCTGTATCTTGACGGCCAGTGATTGACGAAGACGTGGATGGTGTCAGCATTAGCGACGCTGGAAGCGTCGGCTCCTATGAACTTCGCATACAAAATATCCCTCGAATGATAAGCCGTATCTTCAGGATTATAATACGGAAAAACCGCACTTTCCACCAACTGGAAATGATCAAGCGAATACACAATAGCTGGGTCGATGCCGCGCTTGTCTGGACCTTCATAAAGCACCCAGCGGTAGTTGTGTTTTTTCAATGGGGTCTGCTCAAAAAGGGCACTTAACACATACTCATTTTCCACTTCACACATGCCAAAAATGCCCAAAGGACGGTTCTCCGACATGGCCAAGATGGCTTTGTACATATTGTTGCGCTTGCGGTAGAAGCGGGTTTTGGTCCAATGCTGCATACCGTCCTCGGTAAAGGCATTATAGTTCTTGGTGCTGTCCACAAAAGGGTCAAAGAAGTTCTCCATGTTCCAGAAGGCGACGCGGACAGGTTCATTCTGCGCGAAAACAGTATTAGTAATCACAAAACTCACAAAACAACACAAAACAACTTTAATAATAGAGCTGGAAAGCTGCCAACCGGCGGCTTTCCGGCGGCGACACGGTTGTGTAGCCGCTGTTACTCGCAAAGAAGTTTTGCTTATTTTGAAGGTTTTGTGATAAATATCCATGACCACTCTTTTGTTTCCGCTGCAAATGTAAGAAATTGTTTCTATTTTTGCGCCATGAAATCGAAATTGCTCATCCTATTATTGTTGCTTGTCTCAAACCTTGGCTTCGCCCAAAACCATCATTTTTGGGATGGCATCGAAGCCTTCGACGGTCCTACGGATGAGAACCCGATTTTAGCCTCTCAAATTGACTTCTATTTCGACAAAAGGGTGCCCCCCCTACCCGACTCTATCACGCCCGAAATCGACCGATTGGTAGAAAGGACCAGTTTCAACACCGACCTCCGCGATTTCATCCTTTGGCACCTGCTTGAGAAATACCGCCACCCCGAATACATGAGCCAAGACCAAGTATTCGTTTACCTTTATGACCAATACTTTTCCCAATTGGAAATCAAGGACTTAAACAAAACTAATTTGGCTTTGATTCGCGATAAAGCTGAGACATTTCGAAGACTGGCCTTATTCAACCTTGCTCCCAATTTCGTGATAAACGATTCCGTTGATTTACATTCGGTTGAAAGCGATTACACGGTATTGTTTTTCTTCGACCATGACTGCGATGTATGTCAGCAAGAAATGCAGCAAATGGACTCAGTTTGTGCAATTCATCCTGAAATTACAGTACTGGCCATCGACATGAATCCCGATAGCTCGGGTGAAAGTTCGGGCGGATTTGCAATCCGCCCGCAAGGAAACGGGGATTTGAAATCCCCCATTCTATTCCGCCGGATTACAAATCCGTCGGAACTTATAGGTTTATACGATATCGAAACCACGCCGTTGATTTATGTTTTAGACAAGGACAAACGCATCATCGCCAAGAAAATACGGGCGAAACAGATACCATTGGCATTGTAGAGATGCATGGCCATGCGTCTCTACACCGCCAATATCTGTTTCATTTCATCCAGGTGCGCCTTCGCCTCCTCATACAATTTCCACTGTGCTCGTGTACGCACCAGATTGTGGGTAGGATATTTTATCTTATAATAGGTATTGCCGTTGATGTAATCCGTCAGGAAACGAACGGCCTGCATATACGGGAACAATGTGGCTGCGTATGGAAGGTTTTCCTTTTCTATCGGCAACAAGAACGATTTTGTGCCTTCCAAATAGCCTTTTGCGAAAGCCTTGAAGATCTCCATGTTGAAATGGATGTTGTCCAGATTGGGGTCGTCCTCGGCACCTGTGTTGGCGGCCGAACGCAAGAAGTCACCGAAATCAGAGAAGACGAAGCTCGGCATGACGGTGTCCAAATCAATGACACAAAGCACGTTGCCATCCTTGTCGAAGAGCATGTTGTTTACCTTGGTATCACAATGGCAAATGCGCTTCGGCAACTTGCCCTCTCGATAAAGCCTTTCGCCTAGACACATCCTATCAGCTGCCACTCTGATTTTAGCCACTAACTTCTGCACTTCCACTTCTCTCATTTGCCCCACACGGTCCTCGGCAACAGCATCTTCCATTTGCTTCAAGCGGAACTCGATATTGTGAAAATCAGGAATGATCTCCCCAATGGGTGCATCCAGATCCGTCAGCAGCGACTCGAAATCACCAAAGGAACGACCTGCATAATAGGCATACTCTGGCGTAACGGCCTCATAGGTGTAGCTGTCGGCAATGAAGTCCATCACGCGCCAATATTTTTCATTTTCAACGATGTAGGTCTTTCCTGTATCGGCTTTCAAAAAGTGCAAAACCCTGCGATTGATGTCAGCAACGCCTTGATTTTCATACTTTTTCCAAATATGATTGGTCACCGCCTCAATGTTGTTTTGTAACATGTCGACATCGGTAAAGACGGCATTGTTGATGCGTTGCAGCACGTATTTTGGTTGGCCGTTTACGATGATTTTATAGGTATCGTTGATGAGTCCGTTGCCCAAAGGCGCTATGTCTTCAATGGTCTTCGGGTCGACGAAATGACTCGCGATAGTGAAAAGTTCGTTCATAATGTGGAATTTTTTCGCGAAAATAGGAATTTTGAGCTGATATTTCCTAATTTTGCAAAGAAAAAGATTCCCTTTCAGGGAATGGAGTTGAGTCATAAAGTCAATACGCGGCGGTTTGAAATGCATTGGGTCAGTAAGTGGCTGATTCCGCCGCAGTTTACAAAACGAACGAACTCCATTCCCTGAAAGGGAATCTAAAGGCAACAACTACAAACACATAATCCTATGAAAAACAAGTTTTTACACCTTATTCTCGGCCTCGTCCTGGTTGCGATGGTCACCGCCTGTGGCGAAAAGAAAACTGCCGAAACGGAAGTCCGCAAGGGCAACTACCGTATCGTTGACAACACCATCGTCTTTGACGAACCGCAGCGCATTGAAGGACAGAAGAGCGTCCTGCAATTCACCGTAGACCCCATCGAAAACGTCCGCATCGGCTTTATCGGCCTCGGCATGCGCGGCTATGATGCCGTAGATCGTATCACCTACATTGACGGCGTGACCGTCGTGGCCTTGTGCGACATCGAGCCCGATCGCGTCGAAGCCGTGGAGACCAACATCCTTGAAGGCAGAGGGCTGCCACGTGCCGCCGCCTACACGGGTCGTGAAGCATGGAAGGAACTCTGCGAACGAGATGACATCGACCTCGTTTACATCTGCACCAACTGGCAAACCCATGTCCCGATGGCCGTTTATGCCATGCAACAAGGCAAGCACGTGGCCGTTGAAGTGCCTGCCGCCACCTCCATCGAAGAATGCTGGCAGCTGGTCGACGTGGCTGAGCAAACCCAACGCCACTGCATGATGCTTGAGAACTGCTGCTACGACTTCTTCGAGCTGACCGCACTCAACATGGCCCAGAAAGGCATGTTCGGCGAACTCATCCATGGTGAAGGGGCATACATCCATAACCTCGAACCCTATTGGCACGAGTATTACGAAAACTGGCGCCTCGACTTCAACCAAAGCCACGCTGGTGACGTTTACCCCACCCACGGACTCGGGCCTCTCTGCCAAGCGTTTAACATCCACCGCGGCGACCGTATGAAGACCTTGGTCAGTATGAGCACACCATCCTACAAAGGCAAGAAAGTAGCTAAGGAGATGATGGACACCGAAGACTTCGCCAATGGTGACATGACCACCACGATGATCCAAACCGAGAAAGGCAAGACCCTACTCATCGAGCATGATGTCTATACCTATCGTCCTTACAACCGCCTGTATCAACTTACTGGCACCGAAGGCTTTGCCAACAAATACCCATCCGAAGGCTTCACTGTCATGGAAGACAAGCTACCAGACGGATTCCTTGCAGAAGGCCAACACCTCAACCCGCATGGCTTCGTGCCTGCCGAGGTGCGCGATAAGCTCTTGAAGGATTACCTCCATCCTATCGCGGTTGAAATTGAGGAAAAGGCGAAGGAGGTGGGCGGCCACGGCGGCATGGATTTCGTCATGGACTACCGCCTCATCTACTGCCTGCACAACGGTCTGCCGCTCGACGAAGACGTCTACGACGCCGCAGAATGGTCATGTCTCGGCGAACTGACCGCAGCCTCTATCGCCAATGGTGGTATGCCCGTGCAGATGCCTGATTTCACTCGCGGAGACTGGAATAAAGTTCAAGGGTATCGTCACGCTAAATAAAACCAATGTATCAATATACGAACGTAGGGCTGTCATATTATGGCAGCCCTACATTTTATTTGGTACTGAATTGTTATTTTACTGTAACCGACCGGAAGAAAATCTCCGCGTCTTTCCAAACAGTATAATCGCGGGCATAAAGCAGATTCATCTGGTTAAGGACATCGGTTTCGATGTCCTTTTCCATATAGGAGGCTGGATTGTAGATACCCTTACGAATCTTGGGCAGTTTCTGCGTCTCGTCGGCAGGCGAGCAATAGCCCACCCAAGTCCTGCGACCAAACAATACTAAGATGGCGTTCTTCAAGAAACTGACGGGCTGCTTCACCACCAAAGCCAAAGGCAGCCAGAAAATGATGCTGAACAAACTCGTCATCACATCGAAGAGCCGTTTGTTGCGACGGTTGGCTACGGTATCAATGGCCTTAATATCAACGGTATAAAGGTCGCCACGCGTGTTAATGCTGTTGCTACCGATGATAGATAGGCTGTCTTCTGGAGCAATCTTGTAGTCCACATTGGTGGCGTGCCAGTCCACCATCTTATCGATGATGACTTGATGCGACACGTCCTTCGAGCAGAAAATGACCTCGGTGATCTTGTAAATCTCAATGATGTCAGGCACCTGGGAAAGGTTACCAATGAAGCCCTCAGGAGCCTCACCTTGCGTTTCCGAACTCACCAAACCAATGAAATCCGGCTTAATAGAAGTGCTCTCCAAAATGGAATTGACTCGCTGCGTTTCCTCAGGGCTACCGATGACCAAAAAGCGCTTCTTCTCCGTCTTCTTCGACTGGAAGTTTTCATTGCCCATTAAGACACCTATGAAACGTGTGAGGCTCATCTCAAGCGCCAGCCACAGCATACCGAAGAGAATCAGAGCACGCGAAAAACGCAGACTCTCAGGCAATAAGGCATATAGCACCAAAATCACGGCGCTACCGAAGGCGACACCCAACACAGCCCTTCCGATGTTGTATGGCTTATCGTAACCTCCTGTGAAATACGTCGAAAGAAGCCAAATCAAGATATAGATGGGCAGAACCACAGCAAAAAGCACCGTCGGATACGTGCCTACGCCGCCGTAAATATTGCTGTGGCCCCAGAAATAACTGATGGCCGCCAAGCCGCCATAGCCCAACACCGCATCCAAAAATGGGATAGCCGCCTTGTGGAAAAACTGCGACACCAAGGCAAAGAACGCCTTAATATAGATGGCCACATTAATAAGGAACGAGAACGACTTGGCCCACGAGTTGCCGAAATGCTTCTTGGCAAAAATCTCCATGGCACGGTAGAATACGAAGACATAATTGACACTGGTCTTTTTGGTGCTCTCGCCCTTGTAGTGGATGATACGCGTCTCAGGGAAATAGTAGTTCTTGTAACCGCCTTGCGTGATACGATACGACAGGTCAATGTCCTCGCCATACATGAAAAAGGTCTCGTCCAACAGGCCGACCTTATCCAACGTTTCTTTTCGCATCAGCATGAAAGCACCCGCCAAAATCTCCACCTCGTTGGTCTCGTCATTGGAGAGATGCCCCATGTAATAACGGGCAAAACGCTTGCTATGCGGGAAGAGTTTGCATAAACCAAACATCTTATAGAACGCCGTCTTGGCCGTTGGCAAGCCACGCTTCGACTCAGGCAGAAACTGTCCCTTGCCGTCCACCATCTTCACGCCAAGACCGCCCGCATAGGGATGGCTGTCCATGAAAGCGATGCATTTCGAGAAGGTGTCGTCCTCCACCACCGTATCCGGATTGAGGAGCAACACATACTCACCCGTTGAGATGCGGATGGCTTGGTTGTTGGCCTTTGCAAAGCCGACATTCTCCTTGTTGGCAATGACTTTTACCTCGGGAAACTTCTGCGCCAGCATCTTCAACGAGCCGTCAACCGAGTTGTTGTCGACGACAAACACTTCCCCCTCGATGCCTTGCATGGCGCGACGCACCGAGTAAAGGCACTGCTCGAGGAAATACTCGACATTATAGTTGACGATGACGACAGAGAGTTTCATTTTTTCCGCTTTATGCTATCAGCCGTACGCTATCAGCTTGGCAGCACTATTGCTGAAAGCTGACGGCTGAGAGCTGATAGCCATTCTTATTTTCGCTTTGTTTCTGTTTTCCTCTTCTATTCAGGCTTACTATCCAAATTAACCTTCACCGCCTTGATTTTGGGGCCATCATATTCTGGGATACTGTCTCCAATGTTCTCATAGCCACAGGCATTCAGAATCTTACCTTTGAGGTCTCTGTTCTGCATCCAACCAGTAAACTGCTCTGCACCAGGTCCATAAGCATATACCAACACAGGCAGGCAAGTGTGGCTTCCCGTCGAATAATTCAAACTTACATTGGTGTATTTTCCTAATTTGTCGATCATGGTCAGACCACCCGTTTCGTGATCAGCGGTGACTACGACGAGCGTGTTGCCCTTCTCCTTGGCATAATCCAACGCCACCTTGACGGCATAGTCGAAGTCCATCATCTCGTCCAACATCCAAGCAGAGTCGGCAGCATGGCAGGCAAAGTCAATCTGCGAGCCTTCCACCATGAGGAAGAAACCGTTTTCAGCATCGTCAAGGGTCTGCAAGGCCGTCTTCACTGCACGGGGCAGGAAGTCGCCACGATCGGCAGCTTTCGGCATGTGGTCTGCATTCGCCATTACCGCGTATTTCTTGCAGGTCACGTCAATGTCGGCGAGGGTGTCATACACCTTCCAACCCAGTTCGTTCTCCATACGTTCGACGAGGTTGAGGCTGTCCTTGCGCTGGTTGAAGTGCTTCATGCCACCACCGATAATTAGGTTAATGTTTTCTGATTCTGCCAGTTGCATAGCGATATCCTCATACTGACGACGATGCGGAACCTTGGCATAGAAGGTGGCAGGCGTGGCATGGGTGACATAGCACGAAACCACGATGCCCGTCTCCTTGCCCTGTCCCTTCAAGGCTTCAAGCACCGTCATCACCGGGATGGTATCGGGATTCATACCCACCATAGCGTTTTTGGTCTTGTGGTCGCTGGCGAGGGCCGTACCACCTGCAGCAGAGTCAGTGATGTCGTTGCTGGCTGAATGGGTATCCACCACACCGATATAAGGGAATTGCGAAAAGGTCATATTATCGCCCGAGGCCAACATGGCCGCATAGACTTGCGGCAAGGCCATACCGTCACCAATCATGTAGATGACATTCATGGCTTTAGCGGGTTCTTGGGGTTCTTCTTTCTTGTTGCCGCAAGCCGACAACATGCCCATTATGACGAGGGCGATTAGGGATAGTGTAGTTAGTTTTTTCATTATTGTTGAATTGTTGATTGTTGAATCGTTTAATTGTTGGGATTCCCTGCGGGAATGGAGCACATCATTTGTTTTTCTGCGGCGGCTAATGGTGTTTACAATCTGGAAACTTTATTCGCCGCCGCCTTATCACACTAGTTTCACATCCATTCCCGAAGGGAATCTTTATTATTTATATCGTCTATTCTTTCACTTTATTGCTTTCTCCCAACAACTTTTTTCACGGCTTCCACGATGTCAGGCGTGTCCAAATGATAAGCCTTCATCAATTCATCAGGCGTGCCGCTTTGGCCGAACTCATCATTGACAGCCACCATCTCCATCGGGCAAGGCATGTTCAGCGCTAACACTTGAGCGATACTATCGCCCAAGCCGCCGTTGCGCTGATGCTCCTCAGCCGTGACCACACAACGCGTCTTCTTCACCGACTTCAAAACGGCCTCCACATCCAACGGCTTGATAGTGTGAATATTAATCAATTCCGCGTTGATGCCCATCTCTTTCAGAATCGGCAGGGCTTCAATGGCTTTCCAAACAAGGTGGCCGCAAGCGAAAATGGTCACATCCGAGCCTTCTTGAAGCATTTGCGCCTTACCGATGACGAACTTCTCATCCACAGGGGTGAAATTCGGCACCTTCGGGCGACCAAAACGCAGGTACACTGGGCCATCATATTCAGCAGCGGCTAAAGTAGCATTCTTGGTCTGGTTGAAGTCGCAAGGCACAATGACCGTCATATTGGGCAGCATCTTCATCATGCCGATGTCTTCGAGGATTTGGTGCGTGGCACCATCCTCACCTAACGTGACCCCTGCATGCGAAGCGGCAATCTTCACGTTCTTGTTGGAATAAGCCACACTCTGACGGATTTGGTCGTAGACACGACCTGTAGCAAAAGCCGCGAAAGTGCCCGTAAACGGCACGAAGCCGCTCAACGCCATGCCTGCCGCCATGTTGATCATATTGGCCTCAGCGATGCCCGTCTGAAAGAAACGCTCGGGGAACTCCTTAGCGAAGTCACCCATTTTGAGCGAGGGTGTAAGGTCAGCGCAGAAAGCCACCACCTTGGGATTGCGGCGACCCGCCTCAAGCAGGCCTTCACCGAATCCTGATCTTGTATCTTTTTGGTTTTGAATTGTGAAATCCATAGTTTCTTCTTTTTATCACAAAACCCACAAAACTGTCAAAACCTTTTTCTGGGCAGGGCAGCTACGCAACCGCGTCGCTGCCGGAAAGCGGCCGGTTGGCCCGCTTTCCCTAAACTTTATTGAAGTTTTGTAGGTTTTGCATGTTTTGTGACTAATAATCTCCTAGTGTTTCTGTTAATTGTGAAAGTGCGTTAGCGGCCTGCTCGTCATTCGGAGCTGTACCATGCCATTTGTGGGTGCCCATCATGAAGTCCACACCAAAGCCCATCTCCGTGTGTGCCAAGATGAGCTGCGGCCTGCCTTGGTGGGTGTTCGCGCGGGCAAACTTCAAGGTGTTCACGACGGCCTGCATGTTGTTTCCGCTCATTTCAAGAACATACCAGCCAAAGGCTTCATATTTGGCGCGAAGGTCGCCGAGGTTCAGCACCTCATCGGTTGGACCGTCAATCTGTTTCTTGTTATAGTCGATGATGGCGATGAGGTTGTCGACACCTTTGGCAGGCGCATACATGGCGGCCTCCCAGATCTGGCCTTCCTCCTGCTCACCGTCGCCCATGAGGACGTAGACGATATGTTGGTCACCATTCAGTTTCTTGGCCTGAGCTGCACCAACAGCCACAGAAAGTCCCTGCCCTAACGAGCCCGAGGCGATGCGGACACCAGGCAAGCCCTCGGCCGTGGTGGGATGGCCTTGCAGGCGTGTACCGAGGCGACGGAAGGTTGCCAGCTCTTTGACAGGGAAATAGCCGCGTCGAGCCAGTATGCTATAGAACATCGGGCTGATGTGGCCGTTGGAAAGGAAAAACATGTCCTCGCCATTGCCGTCCATACGGAAGTTAGCGGGGTCGATTTGCATTTGGTCGAAATAAAGGGCTGTGACGATGTCAGTCGCGCCCAAAGAGCCGCCCGGATGCCCCGACTGACACCCATGCACCATGCGGATAATGTCGCGGCGCACTTGGGAGGCGATTCTTTCTAATTCATTGATAGTCATATTGGAAGTGTTTTGATTTTACGATAATCTGACTGCAAAGCTACGGAAAAAACTAATCCAAATCGCGCTCTTGCACTTTGTTTTTCTTTCGGTCATAGTCCTTCTTCGACTTATGCACCTTCGACGGCCGCATACTCACCTGCTTGCCGTACTGTTCGATTTCTTTCTCGCGGTCGGCTTTGAGAAGGGATTTTACGCTGCTGAATTTTTGCTTTTTGGGCTTTTTCTTTTGGGATTTTGATTTCATCTACACAAAGAATAATGCGATAATACAACAAAAACAGAGGTAAGATTGTAACAGACATCACCACTTCCCCGAATATCCTCCACCGCCACTATGTCCTCCGCCAAACGATCCTCCCGATGAATGATGGCTTGAAGAACTGCTATGACTTGAAGAACTGGAAGATGAGCTGCCACTGTAATGGACGAGCTTCGGTATCACGATAGTCTTTGTGATCGTTTCGCCGCAATGCTGACAGACACAAGTCTCCACTTTCTCACCGCTATGGGAATAGTCGGCTTCTTTGATGGTTTCCGACTTGGTCTTTTTCATGGTATAAGCGCCACATTTTTGACAAGTGGTGAATTTACCGAACTGCTTGCCCATCCCTGTCAACACGAACTCATGGCCATGAAGGCAACGATAAGGGGTAAAACTCAGCGCCTCAACCTTACTCTCCAACTCATGGACCTCAGACAGATGGAAAGATTCGTCTTTCGTCATCGTTTGGCCACAGGTGGGACAACAGAACTCCGGAGCGTTTTCCATACGCTTCTTCATTTTGTTGTAGAATAACACACCGAGCCAAGGAGCCAAACCCATCGTCAGTTTGTTTCCCGTATTGCTGAAAGCCGCTTTATAGATCTCCTTCGGTTGCATCGTTTTCTTGGCTAAGTCGTCTGCCGTCTTAAGGGTACGACGGTTCTGAATGAAACAAATCCAAGTGAAATACAGCAGCAAAGTGATGATAGCTGACCAGTTAAATTGCTTCCTTTCAGCCATTTCGGGATACTTCGTGGTGATAAACAGGTAAGCGATGAAAAAGAACACAAATATGGACAGCCCTATGAGGATTCCCCCAAGGCAACCTTTCCCTTCCCAAGGCGACCCAGACCAAGTAGGCTTGAAACCATCGATATAACTGACATTGTCTTCAGTCTTTAACTGATAACCCGCTAAACCCGTCTTTTGTTTCCTTTTTTTATTCCAAAACACCAAGCCTATCACAGGCATCGCAAAAAGGAAAAAACAAAAGAACGTGAAAAAGCCACTCATGTTTTCTTCGTTCAAGCCGCCGATACCGTCATCTCCTCCATCACTTGAAGACAATGCACTCTTCAAACCTAATGGGATTTCCCCATCAAATACATTTACGATTTCGGCCACACCTGCACAAAGTCCGCTTTCGTAGTCGCCCGCTTTGAAAAACGGCACAACGACAGTACGGAAGATCTGTTCACACTTCGCGTCAGTAAGTATTCCCTCTGCGCCATAACCCGTCTCAAACTCCAAGGCATGTTGGTCTTCCACAAACAAAAGCAACACGCCATTGTCGGACTCGGCATTACCGATACCCCAATAATTAAACAATTCAGTAGCAAAGCGTTTTGAATCTACTTTGCCAATGGAATTCAACGTCACCACAAAGACGTCCGCCTTGTCACGGATGGCAGACAAAGCCGAGTTGATGTTCATCTCTGCGCTATCCGACAAATAGCCGTCAGGATCGGAAACGTGGATGTCGTTGCTTTCCAGACGCGTGTTGGGCACCGACTTCACTGTCCATTCCTTTTGTGCCATCATAGTGATATTCAAGCATATCAGCAATAAAAAGAGGCTAAGTTTTCTCACGTTCACTGGTTTTAGAAAGCACAAAGATACAAAACAAGGCCAGATTTTCCGAGTTTTTTATTATTTTTGCACCAAATTTTACCAGACAAACCATGTTTGACGACGAAGATTTTGAAGACTATCTTGAGGAGGAAAAGGATCGAAAAGCAGCCATCGAGCGTTATGAGGAAATGCTGAAGGCGCACGACTCGGCTTACTTCGACAGCGAGGAGTTTGAATACATCATCGACCACTACACCCAACACAACGAGCTGAAACGCTCACGGCAGGCCGTGGAACTGGCCATGGCGCAGCATCCCGAGAGCAACATGCTGAAAATCAAGTATGCGCGGCAGTACCTCCTGGAGAATGATGCCCAACGTGCTTTTGAAATCATGCAACACGTGGTGCGCGATGACGAAGAAGACCCCGACTATTTCCTCACCCTTGGCTCTTGTCTGGCCGTCTTGGGCAAATCGAAAGAAGCCCTTCAAAACTACTTCAGCGCCCTGCCCTACTTCGACGAAGACGAGAAATTCGACCTTTACAACGCCATTGCCTACGAATACCAGCACATGCAGCAATTCGACCTAGCATTGGAATTCTACAACAAAGCCCTGCCCTTCGCCGAAGACCGCGATACCATCTACCACGAAATCCGTTGCTGCTACCTCAGCGCAGGTCGGAAAGAAGAGGCCCTCTCCTATTTCCAGGGGCTCATCGACAAAGACCCATACAACAGCAAAGCCTGGACTAACATCGGCGACATCTACCGCATGATGGGTCAATACGAAGAGAGCATAGACCCTTACGAATATGCCCTCAGCATCGACCCTGAGGACCTCTGGACCAACATGCATCTGGCCGACATTTATTACGACTTAGGCCGATACAAAGAAGCCATCGACACCCTAGAGGAAGCCCTGCGCAACGGCATTGAAACCTCCATGATCCACACTACCATCGGCGACTGTTATTATCGTCTCAACGACTTGCAAACCGCCGAGGAGCATTTCAGCAAGGCTTTGGAAATCAATCCGATGATAGGCTCGGGCTATGCTGGTCTCGGCTATGTCTTCAGCGACCGTGGCAACAGCAAAAAGGCCATCAAATATTTCGAGAAAGCTTTGGAATTAGAACCTTGGGAGACCGACCACCTCTACTCCATCGCCACCGACTACATGAAACTCAAAGAATACGACAAGGCACTTGAATACCTGCGTAAGATTCAAGAGCAAACGCCGAACGACGCCGATGCCTATTATTATATCGCCGACCTCTACGGCCAACAGGACAAAATCGACGAGGCCATCAACACCATCAAGTTCGGGTTACTGCAAACCGACAACGACTCGTCACTCCTCTATTTATTGGCCTACGCCTATTTCGTCAAAGGCTGCCGCAGTCAAGGCTTGGAAGCCTTAGACCAAGCACTTGACGCCGACTTTGGGGCCTGGCCCGATTTTCTGGAATACGACCGAGAGCTGTTGGCCAACGACAACGAGATCCTCGAACTCATCGAACAACACAAAAAGAACCAAGAAACCAACACCAATCCCGCATGAAGAATTACATCTATATTTTCCTCATCGCCATGGTGCCGCTCATCGAGTTGCGTGGCGCGCTGCCTGTGGCCTATGGCATCCATACCGCCAATCCCGACTTCAGCCTCTTCTGGAGCTATATCATCATCGCCATTGGCAACATGCTACCCGTGCCCTTCATTTATTTCTTCGCCCGCAAGGTCTTGGAATGGGGCAAGGATGTCAAAGTGCGCTGGTTCAGCAGGTTCTGCAACTGGTGCCTCGAGAAAGGCGAGAAAGGCGGTGAGAAACTGCAAGCCAAAGCCGGTCGCGGACTCTATTGGGCCCTGCTGCTTTTCGTCGGCATCCCGTTGCCTGGCACAGGGGCTTGGACAGGCACCCTCGCAGCCAGTTTCTTGGACATGGACTTCAAGAAAAGCGTGATTGCTGTTATCGGCGGCGTGGTGTTGGCAAGCATTATTGTGGGTGTGGTTTGCACCTTGGGATTTGGGGCGATATTTGGAATTAACTAAATTGAGAAAAGTCCCCTGCCAAAACAAAAAAGTTACTAAAAAATGAAACGCTACGGACTCATAGGGCATCCATTGAAGCACTCCATGTCGAGACATCTCTTCAACGAGAAATTCGAATACGAAGGCTTGGATTGTGTGTATCAGCATTTCGACCTCAAATCGTTGGACGAGCTGCGCGAGGTGATGGAGAAATATCCCGATTTGTGTGGCTTCAATGTGACCATACCCTACAAGGAAGCCATCATCCCGATATTGAACGAGATGGATTCCGTAGCCAAAGAAGTCGGGGCGGTCAATGTGGTGAAAATCACGAACGGCAAATTGAAAGGTTACAACACCGATGTTTATGGCTTTGAGCAATTGCTGAATCGCGCCATCAACGGCAAGGAAACCGACCACGCCTTGGTTTTGGGAACAGGCGGCGCTTCCAAAGCAGTTCAGTATGTGCTGAAAAAGAAAGGTATACCCTATTCCATGGTCAGTCGCGACGCCGAAAAAGGCGATTATACTTACGATACGCTAACCGACGAAGTTCTGCACCAAAACCACCTTATCATTAATACAACGCCTTTGGGCATGGCTCCACAAGTGGACGGTTTCCCTGACATCCATTACCAAGCCCTAAGCAAGAAGCATATCCTCATCGATTTGATTTACAACCCGAAAGAGACAGCTTTCATGGAGTTGGGCAAGACTTGGGGTGCTAAGGTGTATGGCGGAATGCAGATGTTTGAGGAACAAGCGAAACAAACTTGGGAGATATTCAGTCATGGTGAGAAATAAAGTTAAACGGGAACCCGAATACTTGGAAAACGTCGAAATCGTCGATGCGGGATCGGAGGGCATGTCAGTGGCCAAGCCCGAAGGCCGCGTGGTCTTCATCCCCTTTGGCGTGCCTGGCGACGTGGTCGACATAGAGGTCTACAAGCGTAAGAAGAACTTTTTTGAGGGCAAAATACTGAACTTCAAGAAGATGTCAGACAAGCGCGTGGAACCTGTTTGCCAACATTTCGGCCTCTGCGGCGGCTGCAAGTGGCAACACATGGACTACCAATGGCAGACCTACTACAAACAGAAACAGGTGAAGGACAACTTCGACCGCATCGGGAAAATCGAGTATCCGGAGATTCGTCCGATTCTGGGTTGCGAGAAGCAGTTTGCCTACCGCAACAAGTTGGAATACACTTTCTCAAACCGCAAGTGGCTCACCGACGGTGCTCCCATAGGCACCCACGACGAGGAATATTGCAAAGGTCTCGGTTTCCATCTGCCCCAACTCTTTGACCGTGTGGTCGACATCGAGAAATGTCATCTCCAAGCCGACCCATCGAACGACATCCGCCTGTTCGTCAGGCGGTTCACCTTGGAACGCCACCTACCCTACTATAACTTCCGCGCCCATGAAGGTCTGATGCGCAACCTTGTCATCCGCTGCAACTCAAAGGGCGAGTTCATGGTCATCCTCGTCATCGGCGAGGAGAACGCCATCGTGCGCCACGAACTGATTCCTGCCATGGAGATGGCCTTCCCGCAAATCGTTTCTCTGCTGTTGGTCATCAACCCGAAGCTGAACGACATCATCAACGACCTGCCTTTTGAATGTCTCAAAGGCGAGCCTTACCTCATCGAAACCATGGCCTCTCCCCGACCAGGTTATGATGATTTGAAGTTCCGCATCGGTCCCGTTTCGTTCTTCCAAACCAATGTGTATCAAGCGGAAAGGCTGTACAAAACCGCTTTCGATCTCGCCAATGTGCAAGGCTACGAACTGATGTATGACCTCTATACTGGCACAGGCACCATCGCCCAGTATTTCTCGCGCTTTGTGAAGAAGGTGGTCGGCATCGAGTACGTGGAGGCCGCCATCGAAGACGCCAAGGTAAACGCCGAAATCAACGGCATCACCAACTGCACTTTCTACGCCGGCGACATGGCCAAAGTCTTCACCGACGACTTCATCACGACCAACGGCACGCCCGACCTCATCGTCACCGACCCGCCGCGTGCAGGCATGGCTGAAAAAGTGGTGGAACAGTTGCTGAAAATCCGCGCCAAGAAAATCGTTTATGTCAGCTGCAACCCCGCAACCCAAGCCCGTGACTTACAATTGCTTGATTCAGCCTACAAGGTGATGGCCGTGCAACCTGTCGACATGTTTCCGCACACGCAACATGTGGAAAATGTGTGTCTGCTGGAATTAAGACAAGAAATATAGGTGTAACTATTTGGCTTCTATCTGTTTGATAAGATTCTCCAAATCAAGGTTTTCCGCTTTCACGGTAATCTTGGCCTGCTCATAGAAAGGCAGTCGAGCGGTGTAATGTCGGTTCACAAATTCGGTCAGTTCTGATTCAGTCTTTCCTTCGGCTAAAGGACGTTTCCGTTTGGCATGAAGCAATCTGTCAACCACTGCCGTTTGGCTGATGCGGAGAAACACCGTCAGACCGTGTTGGTTCATCCATTCCATGTTGTCGAAATAACAAGCCGTACCGCCGCCCGTCGAAATTATCACATTGTCAAGGTTTTCCGTGGATTTCAGCACCTCTGACTCCAGTTTCCTGTAGAGTGGTTCGTCGTATTTGTTGAAGAAATCGCAGACAGAAATCTTGTATTTCTCCTCGAACAGGGCATCCGTGTCGACCACTTCCCAACCGAGGTGGCTAGCCAAGTGTCGCGCCGCGGTGGTCTTGCCCGCGCCCATGTAACCGACGATATAAATCCTGTTCATGATTCTGTTGGTAGAGACGCAAAATTTTGCGTCTCTACATGGAATTAATCATATTATATTGACACAATTGCAGTTTCCCGTCGCCATCGCGCAAATGCATCCCGTTGCCCTGACAATAACGCCACATCTTGCAATGCGCGCACTGGTCGGTCTTCATCCATTTCCGGTCGCGATAGACCTGAAACTTGTTCTGCCACACATCCCAGAAACTATCCTTATAAATATTGCCTTGGTGGTAGTCGCTGCGGATGCTGAGACAACCCGAGATGGAGCCATCGGCCAGCACCGAAGCGATGTTGATGCCCGCGCTGCAAGAATAAAAATGATTGCGCACCTCGCCCTCATATTTGCCGAGGAAGCCGTCGCAGCCATAATCCGCTCTGATTTTGCCCTGCAAGCGAGTGTTCTTAATAAACTCCATCATCTCCACAAACTGTTCGTTGGAGAGCCGCAGGTCGGGGTCGTTGGCAGCACGTCCCGAGGGAAACACCGTGAACAGTCGCCAGCGACGGATGCCCAACGAAATCAAGAAATCGCGAAACTCGGGCAAGTATTTGATGGTGCGCTGGTTGACACAAGTAATGACATCCCAAGTGAGGCACGGACACTGCGTCATGGCCTCCACGGCACGCAGCACGTTCTTATAACTCATGGGATTGCCGCGCATCCAGTTGTGGTCTTCCTCAAAACCATCAAAGCTGACCGCCAAGGATTTCAGTCCGGCTTTTACAAACTCATCGAGTTTTTCGGGTGAAAGCAACATACCGTTGCACACCATGCCCCAAATGAAGCCGCGTTTGGTGATTTCCTCGCCGCAATGCGCCAAATCGCTGCGCATTGTTGGTTCGCCGCCTGTAGTGATGACCATCACCTTAGCGGGGTCTTGATGGGCTCGCACCTCGTCAAGCACCTTGGCAAAATCCTCAAAAGGCATGTCATCTTTTTCGGAAAGCATACGGCAATCGGAGCCGCAATGGCGGCAATTGAGATTGCAGCGCAGGGTGCATTCCCAAAAGAGTTGGTGAAGCTCGTGCTCATCGATGCGCTGTTTCAAAACAGCACGATTGAGTTCGAGCATGATTTTCTTGTTGAAACCGAGACGGTCACTCATAATCTGCTGATGGCAATGCGGTTCAAGGTTGAGGACTACCGTATAAAGTTTCCGTTTTGCCTTGATTGATCTGGTCTTGTGGGGTGTTCAACTCCTTCAGTTCCTTGCGGATAGCCTGAATTTCATCCCTCATGCGTTGGGTTTCGCGGCCGTATTCTTCGATGATTTCGGGAGAGCCGTAAACGCAGGCACCCTCGCGGCGTTGCAAGGCAGCCTGAAGTTCAACGATGCGATCCTGCAAGGCCACTCGGCGGGCACTCTTTTCCAAATCCACAAATACGCCCAACTTGGCATTGATGGAATCGAGCTGGTTTTGAAGACGATAGGTCTCAGCCCCATAACGAGCGATGATTTCGGGCGAGCCATAGACAGCCGCACCCTCACGACGGGTCAAAATCTCTTGGATGGAGTCGCGTTGCTTGACGAGTTGTCTACGCTCCTTGCGTGTCAAGCCGTTCTGCGAGCAGCATGCTGCCAAAAAAGCCAATCCCGACAAGGCGCCAATCCATACTGTTCTAACTACTTTTTTCATAGCATAACAATGTTATAACGCTGCAAAGATAACAATTTTTGACAAATATTGAATTTTTACGAAAAACAGTTCGACAATTTTACTATTCAACACTCCTTGTTGACAAGTCTGTTGATAAATTGTTGATAAAATGTTGATAACTAATCGGGGTCTTTTCCAAACCTTCACCTACATTTTCCTAATTTTGAAAGTTTGAACATTGATGCAATCATCCGAAATTAAATCATTAAATATCAAATAATTAAAACTCCATCCAATGAAACGAAAGCTTACTTTATTGTTAACAGCATTCCTACTGTTGACGGGAATGACCTCTTGGGGTCAGTCGCGAAGCGTGATTACCGACCAACTTGACCGAGAGTTAACCGGTGTCACTGGCAATTCCTATGTCAGTTGGGAAGGGAAAACCAGCAATTCCGAAGCTGTCTATGCAGGTCAAAGTGCGGGCGGCAACGAGTCCATCCAGTTGAGAAGCAACAACAGTAATTCCGGTATTATCACCACTGCCTCAGGTGGTACGGTCACCAACGTTACTGTCACATGGAACGAAAGCACAGCCAATGGAAGAACCTTGAATGTGTATGGCAGCCATTCCGCCTACACTTCACCGACTGAGTTGTATGACGAAAGCACACAAGGCACGCTGATTGGCACCATTATCAATGGCACAAGTACCGAGCTGGAAATCAACGAATCATTTGAATACATCGGTCTTCGTTCCAACGGCGGCGCAATGTATCTGACAGAAATAGACATCACTTGGACTACGGGCGGCACGCCTCCACAGGAAACCGTAGCCACGCCGACTTTCAATCCTGTTGGTGGCACCTATTATGAAGCTCAGTTGGTCACCATCAGTTGTGCCACAGAAGGTGCTAACATCTTCTACACCCTTGACGGTACCAATCCGACTGAAAGTAGCACAATGTACACTGAAGCCATCAGCATCAGCGAAACCACGACAGTGAAAGCCATTGCTGTAAAGGAAGGCTATCTCAACAGCGGCATTGCCTCTGCCACATATATCATTTCTGATGCCCCGAGCATTATCACCATCGCCGAAGCACGTGCACTTGCCAACAATGAATATGCTTTGGTACAAGGCGTGGTGACCTTCATCGATGGCCGCAATGTTTACATCCAAGACGAAACCGCAGGTATCGACCTATTTCTAAACAGCGGCACCACACCATCCGCCCTCGCTCTTGGTGACAACGTACAAGCATACGGCAAACATGCTGTTTACAACGGCCTGGTTGAATTGTCAGGTATCGATGGAAGCAACCTCGACCAATTCTCCATCCTCTCCTCAGGTAACACACTGCCTCTGGTCGTTAAGACCATCGCTGAAGTGTTGGAAGGCGGCGCTGACGCCCTACAGTGCACCCGCGTCAAGGTGGAAGGTGCCACCATCGGTGCCATCAACCCGAGCAACAACACTCCTTTGACTCAAGATGGATCCACCATCAATATCTATAAAGTACCTGCCTTGACCGACATCGAGGAAGGCGATGTGGTGGATGTCATCAGCGTCGTCGGTTATTTCAATGCACCTCAACTGAGAGTCGCTTTGGCCGACGACGTGACTTTAATCGAAACGCCTTCAACCTCATCCTTAACCGTCACGCCGACGGCGCTTTCTGGTTTTGAATATGAGTATGAGGCTGGCGGTCCTTCAGAGATTCAAATCATCACTGTAGGCGGAGATATGTTGACGAACAACGTCAGCGTCATCCCATCAGAAAGCTTTGAGGTTTCCACCCAACCTGCCGAATTGTTCCAGCCTGAAAACCCGGCGATGATTTACATCCCCGAATCCGGATCTTTCTACGACATCGAGATTTGCGTCCGCATGAAAGCAGGCCTTGAAGTTGGGACATATGCTGAACGAATTGCCATAGCCAGTGAAGGTACCGATACGCTGTTTGTCAACGTCTCAGGTACAGTCATAGGCGAAACGCCAACGCCTCCTGATCCTCCAACACCTCCTACTCCTGGTACAGGTGAATATGTGCGCATCAGTGATCTGAGCCAACTTATTGCAGGAAGCTATGTGGTCTTTGCCGCCCGTTTCGATGAGAACGCCTCTGACTATTACGCCATGAGCAACACCTCATCGGGCAAGCCCACGGGTGTACTTTTCACCTCAACCACTAATGAAAGCTATGAGATTCTGCCCGCCTCCATCACTGATGAAGAGAGCAACTACTACTGGATTGTTGGCGAAACGGCCAACGGCTACACCTTCACCAATGCAGCAAACGAGCTGATTGGCTATTCTAGCAGCACCAACTTCGCCACAGGCGGCGACAACACCGAATGGGCTATCACCATCCAAACCTCAGAAGAAGGTGCGATGGTACCCAATTATACGGGTTTTGTTGTTGGCAACGTCAACAATAACGTCAGAGCCTTTGCTTTGAATAGCAACCATAATTTCGGTGCTTACCACACCCAAAACATGGGTGGTAACGGGTACAACTTCTTCCTCGACCTCTTCGTGAAGACCGAAGGCATCGAGCCTCCTATGCCTACTGTTGCCACGCCTGTTTTCACGCCTGAAGCCGGAACCTACACCGAGCCCCAAACCGTGAGCATCACTTGCGCAACTGAGGAAGCTCGCATTTGGTACACTACTGACAACAGTGACCCAATCCCAATGGTAAGTCCAGAATACACCAACAACACTGAGCCTATTTCGGTGGGCGAGGGCACCACAACAATTAAAGCCATCGCTACGAAGTATGGTTACAACAACAGCGCCCTCGCCGTTGCTAATTATACTATCCAAAATGGTGGCACTACGACAGTCACCATCTTCAACCAAGACTGGGAAAGTGAAATGAACGGTTGGACCTTTGTTAACGTGGACGGTGAAATGAGTTGGACCGTGGCCCAATACAGTGGAAACCACTATGCTTATGCCAACGGTTACAGTGCCGGATCCGCTCATGCCAACGAAGACTGGTGCATCTCGCCTGCTTTCGACTTAAGCAACGTCAGCGATGCTGTGCTGACCTTCAGGACGGCTATGAAATTCACGGGGGATACCCTTGGAGTTTATTTCTCTAGTAACTACAATGGCGAAGACCCGAACGCCCCTGGAACCACTTGGATACCTCTGACCGGCTTTGCCCTGTCACAAGGCAACTATGAATGGGTGGAATCTGGTCCTGTCAGTCTGAACTATAATGATTCAAACTGCCACATCGCTTTCAAATACACCAGCAGCGACACGGAAGCCGCTGCTTGGGAAGTCGACGACATAATGCTTGTCGGCGAGAGCACAACTACAGCTCCTGTTGTCAATGTGACTCCGCTTACCCTTTCTGGATTCACCTACATTGAAGGCAACGGCCCATCTCAAGACCAGTCCTTCATTGTTAGCGGCTTCAATTTAAGTGGCGACATCGTCATCACCGAGTCCGATAGTTTCGAGATTTCCACGCTTTCCGGCGAGAATTTCCTCTCTCTTGGCACTATTACAATTGAACCGGTGAACGGCAATGTAGAAGATTATCCCATCTATGTCCGCATGAAGGAAGACTTGGTTGCTGGTCAATACAACCAAAACATCACTGTCAGTTGCACTGATGTCGACGACATCCTTGTCGCTTGCAGTGGCACGGTCACTCCACAGCCCGTTAGTGGTGGTGATTATGTACGCATCATGGATATCAGTGAACTTGCCGCAGGCAACAAAGTCATTCTGGCTTCCCGTTACAACGAAACGTCTGATGCATACCTCGCTATCACCAACACACTGACAAGCGGTAGACTCAACACCACTCCATTCACAAGCGAGATGAACGCCTATGACGAAATCATCCCCTCCAGTATTTCAGCGGATGAGGACAACTACTATTGGACGGTAGGCATCACAACCGACGGCTACACCTTCACCAACGCCAACGGCGACATGATTGGTTACGGCAACAGCGGTACCAACCTTGTCATGAACGGTGAAAAGACCATTTGGACAGTTGAACTCGGCATTTCCGACACGGCTTCCTTAGTCCCCGACTACATCGGTTACAAGATTGTGAACTTCGTAACTGACAGCCGTGCCATGGCTTTGCGCGTGACTGAAACGGAAAGCATTGTCAAAGCTTACTCCACCAGCAATATTAACAACGGCAGTGCTGGAGAATACAACTTCTTCCTCGATATCTTCATGCAAGGCGAAGGCGGTGTGCCGCCCACACCAACTGTGGCCACACCTACCTTTACTCCTCCCGCAGGTACCTATTATGAAGCACAATACGTGAGCATCTCCTGCACGACTCCTGATGCCGAAATCCACTACACCCTTGATGGCAGTAACCCGACTGAAGCAAGTCCTACTTACGACGGCAATCCGCTCTATATCGGAGCCACAACAACCATAAAGGCTATTGCAATAAAAGCAGGCTATAACAACAGTGACATGGCAGAAGCCACTTACATTATTCAAGACGACCTCGTCGTCATCTTCAACCAAGACTGGGAGGAAGACTGGCATGGCTGGACGGAAGTCCTCGAATATGGTGACTCGCTCTGGCGCATAGCCTCCTACCAAGGCAATCACTACGCCTATGCTAACGGATACAACCATCCTGCCACCGCCGATTGGCTTATCTCCCCCGCTTTCGACTTGGATAGCTACAGCGACGTGGTACTGACCTTCCTCACGGCCAAGAACTACACTGGTCCCGACATTGATGTACTCTTCTCCAATGAATATGATGGTGGCGAAGAACCTTGGTCATTTGAATGGGATACGTTATCATGCGATTTATCATCAGGCAGCTGGAACTGGATTCCCTCTGGAGACATCAGTCTTGATGAATATGATGGCACGAACTGCCATATTGCCTTCAAGTACTATTGCACCGATGATGAAGCTGCCGGCTGGGAAGTCGACGACATCCTGCTCGTTGCTGGTGGAGGTGCTACACCCACCCCGACTTTGACTGCCACTCCTAATTCACTTAGTGGTTTCAACTATGTGGTAGGTAATGGCCCGTCAGATGAATTGAGCTACAGCCTCACTGGTGCCAACCTTGAAGGTGAAGGCTATATCACGGTCTCCGTTGTTGGAGAGTTCGAAATCTTAAATGAAGACGGTACCTATAGCAGTAATCCGTTTGATCTCCACTACTCCGATGGCGTAATAGACAATCAGCCTGTAACCATCACTGTCCGCATGAAAGGCGATCTTGCTGTTGGGTCTTATTCAGGCGAAATCACCCATGTAGGTGGCGGTGCGACCGCTGTTGTCAATCTTTCCGGTGTTGTTTACGACGATAATGTTCCTAGCATCGTTGCCGCCATGCCGCTATACATCCAAGGCAACAACGGTTCAAACAACGACCGTGTACCTGTGGCCGTCCAAGTCACGCTGCTTAACCTCGAACCGAACACTACCTACCGTTACACTAACCAACTCGTTGACGAAAACGATGGTCCCGAAACAGCAGGTGCAGGTAATGTGATATATGCCAGCGACGAAGGCTTCTACCGCACTACCAGCCCGAGCCTTGAGACGGAAGGCAACTATGGCGAGTTTACGACAACCGCCAATGGTAGCCAAATCATATGGTTCATGAACGAGCCTACGGCCAATGCCCGCTTCACGCCTGGCAACCATGTCTATCTCCGTATCCGCATCAATGATGGTCACGACGGCACTGAAGTGGCCAACACCTTCACATCCAATGACTATGCTACCGTGCTTAACTTTGGCACTGAGAACAACGAGTATAGCGGCTCGGCCTTCTACGTCAAGAGCGAAGAGGCTCCGATGAGCTTTGCCATGTTGTTGTCTGATGCAAACGACTACCGTCCGCTTTATTCCACCAGCATCGAAACGACAGGCGTTGACTACGGCAGCATTAACCAGTATGCAGACTTCTATAAGGAAAAGGTGGCTGGTAAGGACGGCTGGTTCGGCGGCATTCTGCCCAATGTGAACCAAAACGGTGTCAACCGCATTGTGATTTGGGATATTTACAGCTACACACTCAATGAATACTACTCCGAAGACGGCCAATGGAATCCCGAAGCCAACACCGTCAACCCGAACGCAGGCTTAGACGAGCCCATCTTCATCGACCTCACCTATGAAGGCGTGGAAGACATTGTTGAAGCCAACGTGACGGTTTGGAACACCGACCATGAGTTTGTCATTGAGAATGGTGATAATGCCCACTATAGCATGACCGTGTACAACATCCTCGGTCAGCCCATGATGATGAAGCAAATCAACGCAGGCAGCACTGAACGCATCAGCCACAGCCTCGCCAGCGGCGTTTACGTCATCAGATTACAGAATAACCAGAACAGCGTTTCTGTGAAAGTTTTTGTTAGGTAAGTAATTCTCCCTTCGGGGAAACGAAAAGTCCGGGAGCATGGCTCTCGGACTTTTTTGTTTTAAAAGAAGATGATGAAAGTATGTCATTGACTACGTCGAATCTTCGATTTCCAACGAAGGCAAGTGGGAGAGCATGGAATCTATGCTTTCATCATCTTCTGGCATTAATGTAGTTTCGTCCGCTTAATAAGGTAACTCGTCAACACCTGATTATAATCCTTATTAATATCCGCCTCCACATAGTCGATTTGGTACTGGTAGCAATGATGCAGCAAAGCCTCCTTGCGCTCGGTCATTATCTTTTTGTAGGTCTCCTGGACCTCAATAGGATTGAGTTTCAACACATCGCCCGACTCCAAATCGACAAAACGGTACGGGCGGTTCTCGAAGTCGAGGTTCTGCTCCAGATTGCTGTCGAAGACATGGAAGAGGATGACCTCGTGCTTATTATATTTAAGGTGTTCCAAGGCCTCAAACATGGGTTGGTAGTCGTCGAGGCCGTCGAGCATGTCGGTGAAAATCACCACAAGGCTTCGGTGGTGTGTCATCTCAGCAATCTGGTGCAGGCACTGCGGCGTTGAGGTAGTCTTGCGGTTGTTTTTGTCGTAGGTGTCAATCAGTTTCTCCAGTTCGGTGTAGATCAGCTTGTTGTGCACATTGGACGACTTGGCGGGCTCGTGGAACGATATCGTTTCGTCAAACAAGTCGAGGCCTACCGCATCGCGCTGACGGTGCATCAGTTCCATCAACGAGGCTGCCGCATAAATGGAGAAAAAGAGTTTGTTGGGATGCTCGAAGTCAATCTTTTGCCTCACGGGGAAGCACATACTCGAGCTTTGGTCGATGACCAGTTGGCAACGCAGGTTGGTCTCCTCCTCGTAACGTTTCACGAAGAGTTTCTCGGTGCGGCCATAGAGTTTCCAGTCGATATGACGGATGGGTTCGCCTGTGTTGTACAAGCGATGTTCGGCGAACTCAACAGAAAAACCGTGGAAGGGGCTCTTGTGTAAACCCGTGATGAATCCCTCCACGATTTGACGTGCCAAGAACTCCAAGCTGCCAAATTGCGTCAGCCGGTTCCTATCGATTGAAAAGTCCAAGGTGTTTAAATGTTTGTTGACATTCGACCGAGAATCACTACTTTAAACTTTTTACCGTCATGGCGGAGAATCATCCGCCATCTCCTGTGCGCGAAGAGAGTCTTTCACGCTTAGGAGATTGCGGGTCAAGCCCGCAATGACGGTAAAAGGTAGTAGTTTTGCGTTCCCGTGTTTATTAGAACAATTTCTCCAGTTTCTCCACAAACACCTTCTTGGGAGCGGCGCCAACGTTCTTGTCGACGGGCTGGCCACCCTTGAAGAAAAGGACAGTGGGGATGTTCATGATGCCGAACTTGGCGGCGGTGCCGGGGCATTCCTCGACGTCGCACTTTACGGCAACCACTTTGCCTGCATATTCTTCCGAGAGTTCCTCGATGATGGGTTCCACTTTCTTGCAAGGGCCGCACCAAGTGGCGCCAAAGTCCACCATCACAGGGAGTTCCGATTTCAGGACGACTTCTTCAAAACGGTCGTCGGTCATTTGAATAACTGCCATAGTCTTAATCTGTTTAGTTTATAGTTTTGTTTTTACTCGTTTTCGGTGTGCAAAGATACAAATTTTCTTTTTTATCGCAAGTCAAATTCCACAAAAGGCATCTTTTCCAGCAGCGGCAACACCTCTTGGGCATTGATGGTGCCCTTTGCAGGTGTCAGATTACAGGACTTTTTGCCTAACGGATCGAAAAGGTGTAACTTAAAGTGCTGTTTCCCAGGATTATCCTTCATCACCTTGATAAACTCATCCATGCTTTCCTTGTTCATCTCGGCCACATTCAGTTTGATGTAAACCGTTTTCGAAGTGGTCTCCAAAAGCGAGTCCAACAACCGTGCCTCACTGAAACGCACTTCAAGTGTCTGCAACACGACATTCGGGTCTTGTCCTGCCCTCGGGAAAGGTCGATCCAAAATACCGGAAAGCATCACAAACGAATTGACTGTCAACAAGTTCTTACAATTCGCATAATTCTCCTTGAACAAGGCAAACTGCAGCGCACCACTCTGATCCTCGATGGTGAATCGGCCATATGGATTACCGTTTTTCGCTGTATATTCCTCTGCGCGTGTGATTTGACCACCAAGACGGACAGGACGCTTCAAGTTCTTCTCGACATCATTCATCGCCGCCTTCAATCCTTCCACATCGCAGTTGCAGAAATACTTGATCGGCAGGTGATAGACCTGCATCGGATGAGAGGAAATATAAAAACCTAAGGCCTCTTTCTCCATCTCCAACTCCCTCATCTTTGACCAAGGCTCACATTCGGGCAATTTAATATTGAAGGCTTCCTCCACGCCCTCGTCGCTACCGAAGCCAAAGAGATCCATCTGTGCAGAGTTCTTCCGCTCGTTGAACGAGGCCACCATTCGCATGGCACGTTCAGAGAAAGGCACTGAATCGTTGGGGGCGATATTGAACAGCATAGCGCGATGAAAGCCCTTGAAGCTATCGAAGCAACCCGCCATGCCCATGCTTTCCAAAGCCCTGACGTTGAGACCTTTGTCAGCAATACGCATCACAAAATCGCCGAAATCCTTGAACTTACCGTTAGCCTCACGTTCCTCCACGATACCTTTCACGGCCGCCTCACCCACATTCTTGATGCCGCCCATACCGTAACGAATCTCGCCCTTCTCGTTGACCGAGAACTTGTATTCCGACTCATTGACATCGGGACCCAACACCTCAATCTTCATGCGCTTGCATTCCTCGGTCATGAAGTTCACCTGCTTGATGTCGCCCAACTCATTGTTGAGCACCGCTGCCATGAACTCGGCCGGATAGTGAGCCTTAAGATACGCCGTCTGATAAGACACCCACGAATAGCAGGCCGCATGAGACTTGTTGAAAGCGTAGGAAGCGAACTTCTTCCACTCTTCCCAAATCTTCTCCAAACGCTTCTTCACCTCATCTTCAGGCAGGTGCTCGGTCTGAGTCAGTTTGGCCACACCTTGTTTCATGAACTTCTCGTATAGTTCTTCCATCTTCGCCAACTGCTTCTTACCCATGGCCTTACGTAAGGTATCGGACTCACCACGGGTGAAGTCGGCCAGCTCGCGCGACAGCAACATCACCTGCTCTTGATACACGCATATGCCGTAGGTGTCCTTCAAATACTTCTCCATGCAGTCGAAGTCGTACTTGATTTCCTGCCTACCTTGCTTACGAGCAATGAAATCGGGGATGTTGTCCATCGGGCCGGGACGGTAAAGGGCATTCATAGCGATGATGTCACCGATGACCGAAGGCTGCAACTCACGGAGGTATTTCTGCATACCAGGCGATTCAAACTGGAAGGTACCGATGGTGTTGCCTGCCGAGTACAGCTCGTAAGTCAGCTTGTCGTCAATCGGGATGTGGTCGATGTCGATATCAATGCCACGGGTCTTCTTGATGTTTTTCAAGGCATCCTTAATCAAGGTCAAGGTCTTCAAACCCAAGAAGTCCATCTTGATTAAACCGACGGTCTCAATGACATGGCCGTCATATTGGGTCACCACGACGTCTTCTTTAGTGTCCTTATCTTTCACCGTACACACCGGAGCGACATTGGTCAAGTCATCAGCACCGATGATGACGCCGCAGGCATGGATGCCTACTTGGCGGTTGGTATCCTCCAACTCCTCGGCATAGGTCAACATGGAGGCGATATTCTGGTCATCGCCTTCAACCATCTTCTTCAGCTCAGGCACGTATTTGTAACAGTTCTTCAGGTTGACCTTGGGCATCTTCTTAGGCACCTCGCCTTCCACAGCCTTCACCGCGGCTTCGTCGAAGTTGCGGTCAGGGATGTAGCTCTTGATTTTGGCCACCTCGGGCAGCGGCACTTTCTGCACACGCCCCACGTCTTGGATGGCCGACTTGGCTGCCATCGTGCCGTAAGTGATGATGTGCGCCACCTTTTCCTTGCCGTATTTCTTGGTCACCCAGTCGAGCACACGGTCGCGACCATCATCATCAAAGTCCACATCGATATCGGGCAAAGAAATACGGTCGGGGTTGAGGAAACGCTCAAACAGCAAGTCGTATTTCAGCGGGTCCAAATCGGTAATCTTCAAGCAATAGGCCACCACGGAGCCTGCTGCCGAACCACGGCCAGGACCGACACTCACACCCAACTCCTCGCGTGCCGCTCGGATATAATCGCTCACGATGAGGAAGTAGCCTGGGAAGCCCATGGTCTTCATCACGTGCAACTCAAACTTGATGCGCTCGATTTGCTCCTCGGTGAGGTTCTCGCCATAACGCTCTTTGGCACCGTCCCAAGTCAATTTAGCCAAATAATCCGCTTCAAGTTTGATACGGTACAATCGGTCGTAACCGCCCAGTTTCTTGACCTTCTTCTCCCCTTCCTCCTGACTCATGATGACGTTGCCATGCTCGTCGCGGGTAAACTCGTTGAAGAGGTCTTCTTCCGTGAATTTCTTGCGGTATTCCTCCTCCGTCCCGAAATCCTCAGGAATGGGAAATTTAGGCATAATCGGGTCGGAGTCGATGCTGTAGGTTTCCACCTTATCGACGATTTCCTGCGTGTTTTCCAGCGCCTCCGGATGGTCGGAGAAGATGCGTCCCATCTCGGCTGGTGTCTTCAGCCATTCCTGCTTGGTGTAGTGCATACGCGTCGGGTCGTCCAAATCCTTGCCCGTACTGAGGCAGATGAGGCGGTCGTGCGCCTCGCCATGTTCCTCCTCAACAAAGTGGACGTCGTTGGTGGCGATGACTTTGATGTCGTATTTCTTCGCTAAATCAAAGATAATCTTGTTCACCTCCTTTTGGCGTTCGTACACCTCGGTATCACCACCAGGCTTATCGGTCTTATGCCGTTGCACCTCAAGATAGTAATCCTCACCAAATAAGTTTTTGAACCATTGGATGGAGGCTTCGGCACCTTCCACATCGCCGTTCATAATTTTCTGCGGCACCTCGCCAGCGAGACAGGCGGAACTGCAAATCAGGCCCTCATGATATTTCTCAAGCAGGCTTTGGTCGATGCGGGGATTATAGTAATATCCCTCGGTAAAGGCTATCGAACTAAGTTTGCAGAGGCTATGATAACCTGTCTTGTTCTTGGCCAGCAATATCAGATGCCATCTCTTCTCGTTACGGCCTTCTTTCACGTCGATGCCATGGGGGGCACAGTAGGTCTCGATGCCGAAGATGGGTTTGAAGAACTGCTTGTTCAATTTCTCAATTTGTTCTTGGGCAGCAGCTTTTTCCTCCTCGGTAGCATCCTCCTTTTTCAATATAGCCTCTTGTTCCTTGATGGCATCCCTCACCTTGCCGTTTTCCTTGTTCACCGTGTCGGCAAAGTCCTTGATGCCGAACATGTTGCCATGGTCGGTGAGAGCGAGGCTATACATGCCGTTTTTCTTGCATTTGCTCACCAAATCGGGCACCTTCGACATGCCATCGAGCATGGAATAGTGCGAGTGGACATGTAGGTGGGTGAAATGTTGGGGAATATAGTTGCCCATTTCGGGTTCTTCCTCCCCTTTTTCTTCTTCATCACAGTTCGATACCACCTTGATGCCA
>JAEEGJ010007583.1_pt1 | contig 30940 bp, 16 predicted proteins | sample 8958761 | NCBI WGS metagenome assembly JAEEGJ01 (sample SAMN16246546, study PRJNA631951) | gut metagenome | biome: gut microbiome; feature: rumen; material: RS-attached | host: Bos | place: Iran: Karaj | collected 2018-10
GAGCTGTGGTATCGCCGTATCTGATACCAATGGTCCTAAAAGAAATTATGCATTAAACAAGGGCATGGGCCTTGTTAACGAAGTATTTGACCAAGAAATACTTGATGGCATGCACGGTGATATTGGTGTAGGCCATACTAGATATTCTACTGCAGGTTCATCCTGCAGAGAGAATGCTCAACCTCTAGTTTTATCTTATGTCAAGGGCATTCTTGGCATGGCTCACAACGGCAACCTTATCAATGCCGAGGAGCTTAGAGATGAGCTTTCTATGACTGGTGCTATTTTCCAGACTACTATCGATTCAGAGACAATCGCGTATCTGATTGCTAGAGAGCGTCTTAACAGTGCCACAGTAGAAGAGGCAGTAGCTCGCGCCTGCGACAGAATAAAGGGAGCATATTCCCTTGTTGTTATGTCACCACGTAAGCTTATTGCAGCCCGTGATCCACAGGGTTTTAGACCTCTTTGTATCGGCAAGAGAGACAATGCATATGTTATCGCATCTGAGACTTGTGCTTTAGATACAATCGGTGCAGAGTTTGTTAGAGACGTGGAGCCAGGTGAGATAGTTACTATTTCTCCAGATTTTGGAATCAAGTCTGACAAGAGCAGATGTCTTCCAAAGAATGAGCATGGTCGTTGTATTTTTGAATACATCTATTTTGCTCGTCCAGACAGTGTGATTGATGGAATATCAGTTTACGATGCAAGAATCAAGGCTGGCCGTTTCCTTGCGCAGGATTCGCCAGTAGAGGCCGACTTAGTTGTTGGTGTACCTGAGTCAGGTAACGCCGCAGCACTTGGATATTCTATTGAATCAGGCATACCATACGGTACAGCATTTGTTAAAAACGGATATGTTGGGCGTACATTCATCAAACCAAAGCAGGCTAGCCGTGAGTCATCGGTTCAGGTTAAGCTTAATGCTTTAAAGGATGTTGTGGCCGGCAAGCGAATAATCATGATAGACGATTCTATTGTTAGAGGTACTACATCAGACCGAATCGTTAAGATGCTTCGTGATGCAGGAGCAACAGAGGTTCACGTACGTATTTCATCGCCACCATTCTTGTGGCCATGCTACTTTGGTACAGATGTGCCATGCCGTGAGCAGCTTATAGCATACAACCGTACAATAGAGGAGATTCGCCAAATCATTGGTGCAGATTCCCTTGGCTATCTAGGCTTCGAGAGATTATCTCAGATGGTTGATGGCCTAGACATCTGCCACGGATGCTTCGATGGCAACTACCCAATGGAGCCACCAACTGAGGATATCAGGGGTGAATATGAGAAGTAATTAGGTGCGTCTTCACGTTACTATAAAGTTAAATTGCCAATTTGTACTAATAATAAAGGTACCGATAGCTGACAATATCTCAGGATTGTAAGCGTAATCGGATGAAATAGTTTTGGGGCAAATTGGCTCTTGATAAAATGTTAGGAGAGTAATATGTCAGATACAAGCAGATACAGCAGTCCACTTTCAGAGAGATATGCAAGCAAAGAGATGCAGTATATTTTCTCTCAGGACAAAAAGTTTTCTACATGGCGTCGTCTTTGGATTGCCCTTGCAGAAACAGAGATGGAACTTGGCCTTTCTCAGGATGGAAAGCCTGTAATCACACAGGATATGATAGACGAGATGAAGCAGCATATTGATGATATCAACTACGATGTTGCAAAGGCTCGCGAAAAGGAAGTTAGACATGATGTTATGAGTCATGTTTATGCGTATGGGCAACAGTGTCCAAAGGCAGCTGGTATCATTCACCTTGGTGCCACAAGCTGTTACGTTGGTGACAATACAGATATCATTATTATGCGTGACGCATTAGAGCTTATCCGTACTAAGCTTGTAAATGTTATCGCTGAGCTTGCAGCTTTTGCTGATAAGTATAAGGCTCAACCAACACTTGCGTTTACACATTTCCAGCCAGCTCAGCCAACAACAGTTGGTAAGCGTGCAACACTTTGGCTCAATGAGTTTGTTATGGACCTTGAGGATTTGGATTATGTCCTTTCAACACTTAAGCTTCTTGGTTCAAAGGGTACTACTGGTACACAGGCAAGCTTCTTGGAGCTTTTCAATGGAGACAATGAGACAATCGACAAGATTGATCCTATGATTGCAAACAAGATGGGATTCAAGGCTTGCTATCCAGTTTCTGGTCAGACATATTCTAGAAAGGTAGATACACGAGTTTGCAATATTCTTGCAGGTATTGCAGCTTCAGCACATAAGATGTCAAACGATATCCGCCTTCTTCAGCACCTTAAGGAAGTTGAAGAGCCATTTGAAAAGAGCCAGATTGGTTCATCAGCTATGGCTTACAAGCGCAATCCTATGAGATCAGAGCGTATCGCATCCCTTTCTCGTTATGTAATGATTGATGCCCTTAATCCTGCAATTACATCTGCTACACAGTGGTTTGAGCGTACACTTGACGATTCTGCAAACAAGAGACTTTCTATTGCAGAGGGATTCCTTGCTACAGATGGTGTCCTTGATCTTTGCTTAAACGTAGTTGATGGTCTTGTAGTATACGACAAGGTTATTACAAAGCGTCTTATGTCTGAGCTTCCATTCATGGCTACAGAAAACATCATGATGGATGCTGTTAAGCTTGGTGGAAACAGACAGGAGTTACACGAAAAGATTCGTACACTTTCTATGGAAGCAGGCAAGAATGTTAAGGTAGAGGGTAAGGAGAATAATCTTCTTGAGCTTATCGCAGCTGACGAGCAGTTCCCAATGGGACTTGAAGAGCTTGAGGCTACAATGGAGCCTAGCCGTTATGTTGGACGTAGCCCACGTCAGGTTGAGGTTTACTTAAAAGAGGTTATCAATCCAATTCTCGAATCAAATAAGGAAATTCTTGGTGTAAAAGCAGAGATAAATGTGTAAGATTTACCGATTTTCGAAAACTGAGGAATTTTAAAAATTTTCGAAAGTAAATATAGACAAAAACGAAATATCATTTATATAAGTTTTGACTTAACAGACAGATGGTGATTAAGTAAATATCACCATCTGTTTTTTTGTACATTTGTGTAGAATTACACACTCTTACGAAACTGCTAAATACCGAGCAATAATTAGCAACGCAATAGCAAGAATTAGGAAGTAGATACAAAAATGATATTGTTAAAATTAAAGTGCTCGAGCAACTAAAACGTTTAAGGAAAATTTGTTTATTAAAAAAGTGATGGGGGGATCTAATTAAGATGAGACGAAAATCACCAATTGTTTTAAGTGTGCTTTTGGCAGCAGGCATTATTTTGCCAGGCATGTGTTTTGAAGTCAAAGCTGCTCCTCATATTGCTCCATATGGAGTAGTAGAAGCAGAGTTAGACTTCGAAGGAAACAGAACCATTATTACAGAGGACAATGGAGTAGTTTCAGCTGTAAAAATGGAATCAGGGGGATATTTCCAGGCTAAAGACATCGACTTTAGTAGCGGAGTATCAAAAATAACAGTAAGGGCGAAGTCTGACGGCGCAGCTGTATTAGAAATCAGAAAAGGCGGCGTAGACGGAGAAAGAATTGGAAATATTAAGATTAGCAACACTGACGGCGGTTACGACAGATTTACCGGTAATGTACAGAATATTGAAGGAACACAGGCCCTTGCCTTTGTAGTGGCAAGCGGTTCATGTACCATAGATAACTGGACAGCTGAGCGCGGTGAAGTTACTCAGCAGCCAGAACAGCCGGAACAACCGGAGCAGCCAGAAGTTCCAGAACAACCGGAACAGCCGGAAACACCAGTTGTTTCAGCGGGAACAATTAATCCATATACAGCAGTGCAGGTAGAGAATATAGCAGACAAAACTAATGATTTGAAGGATGCTATGCTCACTCCTCGCAGCGATGCTGTAAATATCAGAAATGCAGGCGGTTATGTAGTTTCTAGAAAGGTTGATTTTTCAAAGGGTGTATCTAAAATAGCGGTAAATTTATCATCTAAGAATATTAATGCCCTTAATATTAAAATTGATAGTCCAACTGGAACTACTATAGGATCTGCTAGATTAAATAAGAGTGATGATCTTGCAAATGTTGAGTTTACAGTTAACAGCAGCATTACAGGAACTCACGATGTATATTTTGTGTCAGCTATGGATGGTGGTGTAACTATTGATTATTGGACAGCTACAGCAGGTTCTGATACACCAGTTACTCCTCCAGTAGTAGACCCACCTGTATCAGGAGGACTTAACCCATATAATACAGTTGAGTTTGAGTCAGGTGCCTTAGATGGTGCTATGGTTACACCAACTAATAAGAATCAGATTAACTTTGTTAAGGCAAACGGAACTGCATCATTCAAGAATGTAGATTTCTCACAGGGCGTTGCAAAGTTTATTGTAAATATTCCTTCAACTTCTATGAATGTATTATCTATTAAGTTAGATGGTGCTGATGGAACAGAAGTAGGTAAGGCAATGCTTACAAGCAAAACTACAGGCGAGGTAGAAGTAGCTGTAACAGGAAGTGTTACAGGAACACATGATGTATACTTCGTTGCAAGCTCAACAGGCCTTACATTAGATAGCTGGAAGGCAGTAGCTTCTGGTGAGACACCAGTTGACCCACCAGTAACAGAAGGAATCAATCCTTATGCAACAGTTGAGTTCGAGTCAGGTATCTTAAGTGGTGCTATGGCTACACCAATGAACAAGGGCTTGATTAACTTCAATCAGGCTAATGGTAGCATCGGATTTAAAGATGTAGACTTCTCTAAGGGAGTTTCAAAGTTTGTTGTAAACATTCCATCTACATCAATGAACGTATTCTCTATTAAGTTAGATAGTGTTGATGGAACAGAAGTCGGCAAGGCAATGCTTACAAGCAAGACAACAGGCGATGTAGAAATAGCAGTAACAGGAACAGTTACAGGCAAGCATGATGTATACTTTGTTGCAACATCAACAGGACTTACAGTAGATAACTGGAAGGCAGTAGCATCAGGAGATACACCAGTAGAGCCACCTGTAACTCAGACGGTTAATCCTTATGAGACAGTACAGGCTGAGGCAGTAACTCTTGGCGATAAGGCAGAGAAGGTTACTGCAGATGATGGAACAGCATATGTATCTATCGATACAGAGGGTTACATCGTTGCTAAGGGCGTAGATTTATCTAAGGGTGTTTCTGCTATCGAAATGAAGGTTAATTCTTCAGGTCCATCTGCATACGTAGATGTTTATGTAGATAAAGTAGAAGGCACTCCAGTTGCTTCCTTAATGGTTAAGAAGCCAGCATTTGATACTTATACAGTAGATGTTGCTTCTAGCATTACTGGAACACATGATTTATATTTCGTAGCTAAGACTAGAAAAATTGGTATTGATTCATGGAAGGTAGTAGCTTCTGGCGAAACACCAGTGGAGCCACCTGTAACACAGGGAATCAATCCTTACGAAAAGGTTGAGGCTGAGACATTAAACGCTAAGAACGGTGCAATGCTTACACCAAATAAGAAAGCTGTAAGCATCAGCGCAGGCGCATATGTAGAAGCTGAAAGTGTAGACTTCTCAAAGGGAGTTTCAAAGTTTGTAGTTAACGCAACATCATCAGCAGGCGGAAAGCTTGAAGTAAGAGTTGGTGCGCCAGATGGTGATGTAATTGCAAACATCATGGTAGGTTCAAGCGGTGCTGAGATCAATGCAAACGCATTAAAGAACGTTACAGGTACACAGAAGCTTTATATTGTAGGAGCAATGGGTACAGTAAACCTTGATTCATTTACAGCAGTAGCATCTGGCGATACACCAGTAGAGCCACCTGTAACACAGGGAATTAATCCTTATGATACAGTTGAGTTTGAGTCAGGTATCTTAAGCGGTGCTATGACTGCACCAACTAATAAGAGTGTAGTAGCTGTTAACCAGGCTAATGGTAGCATCGGATTTAAGGATGTAGACTTCTCTAAGGGAGTTGAAAAGATTGTTGTAAAGATTCCATCTACATCAGTAAATGTGCTTTCTATTAAATTAGATGGCGTTGATGGAACAGAAATCGGTAAAGCAAGACTTTCAAGCAATGCAAGCGGTGATGTTGAAATCGCTGTAAGCGGAGACATCACAGGTAAGCATGATGTTTACTTTGTAGCAAACATGGCAGGCTTAACTGTAGATAGCTGGAAGGCTGTAGCTCCTGGTGATACACCAGTGACTCCACTTCCACAGGTAATCAATCCTTATGATACAGTTCAGGCTGAATGGGCTGAGGGATATTCTCATGCTAAGCTTTCAGATAACAAGAAGGCTGTAATTATTGAGGATGGCGGATATATTCTTGTATCCAATATCAGCTTCAGCAAGGGTCTTTCAGGCTTCAATGTATATGCTAGCGCAGCAGCACCAAAGATTAAGCTAAACATTTATGTTGATACTAATCCAACACCAATAGGTTCTATCGAGGTTGGAAATGATATTACATCTCCAAGAGCAATAAAGCTTACTTCAGATATTACAGGAAAGCACTTCCTCTACTTTGAGGCAAAGGGCGGCACATTAACACTTGACTCTTGGTCAGCAATGGGCGCTGGACAGACACCTCCAGTAGACCCACCAGTATATGGTGATATCAATCCTTATAACACTGTAGAGGCTGAGAATGCAGCTGATATCAATACAGGTATGCTTACACCTTCAAAGAATGCAGTATTACTTAATGCAGGCGGATATGCTGTTTACAAGAATGTTGATTTATCAAAGGGACTTTCAAAGTTCTTAATCACTGCAGGTTCAACAGCACCTAGCAGCCTTGAAGTAAGAATGGGTTCTGCTACAGGTACAAAGCTTGCTAGTACATTAGTAAGTGGCAGCGCTGCTGAAAGAACAGCTACATATTCTGGTAGCGGTGTAACTGGCAAGAAGGATATTTACATTGTAAATACTGGTAATGGTGCTATTACAATCGATTCTTGGAAGGCAGTAGAAAAGGGTCAGACTCCAGTAAATCCACCAGTTGACCCACCAGTAGTTCAGAGCGGATTGGATCTTTCATACACAACAAGCGTATGGAACGGTGGTTTCCAGATGAACATTAAGGTTACAAATAAGTCTGGTAAGAGCGTTTCAAGCTGGAAGGTTAAGATTAAGAAGAGTGATGTAAATATTACTCAGAGCTGGTGTGTAAATTTACGCCAGGAAGGTGATTACTATGTAATTACTCCAATGGATTACAATTCTTCACTTTCTAATGGCCAGACTGTAGAGTTTGGTATTATTGGAAGTGGAACACCAAGTAATACTCTCAACTATACAGTTGAATAATAGGCTAGACTAAAAGATTATTAACTTCTCTTAAAGAAAAAGGGTTCAGCGGATCTACCTTTGGGTAGTCACTGGGCCCTTTATTTCTTTAGAAGAAATTTCTTCGAAGGAGTCGAAAGGGAAAAGAATGATTTCAAAAATGTTAAAAATATGAAAATTTGATTACAGAATTGTTAAATGTTATTATCGTAAGGATGGGTTCTTAATCCATCGGTAACTGAGACAAGAAGTAGAAGGCAAGGAGGTTTTAATGAAAAAGAGATTTAGAGTAGTATTGGGTTTACTTACAGCTATAGGCATAGGTGCATCAAGCATTACAGCTATGGCATCAGATGTGCCAGGAAGATGGGAAATGGAGAGTGGCCCATGTTTGAATCCATATATGACCAAAGAGGCAGAAGTAAACTTCGGAGATACTGGAACAGATATCACTGAGGAGGATGGAACGAAAGCCGTCGGTCTTGTTAAGGGTGAGTATATTAAATTTGATGACGTAAAGTTTGATCAGGGAATGAAAAAAATAGAAATAACAGCAAAGACCTATGCTCCTACAGCTATTGTAGTCAGAAGAGACAGGGAAGATGGAAGAGTCCTGGCTAAATTTAAGATAAAGGATACTCAAGGAAAGTATGAGAAATTTTCTGTAGAAACAGACGACATAGCCGAAAAGAACAAAATCTTTTTTGTATGTACAGTAGGTGATTGCGCAATCGACAGCTGGAGAGCAATCACAAAGGACGAGGTTGAAAAAGCGGAGCAGACAGTAACAGAGGAGCCAGAGGTAATAGAAGAGCCAGCTGTAACAGAGGAGCCAGAGGTAACAGAAGAGCCAGCTGTAACTGAAGAACCTGAGAATACAGAAAATCCAGAACAGCCAGAAAATGTAGATCCATATGTAGAAAATGAAGCTGAGGATTTGACAAACGCAGGCGCCTTCCAAGAGGGTAGAATAACATATGCGTTTATTAGTGAAAGAAGAGTACTAGTAGCTGAGAATGTAAACTTTGAACAGGGCGTATCAAGCATTTCTTTGAAGACAAGAACCAGATATGATGGAGCAACAATAGATATTTATGTTGATAATCCGGAAGGTACTCCAATTGCAAGAACTTTGGCAAGCAAATATGATTTCAGAACAAGCTGTGCTTATGTAAAATCAAATATATCCGGCGTCCACGATGTTTACTTTGTAGCAAATGAGGATATTGATTTTGATGTATGGACTGCAATGCCATCGGTTGAGTATTTTAAGTAAGCTATTAATTGTAAAAACACGCACGTTAAATCTTATAACTATAAAAGCAATAATTGATAATTAGAGAGCAAGAATTAGGCTGTAGGATTATTACCTATTTGTTACAATAATATTACTTAGATATAACGAATTGTTTTCGTTTTGAAATTTTTATTTTTTGAAAGCAAGAATATATGTAGGTAAATACGAGAAGAGGAAAGGAGCTGGTTTTTACAAAGCATTAATTTAACCCTTTATGGTGATATTATCACCTATGTAGAGTATAGCGAGTTATAAGATTACTATATAATCCTATTAACTCAATCTCTTACACATTTGAATAACCCTTAAAAACCCTAAAAAGTAAACTTAGCGTAATAGAAAAGGACCAACCTGTTTGACCGTAGGTTGGTCCTTTTTCTGTGTATGGATAATTTTTTCTTTGGTTCTTATTGAAAACTCTTATCGATTTTAAATCTAAATATCAATTGACAAAAGATAGGTAATAAGGTATTTTCTTATATGGTTAGCTAAGGCTAACAGCTATTAGAAATATCTAAAGGTGGTTTCAATAATGAAAGCTCTAAAAATAAATCCGGTGGTATTAATATTAATAAATGTTATTGCACCTACCATGTATATTTTCATCAGTGGTAAATACCTGCAAATATATTTGCTTATTTTTGCATCGGTTCTTATGTTACTCATGGGCAGAACGAAAAGATTAGTGTGCTTTTGGGCTGTATATGCAGGAATGATGGGGGCGTACAATTTGTTGATGAAAAGTGAGTCCACGATGTTTTTGGGTCTTTTCATTATTGTAATAGTTCAATCGTTGCCATGTATTGCTTTGGCTACGGTTTTGGTTAGCAAGTATAATTCAGCCCAGCTATTATCTGCTCTTGAAAAGCTGCGTATTCCAAGAGGTTTGGTGGTGGCTGTAACAATTACTCTCAAATACATTCCTACTTTTAGGAGGGAGTTTGCCTATATTACAGAGTCTATGCGACTTAGAGGTATAGGTTTTTCATGGAAAAAGCCGGTACAAAGCTTTAAATACTTTATCGTTCCTCAGCTGTTTCGCTGTGCTGCCTTGGCGGAGGAAGTTACAGCAGCGGGATTGGTTAAGGGAATAGATGCACCAATCAAAAGGACTGCGTATTTTGAAGAAAAATTTTCGTATTTTGACTTATTGGTGATGGTGGTGTTTATCGCCGGATTATGTGGAGGCTTTCTATGGAAAATAAAGTGATTGTAGCTGAAAAACTCAGCTTTAAATATGACGAATCTGTCGAAGGGATTGAGGAGGTTGATTTCTCTATTAATGAGGGAGAGGTGGTACTGCTTACTGGAAACAGCGGAAGCGGCAAATCAACTTTATTAAAGTGCCTAAATGGATTAATTCCATCAATTACAGAGGGCGAATTACAGGGCAATCTGTTTATCGAGGGTGAAAAATATTCTGATATGAAAATGTATCAACTGAACAAGCTGATAGGTTCGGTTTTTCAGAATCCAAGATCACAATTCTTTACAGATAACACGACGGCGGAGCTTGTATTTCCAATGGAAAACTACGGATATACGAAGTGGGACATGGATGAAAGACTTGATGATTTGCAGGAAGCTTTTGGCATTTCAGATTTGATGGACAGAAATATTTATTCCCTTTCAAGCGGGGAACGCCAGTTGATCGCCCTTGCATCAGCGGTTACCATGAAGCAAAAAGTGTTGCTGTTTGATGAACCATCAGCCAATCTTGATTATGGCAACTCCATGAAGCTAGGGAGTATTATTAGCAAGCTTAAGAAAAAAGGATATACCATAATCGTTGCCGACCACAGATTCTATTATCTTGATGGAGTTATCGACAAAGTACTTTTCATGGAAAATGGCAAGTTAAACATTTGCCATAGTGAAGAAGAATTCAAGACCAGTGATTACAACACAAGAAGCTTCGATATGTTTTCCATAGATGTTCCATTTTCGTCCAAAGGTGATTATGACGGGGTAGTTGCCAGATTGGAGAATGTTGCCTATAAGGACATTTTAAATAATATCAACCTTACCTTAAACAAAGGGGAGATTGCAGTTCTTATTGGAAATAATGGCGCAGGAAAAACCACTATAGCAAAGACGCTATGTGAAAGTATAAAACCGGATAAAGGTAAAGTTGACATTAAAGGATTGCCATTTTTCATAATGCAAGATCCTGATTATCAGCTTTTTGGCACATCGGTTTTTAACGAACTGGAACTGGTCAAAAGAGACCCAAAGAAAATCGATGAGTGCCTGGAATACTTGGGGTTGAAAAAGTACAAATTCAAGCATCCATTTGATTTAAGTGGCGGCCAAAAGCAACGACTTCAAATTGGGATGGCGATGCTTTGCGACAGAGAGCTGATTATATTTGACGAACCAACTAGCGGACTGGATGTAGATTCCATGTTGAATGTTTCAAAGGAGATTAATCGACTTAAAGAAAATGCTGGAGTCCTTGTTATTTCACATGACTATGAATTCATTAGGCGTGTGGCCGATAGAATAATTTATCTCAAGGATGGAAGTATTGAAAAGGATTTTATTTTGGATAAGAATACCTTATCTGATTTAAATAACATTTTTATCAACATGAAGGAGGAAAGTTTATTATGAAAATGTTGAAAATTAAAGATGTGGTAATGGTAGCACTATTATCAGCGTTGTACACAGTAATCTATATGGTTGGCGGCTCACTTGCGATGGTATTTGGACCATTCGGTCATGCTATCAGCCCAGGAATCTGTGCACTTATTACAGGTGTTATCATTTATTTCATGAGCAGAAAAGTTGGTAAGTTTGGTCAGTATACATTAATGCAGGCTATTCTTCTTATTTTATTTTCTATCATGGGTGCAGGTTATTTACCATGGTTTATTACTTCTATGATTGGCGCAATCTTGGCTGACGTTGTTGCATCTAGAGAAGTTAAACCTGCAGTATGGAAAACAGCTGTTGCATCAGGATTGGTTCACGTGGGACAGGCTCTTGGTTCAATCATCCCGGCAATGTTCTTTATGGAAAGCTACAAGGAAGATTGGATGGCTAGAGGTCAGTCGGCAGAAGCAATGGATGAAATGATTGGTGCTGCGACAGGAGTACTTGGCGTGCTTGCAGTTGTGGTTGTATTTGTACTTGCATTTGCTGGAATCTATCTTGGTCACTTGATTCTCAAGAAGCATTTTGAGAAAAAAGAGCTTGAAGCAGCAGCTTAAATTTTTTTGTAACAATAAAACACTGTTTCAATGGAGAATGCTATGAATTTAAACACTAAAAAAGAGTTGGAAGCCCTTTATGCAAAAGAGGTGTGGTTTAACTCTACTCTTGGAGAAGCAGCGGAGATTTGGGCGAACAAATTTAAAGATAGAATCGCTTTGTGCTGCGATGGCGATAGTATTAGCTATCAGGAATTAAACGAAAGAGCAAATGCTATATCTATAGGATTAATTAAGCTTGGATTTAAGCCTAATGATAAGGTGGTGGTTCAACTTCCTAATTCTATTAATTTTGTGTCGCTAGTGTTTGGAATGTTTAAGGCGGGGATTATCCCTGTCTTTGCATTACCTGCTCAAAGGAAAAATGAAATTGTTGGGGTGATCAAATCCTCGGAAGCTGTTGGATACGTCATTCCTGGCCAATACATGGGATACGATTATTTGCATTTAGCCAGAGAAGTTTGCAAGGCGGGATTTGAAGGACAGATTATCGTAGATGGAGACAATCAGGGATTCATCCCTTTTGACAATTTATCTTTAGAGCAAGGGACTGTTGATGTGGAAAATGTATCGCCTTCAGATATAGCTTTTTATCTTCTGTCAGGTGGAACAACAGGCATTCCAAAGCTTATCCCTAGAAGACACGGAGATTATCTGTATATGGCTCAAGCTGTTGGCAAAAGGTGTGAGCTTGGTGAAGATGACGTGTATTTAGTCTCTCTTCCGGTGGAACACAACTTTCCATGGGGGTGTCCAGGTGTGATTGGTACCTTAAACGTTGGCGGCAGAGTGGTGTTTGCAACTGCATCAAGTCCGGATGAGATTCTTGGTTTGATCGAAGAGGAAGAGGTTACCATAACAGGTCTCGTGCCGGTTCTTGGAAAAATGTGCATCGATTTGCTTGAATATGATGACTACGATTTATCCAGCCTGAAAGTGGTACAGATAGGTGGTTCGGTTTTGGAACCAAAGCTTGCCATGGCTATAGAAGAGGGATTTGGCTGTGTCTTGCAGCAGATATTTGGTATAGCCGAAGGCTTGATTTGCTGTACAAAGCTAGATGACGAGCCAGAGGTTAGATTCTTCAAGCAAGGCACACCTGTATCTACATATGATGAGCCAAGAATTGTGGATAGCAAGGGTATAGATGTGGCGCCAGGAGAATTTGGTCACTTGATTACCAGAGGCCCATACACAATCTACGGATACGTAAATGCGGAGGAGATAAACAAATCCTGTGTAGATGAGGAGTGTTATTTCCAGACTGGAGACAGGGCCAGAATTTGTGAGGATGGAAACTTTCAGGTGGTGGGGCGCTTAGTTGAGATGATTAATCGAGGCGGCGAAAAGATTGACCCTACAGAGCTTGAAGAAGCCTTGCTTAAACATCCTGAAATCGATGACGTGCAGGTGGTTGGAATCAAGGATGATAATCTTGGAGAACGTATATGCGTATTTGTTTTGGGAGATGATTTAGACATACAGCTCAATGATGTCAGAAGCTTTCTTCAGGAGAGTGACGTGGCCTCATTCAAGCTTCCAGACCAAATCAAATGCGTGAGCCAGTGGCCTCTTACCAATGTAGGTAAGATAGACAGAAACAGTTTGAAAGAACTTGGAGCGTATGCATGAGTGAATTAGATGTAAAGAAAGAGGCAATAAACTTTATAAAATCGGAGTTGGACAAACAGTTATCGGGAGCGGATTACAAGGAGAATGACAATCTGATTCAATTTGGTCTCAGCTCCATTATGGTTATGCAAATTTCCAGCCGTTTAAGAAAGTATGGCTTGAGAATTCCTTTTGTAAAGATGTTTGAAAAGCCTACTTTTGAAAGCTGGAAGGCTTTGATTGAAAAGGCTAAGGTTAGGGAAGCCACTAAAAAGAAGGATACTAAGCTATCCAAAGACCCATTTAATCTAACAGATGTTCAATATGCGTACTTTGCAGGAAGGGACGAGGAAAGAGTCCTTGGCAAAGTTTCATGCCATGCGTATATGGAATATGACTGTGGAGATATAAACCCTAAAAAACTTTCTTTGGCATGGAACATTGTTCAAAATCACCATCCTATGTTACGAGCTAAATTTAGCGAAGATGGCATGCAGCAGTTTATGGATGAGCCATATTCAAAAGAAATTTCTGTAATTGATTGCAGCAATAAAAGTGATGATGAAATCGAGGGTGAGATTGAAAATCTGAGAGCAGCAAGAACTCATCGCAAGCTGAGAATAGAGCTGGGGGAGGTTGCTTCATTAGCTCTCGTACTTTTGCCAGAAAACAAAACCAAGCTGATTTTTGATGTGGATTTGCTTGTGGCGGATGTCGCCAGTATAGGAATTATCCTTGATGATTTGGCCATTGCTTACGAAACAGGAAGCCTTACAACAAAGGGTGGCTACAGCTTTAGAGACTATTTAAAGGCTCAGCTTAACAAAGAAGCTATAAAACGTATAAACGATACTCAGTTTTGGGAAAGTAAAATTGATTCTATTCCAGAGGCTTGTCCTAATCTTCACCTGAAGGTGGAGCCAGAAAAATTGGACACTCAGAGGTTTGAAAGACTCAGGAGGGATATTAGGGCTGATGAATGGAAGGCAGTAAAAAACATTGCTGCAGAATGTGGCGTAACCCCATCTATGGTTCTTTTGGCAGCTTATGGACTGGTTTTGGAAAGATGGAGCAATCAGGAGTCATTCTTTATAAATCTTCCTTTGTTTGATCGAAAGATTGAAGATGAAAATGTAGAAAGAATGGTTGCGGATTTTACAAATCTTTTACTGGTGGATTTTCACAGAAAAAAGAATGAAGCTTTTTTGGATACAGTAAAGCGCGTAAAAGCCACCTTTATGGAAAATATATCTCACGATTCCTGCTCGGGAGTGGAAGTGCAGAGACTCGTTCAAAAGAAAAACGGCAACATGAAAATAGTTGCTCCTGTAGTCTTTGCCTGCAATATTGACGCCTCTATCGAGACAGACAATTCCCGCAGAGTCTTTGGAGACATGAGCTATATGATTTCCCAGACTCCTCAGGTGTGGCTTGATTTTCAGGTGTATGAAAAGGATGATGTACTTTCCATTTGTTGGGATCACGTACAGGGATTATTTGAGGAATCAATGCTCGATGATATGCAACAGGCCTTGGTGAAGCTTTTAAAGAGCCTTACCGAAAAGAAGGGTTGGGAAGCGATTCCAAAGCTTTTGCCAGAGTATCAGTTTGAAGCCTTTTGCGAAGAAGTGGATTTGGTAAAAAAGCATTCCTTGCCAGATAAGAATCTTTTGACTGGGATAATGGAGGCTTATAAATCAAATCCAGACAAGGTAGCCATTGAAATATATGAAAGCAACCAGTCTATAACATACGGACAGCTCGTTAACCAGGCTTCAAGGGTTGCTAATTATCTGAAGGCAAGTGGAGTAAAACCTCTTGATTATGTGGGGGTGAGACTGCCAAGGGGATTGGAGCAAATCCTTTGTTGCATTGGTATTTTAATGGTGGGAGGCTGCTATGTTCCTGTGGGATTGAATCAGCCTGAGGCCAGAATCAATCAGATTAAAAATCAGATTGATATTTCATGTATAATCGATGATTTATCTTATGAAAAATGCCAGTCAGAATTTGCACAATATAACTGCGATAGAAATGACAGTGCATATATCATCATGACCTCTGGAAGTACTGGGGTGCCTAAGTGTGTGGAGGTGTCTCATATCAGTGCCGTTAATACCATTGATGAGGTCGTTAGCCTTGGAAGCATCAACGAAAACGCGGTTGCACTTATGGTGGCAGCACTGGACTTTGACTTGTCTGTTTTTGATATTTTTGGAGTGCTTGGTGCAGGTGGAAAGCTTGTGCTTTTAAATGATGCCACCGCCAAAGACCCAGGCGTATGGATGGACTGTATTGAAAAATATTATGTGAACACATGGAATTCTACGCCAATGGCTTTTGATATGTGTGTAACATATGCGCAATCTCAGGGTAAGAAACTACCACTTGACACGGTTATGCTATCGGGAGATTGGATAGCGCTTGAACTTCCAAAACGTTTTTACGATATGAATCCATTAGGCAAAGTTATTGCCATGGGTGGAGCGACAGAAGGGGCTATATGGTCCAATTACCAGATAGTTCCAAAAGAAATTCCAGCATCATGGAAGTCCATTCCTTATGGCAGACCTTTAAAGGGACAAACCTACAAAGTGGTTGATGATTTGGGAAGAATATGTCCTTACTTTGTTGCCGGCGAATTATGTATAGGCGGAAATGGAGTTGCAAAGGGATATAAAGGGGACGAGGCTTTAACAAAAGAAAAATTTGAATTTAGCGAAATAGCCTGGTACAAAACTGGAGACCAGGGAATGATTTGGGATGATAAAACAATTGAGTTCCTTGGGCGAAAGGATAATCAGGTAAAGATAAAGGGATATAGAATTGAGCTTGGAGAGGTAGAGTCTGCAATCAATAAATTATCCTATATCAAAAATGCTATTGTCTGTGCAGTGGAGCATGGAGGCAAGAAGCAGCTGGCTGCTTTTGTCTGCTTTGAAAATGGCGAAGTAAACCAAGAGGAGCTCAGAGGAAATATAGCAAAATATCTACCAGATTACATGGTTCCTGATATCTATAGATTCGAGGCCGATATTCCACTGACAGAAAATGGTAAGGCGGATAGAAAAGCAATTAATGCAATTCTATCTAAAGAAAAAACAAACGAAGCTATTGTTGCTCCAGAAGGAGAAATAGAAGAAGCAATCTTTAGAGTTTGGTCCGAAGTGCTTGAAAAGAAAGAAATATCCAGAGACGATAATTATTTCTCTTTAGGCGGCGACAGTTTAAAGGCTTTAACTATTGTAACAAAGCTTCAAAAAGAAATTCATTCACCGATGAAGTGGTCGACAAATCTTATTTACAAGGCACCTACAATCAGGGCTTTGGGACAGATTGTTGAAGAGAATTTAAGTGAAATGGAAGAAGATGTTATATAACTGGAGTTTTATGCAGCAAGGGGTACATAAATGAAAGACTTAACTAAAGAAATACGAGAGCTTGAATTGAAAAATATTCATCTCTGGTGTGAGGATAATCAATTAAAGTTTAAGGCACCTAAGGGAGCAGTAACGCCAGAAATACGTGAGTTTTTGGTAAATAATAAGGAGGATTTCGTCCTCTATTTCAATACAAACAAAAGGCTTCTTAATTTTAGCGAGGATGAGGCCGGAAGATATGAGAAGTTCCCACTTAACGACATTCAAAATTCATATGTCATGGGACGAAGTAACACATATGAACTTGGAGGCGTTGCCTGCCATGGATACCTGGAGGTGGTGTTCGATGAGGAAATAGATCCAAAGCTTATGGAAAGAGCATGGAACAAGGTGATTGCAAAGCATGACATGCTTCGTGCAATTGTATTTGATGTCGGGTATCAGATTATTCAGGAATCGGTGCCTTATGTTGAAGTGAGATGCCTTGACCAAAGAGAAAAAAAGGATGAGAAGGCTGAAGAGGCTTTAAGAGCAGAGCTTTGCGACAAGCAGTATGAGCTTGGCAAGTGGCCTATGTGTGATTTGGCTGTAAGCATCGAAAAGGGAAAGAGCGTTGTATTCTTCTCGCTGGATATGCTTATTGCTGACTTCTTAAGCATGAACCTTATTCTCAACGACTTGGAGAAATATTATAGAGATATTGATGCTCCTATCGAAAAGACAATTAGATATAGAGATGTAATCCTCTATCAGGATAGATTAAAGAAAACTTCCAGCCAGGAAAAGCTTCAGGCTGAAGAATACTGGAATGAGAAAATTCCTACAATGGGTGAGGCGGCAGAGATACCTGTTCTTAAAAAGATGGGACTAGAAACAAGCAGCTTTACACAGCATAAGGTTTTCTTTGAAGGACCTCAGTGGGAAAAGATTAATAAGGTGGCAAAAGAAAAGCAGGTAACAGCGTCTGTTCTTGTGCTTTCTGCCTTGGCAGAGGTTGTGGCAAGATGGTCAAACAATGACAAGTTTTGTATCAACTCCACCATGTTTACACGACCAGTGGAAGTAAATGGTGTAAATGAGGTTGTAGGTGATTTCACTGATGTAAATATCACTTCTGTTGATATAGATCACAGCCAGACTTATCTTGAGCGACTTCAGAAAATCCAAAATGATTTATGGGATGATTTGGAGAACAATCAGATTTCAGGCGTAGAGGTGCTTCGCCGCCTCACCAAGTATAAAAAGAAGAATGTAATTATCCCAGTGGTATTTACAAGTACACTTGGACTTGCTTCTCCGGATGATGCAACTGTAAAACGAAATGTTCGTTACAAGATAAGCCAGACGCCTCAGGTATATATTGACTGTCAGGTTTGCGATGAAAATGGCGGAGCAAAGGTAAACTGGGATGTTAGAGATGGCGTATTTGATGAGAATATGATTTCTCAGATGTTTGACAGCTTCAAGCAGATTCTTGTGGATTTTAGCGAAAATCCGGAGGAGCTTCTTGCGAAGAAGGAGCCGATTGTTCTTTCTGAGGAAAGTCTTGCAAAGAGAAAAGAGGTTAATTCATTTGTAAGGGATTATGCGCCTGAAATGATGCAACAGGGATTTATTGATTCTCTTGAAAAGCATCCAGACAAGATTGCTCTTAGCACAGATGAAAGACAATTCTCATATAAAGAGTTGGCAGCATACGTGCAGACCGTCCTTGAAATTATTAAGGAAAATGGTGTAGCAGAAGGCGATAAGATTGGTATTGATATAGATAAGAGCCACACACAGATAGCGGCAGTCCTTGCCACACTTATCGCAAATGCCACTTACGTTCCAATTGATGTGAGACAGCCAAAGGCCAGAAAAAACAAGATTGTTAATTCTGCCAAAATAAAGCTTGTTCTTACAGATGGAGATACTGAAATATACGAGGGCTGCAAAGCTATTAACGTAAATGCGATAGTTCCTGCAATAAAGTCCCTTGATATTTTAGGAATGAAGACAGATTATGACCGACTTGCATATATTATCTTTACATCAGGTACTACAGGTGAGCCTAAGGGTGTATGTATAACACATAAAGCTGCCATGAACACAATTTTTGATGTAAATGAAAGATACGGTTTGAATGATGAGTATGTGTATTTAGGCCTTGCAAACCTTTCTTTTGACCTTTCTGTATTTGATTTATTCAGCAGCTTCAAGGTTGGGGGCATGCTTGTGCTTCCTACCTCTTCAAGAATAACTGACCCGGGTTACCTATATGATTTGATGCTTCTTAGAAGAGTAAGCTTTATCAATGCCGTACCAGCTCAGATTCAGATGATTGTAAATTATGTTGAGTCAGTAAAGGGAATAAAGAAATCCAGCTGGCTTAGAAATGTAATTATGTCAGGTGACTGGATTCCAGTAAATCTGCCAAAGAGACTGTATGATTTCTTTGAAAATGTGAATGTAGTTAGTAAGGGTGGCGCCACTGAGGCTTCTATCTGGTCAATTTATTATGACATAAAGAAGGATGACGTTTTTGAAAAGAGCGTCCCATATGGAAAGCCTATGGCTAACCAGAAATTCTTTGTTTTAAATGAAAGCCTTGAGCAGTGTCCAGATTATGTTACTGGAAATCTCTACATCGGAGGTGTGGGACTTTCAACAGGTTACCTTAACGACGAAAGCTTAAACAATGAAAAGTATGTAACTCTTCCTGAAACAGGCGAGAGAATTTATCGAACAGGTGACAGAGGCTATTACAGAGCTGACGGCAACATTATTTTCCAGGGCCGAGAGGTTGGAGATGAACAGGTTAAGATTCACGGTCATAGAATTGAGCTTGCAGAGATTCGTTCAGCTCTTACAGAGTGTGATGGAGTTGATGCAGCAGTCACATTCACAACTGGTGAGAAGGCTGAGGAATTAAAGCTTGGTGCAGCAGTTGCTCCAAGAAGAAAAAATAAAGTAACTGATTACGTGGTAGATGAAGAGGAGCAGAATTGGTCAAAGGCTTGCGCTAAGGAGTGCGAGGAATTTATCGATGGAGACCTTCTTGAGGCTTGGACCAGAAAATCAGAAGAGGTGGTTGTCGGTGATATTTACAACACCTTTAAGCACTATGAACTCTTCACAAAGATTGGTGAAAAGACAACCTTTGAGGATGTAATTGAAAGGATTGGTGTTCCTGAAAAGCTTCATAAACTCACAAAGCGTTGGCTTAATGTTTTGGTGGAAAAGGGAGTGCTTGGTCAGGAGGGCGAAGATTTCTTCCTAATCGATAATGATGTAAATCTTGATAGCAAAAAGCTTTGGGAAGAATTCGCAAAATCAGAGGAAGATTTTGGGTATAGCAAAGAATTCTTTGAATATCTGAAGGTATCAAGTGAAGTCTTAAACGACATGATTAAGGGCGATGAAAATCCTCTTAACATTCTCTTCCCTAAGGGTGATGTTGGACCTGCTATGGCAGCTTACCATGACAATAAAATCAACAGAGTTCAGAATGCAATAGCAAAGACAGAGATTATTAATCTTGCAAAGAGAGCCTATAAGAACAACCCTGAAAAGACCTTTAGGATTCTGGAGGTTGGTGCAGGCGTTGGTGGAACCACATTTGATTTGATTCCAGAGCTTGCAGGATTAAATGTAGAGTATCACTTCACAGATCTTTCTACATTCTTCCTTAACAATGCAAAGCAAAACTTTAAGGATTACAACTTCTTAAAGTACAACATTTTTGATATAAACAAGGATTTTGCAGAGCAAGGATATGATGCATTCTCATTTGATGCAATTCTTTGTGCAAACGTTCTTCACAATGCAAAAAACATTCACTGGGTATTAGATAATCTCAAGAATATGCTTGTGGATGGCGGTATCATGACAATTCTTGAGGAAACACGAGTAAGCTACATTCTTCTTACTTCAATGGAGTTCAAGGATGGACTTACAGGCTTTGAGGATGAACGTGCCATCGAGGATCAGACCTTCTTTACAAGAAAGCAGTGGGAGAACAACTTTGCACAGGCTAGCGGAAATATTGTATTTGAATTCCCAAGAAAAGATTCAAAGCTTGATATTACAGGTCAGACTGTCTACGTGGTTAGATACCAGAGCCAGTACGAGGCAATTGATAAAAAGCAGTTGCTAAACCAGCTTTCAGAAAAGGTTTCTACTTACATGATTCCTTCAAATGTTATGGTGCTTCCTGAAATGCCACTTACAGCCAACAAGAAGGTTGATACCAAGAAGGTTAAAAGTCTTATGGAAAGCTGTGAGAATAACGCCGATGATGCTTATTCTTCAAAGGAAATGCCTGAGACCGATTTGGAAAAGCAGATTGCTGCAATCTGGAGTCGCGAGTTAAAGATTGGCGAGGTTGGTAGAAATGACAACTTCTACGACATTGGCGGTGACTCACTTTTAATTGCCCAGGTTGTAGGCAAGATGGTTGAGGAAATAGAAGAAGCTGCAGATTGGGAGTGGAGTGCACTTTTAACAGAAATGATGCAGCACCCTACAGTTAAGGAAATCGCAATTCAGATTGAGAAATTCCAGAGTCAGAGAGAAGATTTTGTGGACCCATCACTTATCAGAATTAAGGATAGTGTAAAGGAAAACAACGAGACAGTGGCCAAGGTTCTTTTCCACGCAGGTACAGGAACATTATCCGCATATACGGAGTTCATGTCACTTCTCGAGGAGGACAGCAAGGAGGATGAGGCGGTTCTTGGATTTTCATTTGGTAATGAAGCCGAGTATGTTTCAATCAACACACCGGATACTTTCAAGGTTCTAGGAAAGAAGTACGGGGAAATTCTTAGAAAGCTTGGATACAAGAATTATGTTCTTATTGGTCATTGTGTAGGTGGCCTTATTGCTTTGGAGGCGGCACAGTATCTGACAGACAGTGGACTTAGAGTTTCAGATGTAACTCTTGTAAGTGCCACAATCCAGAAGAACAAAGCACAGACAGCCTTTGGCGGTCTTAACGATGAGGTTTACTACAAGGCTCTTAGAACTAGTCTTGATAATGAACTATTACTTGAGCGTACTTTTGCAAAGCTAATAAATGCCAATGAAATCAAGGCGGGCTACACCATTTCCGAGTCAACCATGCAGGAGGTCATCCAGTATATTGTAAAAGAGAAGGATGCAAATGTTTCTGCAGATGCCTTGTGTGCACTAGATGGTAAATACAAAGAGGTTGGAGATGAATTTAGAAGGTTGGCGAGCAATCCACTTTCTGAGCGACTTAACAATTTGTATGCTGCAATTGAGCGTTCTGACTCAGAGCTTATGGAGCATGAGAGAAAGCTGCTTAATACACTGTTTAATATCTTCTCCCAGAACTTTGGCTGTGTTGCCTTCCATGTTCCACAGGAATACAAGGGATTTGTTCGTATATTCTCTTGTGAGGAGCAGGGGGCAAGCTTCTTTCAGGAATTCTTTGGTGAAGACTATGAGACCTGGATTAAGTACATCAAGGGTGAGCACACCTTTGAGCTGATTAAGGGTCAGCATTTTGACTGCTTAATCGGAGACAACCTAAAGCAAAATATTGACAGAATTTTGGACTTTAAACTCTAATATTAGGGATTATGAGGTGAACAATGAAAACTATAGGAATTCTAGGAGCCACAGGAGCTATCGGAAGTAGAACACTGAAGCTGTTAGAAGGAAAATTTCACATCAGAGCATCTTATCTAAACAACATGAGGGAATCAACAGAAAATGTTGAGTATGTAAAGGTAGATGCCAGCAAGGATGAGGATATCAGAAGGTTCATGAGTGGTCTTAGCGCAGTTGTAAACTGCGCTGGGGCTTCATTCCTCAATGGTGAGAGAATCTCAAGGATTGCAGGGGAGTTGAAAATTCCTTATGTGGATCCTTCGGGTGAGGCCTTTTTAGAGGAAAAGCTTGAGGCCATGAAAAATGACAATATCTTTGTGTTATCCAGTGGATATTTTCCAGGACTGACAGGAGTGTTGATGCGATATGTCTGCGAGTGCTTTGATGAACCGATTTCCATGAGTGGATACAGTGTCAGTGAGGAGATTCCTTCTCAGTCAGCCATAGAGGATTTTATTCTCACCAATCTTTCAGGATTTGGTGTGGCTGGAAGCTACTACGAGGATGGACAGATTAAGAGGGATGATTCTCCAATAATAGAAATCATCCAAAACCATCCTTATCAGCTTACCAATTATTTATCAGTGGAAGCGGAAAGGCTTGCAAAGGACTACAACCTTAAAAGAGCCAATTGGTATAATGCGTCTTTCGGCGAAGAAATTATAAAAAAACTTCAGGAAGCAGTTATTCAAATAAAGCAGGGAAAGGATAACTATAGAGAGATTATCCGAGAGGTTCCAAAGCTATTTGAAAAGAAGCTTAAGGACATTGAAGGCTACACCTATATTCAGGTGGAGGGCCAGGGAAAAAGAGATGGTATGTTGTATTCAAACAAGTCTAGTGTTAAATGCAGCTGCAGTAGTGAGCTCAGTGCTTTAATTGCAGCAAGCACAGTCGAGTTTGTGTTGAATAATAAAGTTAATAATGGAATTTATTACGCTATGGACTTGCTTAAGCCGGTAGAGATTATTCAAAGACTTGAGGAACTGGGAGTTGAATATAAGCATAGAGAAACTGTAGAGATGATAGTTGAATCAGGAGAGGAGGATAATCTTGCAGACTACGAAGAAGGCGTTATATAACGTTCATATTCTTGGGGATAAAAACGCCCCAAAGATTTTACTAATCCATGGAGCAGGATTCTACTGGGAAACCTGTTTTGCTCCATTTATAGAGGAATTTAAGGATGATTATTGCCTTATAATTCCAGAGCTTGCAGGACATGGCAAAGGTCAGTCCCAGGATATGAAGTCTATATCTGGAACAGCTCAGCTTATTTCAAATGAGCTGCTTGAAGTAGGTATAACTGAAATTGATGCAGCCTATGGAATTTCTCTTGGAGCATCTATTTTATGTGAGATGGGGCTTCAGAAAAAGGTGAAGATTAAAGAGATGATTTTAGACAGCGGACAATATGTTTCCATGGGAGATATGACTGAACAGTATTCTAACTTTATGGCGGATGCCTTTGTGCAACTGGAGCAGGGAGTGCATCTTACATCGCCGGTAAAGGAAAGCATGGGTTATGAAAACAACGAGGATGTGCAGGCCTTGCAGCCACTGCTATATGGCGAGGTCAGCAGAGAGGCACTGTACAATTCTTTTATGGCAGTATATTCATATGATGTTCGGCAGGCAGAAGAAAAGCTTGATAGCAGTGTAACTATTATGTACGGCACCAATGAAATTTACGCACCTCAGTCTACACCAGTTATCTCATCAATCTGCATCAATGCACCTAAGGAAGTTACTATTGCAGACTGTGGCCACGCCCAGGCTTTATCAGAAAAGCCACAGGAGATTATAAAAGTATTAAAGGATAGCCTGTAATTTTAAGAAAGCCTTTGATTATTAACAGAAAAACAGTATACTATACCTTGAATGAAACGCTGTTTTAATGGAGGTAATCATGGCATTATGGGTTGAAGAGGCAACTGAAAATATTTTAAAAGCCGCCAAGGAAGAGTTTATGGAGCAGGGGTTTGCCAATGCATCTCTTAGGACTATTGCTGTTAAAGCAAACACAAGTCCACGCTCTATATACACTCGCTTTAGCAATAAAGAGGAGCTTTTTGCATATTTTATTGAGCCTCATAAAGAATACTTTTTTAATAAATTTACTGAGTATCTTAATGGATTTGGAACTCAGTCAGTCTCTAATCAGGTTTCCAACAGGAAGGATGATTCGAGACAGTGTTTATATGCACTTACAGAATACGTATATGCGAATTTTGATGAATTCTACATGCTTATATGCTGTTCTGAAGGTACAAAGTATGAAAACTTTATAGAGGAATTGGCTTTTATGGAAGCCACTCACACCATCAAATACATGAAGGACACTCAGGTGAAGGACATGGATATTGACCATGACTTTATTCATATAATGAGCAGGTCTTTCTTTGACGGATATTTTGAGATAATCCGACATCGCTATGATTTAAAAAAAGCTAAGGAGTTTATTGATAGATTGCTCAAGTTTAGTGAAGGAGGTTGGAGCCAGTTCCTCGGATAATTTAGGAGGAAATAATGAAAAAGGATAAGAATAATGGTTTAAAACGTTTGTTATCTTTTACTGGCAAGAGTCGAGGATTACTCACTTTATCTCAGGTATTATCTGGCATTAGTGCACTTTTTATCATTGCACCATTTATTTGCGTTTACTTTGCCGCCAGAGAGCTGGTGACTGTATTTACAGGTGCACAGCTTAATACTGAGGTATTAATAACATGGGGAATCAGAGCCCTTGTAGCAGAATTTATAGGGTTATTATTATATTTCATTTCACTTCTCTGTTCTCACGTTGTTGCGTTTAGAACAGAAAAGAATCTTAAGATGGCAGCACTGCGTCATCTTTCTAAAATGCCACTTGGATATTTTGAAGCAAATCCCAGTGGTATGCTCAGAAAAATCATCGATGATAACAGTTTCCAGACAGAGACATTTATCGCACATCAATTACCGGACTTGGTGGGGGCTTACGTGACTATGCTCGTAAGTCTTGTTGTGATGGTTGTGTTTGATTTGAGAATCGGAATACCTCTTCTTGTGCTATTTGCCATCAGCTTTGTTTTACAGGGCGCCTTAATGGGCAAAGAGAGCATGGAATTTATGAAAACATATCAGGATGCCCTTGAGACCATGAATCACGAGGCGGTTGAGTACGTGAGAGGAATTTCGGTGGTTAAAGTCTTTGGACAGACAGTTGAGTCATTTACAAAGTTTAATAAAGCAATAAAGGATTATAAGGATAATGCACTTGCATACACTCTTTCCTGCAGAAAGGGTATGGTGGCTTTTTCTTCACTTATCAATTCAAGCTTTCTTGTGCTTATTCCAGCAGGTATTCTTGTGGCTATGAACAAAGGGGATTTGGTGGGCTTTACTCAGAAGTTTTTATTCTATCTGATTTTTACACCGGCTTGTTCTGTAATGCTCAACAAGATTATGTATATGACAAGCTACAAGATGCAGGCTGAGGAGGCCATGCGCCGTATCGATACAATTCTTAATGCAGAGCCTATGAGCTATTCAGCTATTGCAAAGAGTGGAGAGGGCTTTGATATAGAGTTCAATGATGTGACATTTGCCTACGATGGAACAGACAAGAATGCAGTAGAAAACCTTAGCTTCAAGGTAAAGGCCGGAAGCAGCACCGCTATTGTTGGTCATTCGGGTTCAGGCAAAACTACTACAGCAAGTCTTATTCCAAGATTTTATGACTGTAAAAAGGGTGCAATCCTTATTGGTGGTGTAGATATTAGAGAAATGTCTCAAAAGGAGCTTATGGATAAGGTTTCATTTGTTTTCCAGAATCCAAAGCTTTTCAAGGAATCACTCCTGGCAAATATTTGTGCAGCTCGTCCTGATGCCACACGAGAGGAAGCCCTTGAGGCAGCTCACTTGGCTCAGTGCGACGACATTTTGGCCAAGTTCCCACAGGGGATTGACACTGTGGTTGGAACAGAAGGGGTTTATCTTTCAGGAGGAGAGACTCAGAGAATTGCTATTGCAAGAGCCATCCTGAAAAATGCACCAATCGTAATTTTGGATGAGGCTACAGCCTATGCGGATCCTGAAAATGAAAGCCAGATTCAGCAGGCCTTTAAGGAGCTTGTAAAGAACAAGACAGTAATTATGATTGCCCATAGGCTTTCAACTATTGTGGATTCAGACCAGATTCTGGTTATGAAGGAAGGCAAGCTTGTGGAGCAGGGTTCCCACAATGAGTTGGTTGCCGCAGGTGGCGAGTACGAAAAGATGTGGAACAACTATCAGAAGACCACAAACTGGCACATCGACAATACGGATAAGGAAAGTGAGGAACAGGCATGCTAAAGAGATTATTTGCACTTAGCGACGGCGGAGCTAAGGATTTAAAAAAGGGTATAGCAGCAACAGCTGTTTATAATATTTTGCTTATGGTTCCTGTGGGAATAATGATGATGCTTGTTTTGGATATGCTTACAGGAATTGACACAGGACTTTTCAAATCCAACTTTGGAGTAGGCGGATTTATAGTTCTTACTATTGTAATGTATGTAATTATTTTTATTTCTCAGTGGATACAGTATGACAAGACATACACAGTTGCCTATGAGGAAAGCGCCAACAGACGAATCACTTTGGCAGAGAAGATTCGCAGACTTCCATTATCCTTCTTTGGAGAAAAGAACCTTGCGGACCTTACAACAACAATCATGGGTGATTGCACCGCCTTGGAGCGAACATTTTCCAATGCGATTCCACTTATGCTTGGTACCCTTGTGATGTTTGCCATTTCTGCAGTATGCCTTATTGTCGTTGACTGGAGAATGGGACTGTGTATCCTTGGACCGGTTCCAGTTGCAGCACTGATTGTTATTTATGCAAGAAAGGCACAGCAAAAGGCAGAGGCTGCCAATATGCAGGCAAAGCGCGTGGCCTATGATGGTGTGCAGGAGTTTCTTGATAACATTCAGGAATTAAAGTCTTCTTCAAGAGAAGAGGAGTACCTTGGAAAGATTAATGACAAGCTTGAAAACGTTGTAAAATGCTCTTTCAAAAATGAGCTTGCTCCTGGTGCAGCAACAACAACTGCCCAGTTTGTACTTAGATTTGGTCTTGTACTTGTGCTTCTTATTGGTTCATATTTGGTTACTAAGAATTCACTTAGTATTCCTTATTTTATTATGTTCCTTATTATGGCAGGACGTATTTACGATCCATTTAATTCATGCTTTATGCTTTTAGCAGAAATCTTTTCAGCAATGGTAAGCATTAAGCGTACCAAAGATATTGAGAATATCAAAGAGCAGTCTGGTAGTAAGACATGTCACAATAACGGATTTGATATTCAGTTTAGTGATGTTGAGTTTGCATATAACGATGAGAAGGTGCTTAACGGAGTATCCTTTACTGCAAAGCAGGGTCAGGTGACAGCTCTTGTTGGGCCTTCAGGCAGCGGTAAGTCAACGGTATCACGACTTGCTTCAAGATTTTGGGATGCAGACGCAGGCAAAATCACCCTTGGTGGAGTTGATGTTGCAACAATAGACCAGGAGGTGCTTTTAAAGAACTTCTCTGTTGTATTCCAGGATGTACTTTTATTTGATGATACTGTCATGGAAAACATACGACTTGGCCGAAAGGATGCCAGTGATGCAGAGGTTATTGCTGCAGCAAAGGCTGCCTGCTGTGAGGAGTTTATAGATAAGCTTCCTAATGGCTATCAGACCACAATAGGCGAAAACGGAAGCAGTCTTTCAGGCGGTGAGCGCCAGCGTATTTCTATTGCAAGAGCGCTGCTTAAGGATGCACCTATTGTTCTTTTGGATGAGGCTACTGCATCAATGGATGCAGAAAGTGAGAACCTTGTGCAGGATGCTCTTTCAGTACTTTTAAAGAACAAGACTGTAATTGTAATTGCCCATAGAATGCGTACTATCGCAAATGCGGACCAGATAATTGTGCTTGATAAGGGCAAGGTTGTTGAGTCTGGAAAGCCAGAGGAATTGATTAAGGCAGATGGCCTATATTCACACATGGTTGCATTGCAACAGGAAGCGTAATTTATGAAAGTACAGTTAATTAAAGGCTTGGAAAAAGTTAATAAGGATGATGTGATAGTTCTTTGTCTCCCTCACGCAGGTGGGGGTGCATCATTCTTCAATTCATGGAGTAAGTTTTTTGACAAACCTTACCTTATCTGCCCAGTACAATTGCCTGGTAGGGAAGAAAGATTTTTGGAGCCGCCTATAGAATCCATTAATGATATTGCAGAGGAAATCGTAAATGCGATTTTAGAATACAAAAACAAATTGGTTCTTTTTGGTCATAGCATGGGAACGAAAATGGTGTTTGAGGTGGAACGTTTACTAGAAAGAAACAATCGTAAAGCGGAAGTTGCAATTGTATCCGCCTGCCCTCCGCCAGACAAAGGGGAAAGGAACAAGCTTTCAAGGCTTTCTGATGATGAGTTTTTGGAGGCGATTATCAATTATGATGGGACACCGGAGGCGTTGATTCAAAATAGAGATTTAATGAAAATGTTTCTTCCAACCCTAAAGGCGGATTTTAGACTGAGTGAAGAATACCAATGTAAAGATAGTAGTCCTTTGGAATGCCCAATCATTGCTCTTGGGGCTGATGGCGATGCTGATGCTTCTGAAAAGGAGATAATGGCATGGGCAGACTACACAAGTAAGGATTTTAAATATCAGATGTTTGAAGGAAATCATTTCTATATAAAGGACAGAGAAGATGAGGTTTTGTGTCAAATAAAGAAATGGTTATGAAAGTTAGGAGGAAATCATGAAAAAACAACAGGACACTCGTGAAATGTTAGTTTCAGGAGACATTTTTAAGACTATGCTTACACTTAGCATTCCAGCAATTCTTGGAATGGTGGTCATTGGTCTTTACAACTTTATGGACGCGGTATTTGTAGGACAGATGGTTGGCGCGACAGCCATGACTGCAGTAAAGGTATCGTATCCATTTACACTTTTTAATAGTGGTGTTTCAACACTTATCGGTGTAGGTACATCCTCAGTATTATCAATTGCAATTGGCAAGAAGGACAAGAAGACAATCGATAGTGTAATGGGAAATCTTATCGCTCTTATTACAATTCTTTCTGTGATTGTTATGTTTGGGGGACTTTTGTTTACCAGAAATCTTTTGTCTTTAAGTGGCGCTGAGGGAGATATTTTAAATGAAGCTGTAAGATACTTGAAGATTGTTTTCTGTGGTTCACTTTTTGTAAACTTCGCCCAGTCAGCAAACATGGTAATGCGAGGTGAGGGCAAGCTTAAAAGAGCAATGAGCTTTATGGCTACAGGCGCTATTATCAACATTATTCTTGATCCAATTATGATTCTTGTAGTTGGAAAGGAAAACGGCGTGTTGGGTGCCGCATTTGCTACAATCATCGCTCAGTTTATTCAGGCGACTATTACTTTGTATTATTTCCTCAATAAGAGTGAGCAAATAAAAATTGGTCGTATTGGCGTAAATAAAACTTTATTAAAGCCGGTACTTAGCGTAGGCGTATCTGCAATGATGATGCAGGTGTTGCAGATGCTTCAGCAGACAGTAATGTACAATACAGCTCAAAGCTATGGTGGAGGCCATTGGCAGACAATTTTAGGAGCAGCGCTAAGCTTACAGGCCTTTGCATTTATCCCGCTTTGGGGAATCAGCCAGGGATTCCAGCCTGCTATTGGAACAAACTTTGGAGCAAAGAAATTTGACCGAGTGGGTGCCTTTAACAAGACCTTTATGATTGCGGCAACAGTAATAGCAGCGGTATTTTATATTCCTATAATGGCATTCCCTGATAAGATGCTTGCAATGTTTATCAAGGATGCGCCAGAGGTGATTGCAGCAGGAGCACCAATGCTTAGAGTTCTCTTTACAACTTATATTTCTTATGGAGTTATGATTCTTGCAATCACATTCTTCCAGGCAATTGGAAAGGGCAGCGTGGCAGCAATCCTTACTCTTTTAAGACAGGTAGTAATATTCCTTCCAATGGTAATATTACTTCCAAAGATTAAGGCCATGGGAGTTAATGGTGTATTCTTTGCCCAGCTCTTTACAGATGTAATAATTATGATTCTTGTATTAGGATTTATGACATCTGAATTCTCCAAGATGAAGAAAATCGAAGTAGGTGAGATTGATGCAGTTAATGCAGAGGATGAAGAAGAGGGCGTTAAGATTGATGCCTAAATAAAAAGATTAAGTATGAAACGGGAAGTCTATAGATGGGCTTCCTGTTTTTTTATTTATCATATTGAAATAGAAACGTAAGAGGTATATCATATTTGTGTTAGATTAAGCTAACAAAAGTTAGATATGGGAGGAATGGGCTATGCCAAAGAATTTTTTAGAGGTAAAGGATATTTACAAGGCTTATGGTACTGGAGATAGCAGACAGGAGGTCTTGCGCGGCACGGATTTTACGGTGGACAAAGGTGAATTTTGCGTGCTTCTTGGACCATCAGGGTCGGGTAAATCTACTTTATTAAATATTATTGGTGGAATCGATAATGCTGATAAGGGATACA
>JAEEGJ010007584.1_pt1 | contig 30934 bp, 16 predicted proteins | sample 8958761 | NCBI WGS metagenome assembly JAEEGJ01 (sample SAMN16246546, study PRJNA631951) | gut metagenome | biome: gut microbiome; feature: rumen; material: RS-attached | host: Bos | place: Iran: Karaj | collected 2018-10
ACTGCGCTGGCAGGAACTGTACTGCGGGGCCGATGAGGACCTTGTGGGCAATTCCCGCTTTGTGAAGAACCCTGCCGCCCTGAAGGAAAAATACTGGAGGGATACGCCCGAAGAGCGCCGGCAGGCCCTGATGCCCTTTATCTGGAGCTATGCTCCCCAGCACGGCTACATGCTGGGAAACCGCACCAAAAACAGCCTCATGCAGGTGGCCAATTCCATGAGTTTCTCTTATCCCGGATACAGCGAGATGTTCTGCGGCTGGGCCGATGACGCCCGCATAGATTCTAACGACCCCAACCCCAACCCCAACGTGAGCGTGCTGGAAGTGGTTAACCAGGATCCCCGCTACAAGGGAAAGGTGATGATGTATTCCTCCTGGGAGAGCATCCGCTTTGCCGTGAACAATGAGCGCGGCGGTTTCAAGGCCAGCAGCGCCCACGAGCCGTCCTTCACGGACAGCGACATGTCCCGCTGGATGCAGGATGTGGATGCCGGTATTGCCGACGGCGGCTTCGGAGATTCCGAGCGCCTGGACTGCGTTACTTACGGCATGGCCATGGAAACCCTCAAGAAAGAGCATCCCAAGGTGTTCTACGTGGGCTTCGGGGATACGGACGAATATGCCCACGGAGGTGCATACGACCATTACCTGGAGGCCATCCACTGGACAGACCTCTATATTCGCCGCATCGTGGAGGCCTGCGAGGCCGATCCTTTCTACAAGGGCAAGACCACCTATATCCTCACCTGTGACCATGGCCGTGGCAACGGCGCCGCCTTCCGCGGCCACAGCGCCAGCGTCCGCGGAGCCAACCATACCTGGTTCATCGCCTTCGGCAAAGACGTGCCGGTGGCAGGGGAGACCAACAACAACGGCGTGTTCTATACCAAGCAGTTTGCGGCCACCATCGCCTCCATCCTGGGAGTGGACTTTACGCCCGGCAACGGAGAAAAGTGCCAGCCTTTTGACCCGGCTCTCCAGAGTGAAGAAGCCAAGCCGGTGGTGATTCCCCTCCAGGCCGTAAAGACCGCTCCCAAGGGCAAAGGCCTTCGTTATACCTACAGTGAAGGAGACTTCAAGAGCTGCCCGGATGTACTGGCTGCTCCCGTGAAGGCCAGCGGCATCACTCCGGCTTTTGGCACCGAAGCCATCAAGCAGAAGGAAGATCATTTCGGCATTGTCTTTAAAGGCCTGCTGAAGATTGACAAGGAAGGGGAGTATGTGCTCTCCGTATGTACGGACGACGGTTCCAAAGGCTGGATGGACGGTGAACTCCTCTGGGATATGGACCGCGACGGCGGCGGCTTCAAGGATATCTTCCTGAAACTCAATGCCGGTTATCACAGCCTGGAGGTCCAGTACTTTGAAAACTACGGCGGAGACGATGTGGAAATTGGTCTCTCCGGTCCTGGTGTAGAGGTGTCCCGCATCCCTGCCGGCATGCTCTATCATGAATAGGATTCGACTGTTTATCCTGGCGGCACTGTGCGTGCTGCCAGTTTTTCTTTCCTGCCGGAACAACCCTCCTTGCCAGACCCAGGGTGCAACGCCGGGAGACCTTATTCCGGCTCCGGTGGAGTATTCCCTCACTTCCGGCAACGTGGAATCCGCTAAGTTGGCTCAACTGCCTGAAAAAGTAAAAGTCTCTCAGAAGGCCCTCCTTAAACGGCTGAATGGCCGGAAGCTGACCGACTGGCAACTCAGAGGAGCCTATTGGCTGGAGGTGGGAAAGAGAGGCGTGAAAATAGAGGCGGCCGATGAAGAAGGCGTGTTTTATGCCCGGCAGTCCCTGAAGATGCTGGAGGCCCTGGACAGTACGGTTGCCTGCTGCACCGTCCTGGACTGGCCGCGTTTCCAATACAGGGGACTGATGCTGGATGTGAGCCGTAATTTCCAGGACAAGGAGTTCGTGAAGAAGCAGTTGGAAATGATGGCCCTGCTGAAAATGAACCGCTTCCATTTCCACCTGGTGGACAACCCGGGCTGGCGGCTACAGATAGACGCTTACCCACGGCTTACCCAGTATGCTGCCTGGAGGCCCATAGCCGATTTCTGGGAGTGGGAAGAAAGTGGGGGAGAAGTGCTGGGAGGCCGTTTTGTGGAGGAAGGTACCCCGGGAGCCTATGGCGGTTATTTCAGCAAGGAAGACATAGCTGAGCTCCTGGCCTTTGCCTCTGAAAGACAGATTGAGATCATTCCGGAAATAGAGATGCCGGGGCACAATTATGAGACCCGGGCAGCCTATCCCGAGCTGGCCTGCCGGCTGCAGGATGCGCCGGATGACTGGGAACTCTGCCCCGGCAAGGAAAGCACCTATGAGTTTCTGGAGAAGGTGCTTCAGGAGGTATTTGAGATGTTCCCCAGCCCTTATGTTCACATAGGCGGGGATGAGGCCGGAAAGCGGAATTGGGAATTGTGTCCGGACTGCCAGGACCGGATGAAGGCCGAAGGGCTCCAAAGTGTGGAGGAGCTTCAGAGCTATATGATCAAGCGGATGGAACGCTTTGCCCACGAGCACGGCAAGCGCATCATCGGCTGGGATGAAATCTTGGAAGGAGGCCTCGCTCCGGATGCCACCGTGATGTCCTGGCGGGGGATGGAAGGCGGTCTGAAGGCGGTTTCCCAGGGCCACGATGTCATCTTCACCCCTACGCACTACTGTTACCTGGATTATCAGCAGGATTCCCTTCAGTACAAGCCTGTGGGACGGCCTCTGCCATTGGAAAAGGTTTATTCTTTCGAGCCCCTGGCAGAGGGGATCTCCGAGGCCGATGCCCACCACGTGCTGGGCCTGCAGGGCAACCTGTGGACAGAATGGGTCCACGAAGCCTGGCACGCGGAAATCCAGTTCTATCCCCGGGCTTTCGCCCTGGCCGAAGTGGGTTGGAGCCAGCCTGAAAAGAAGAATTATCCGGACTTCGAACGTCGGGCACGCGCCTGGTCTGCCGTAGCCCGTCAGATGGGGTATAACGTGTATGAGTCCAAGTAGACTGCTGTCCGGCGCTGCCGCCCTTCTGTTGCTGCTTTCCTGCTCGGGAAGGCAGCCGGGATTCTCCATGCTGGACCGCTGGGCCCAGAAGCCGGGAAGATGAAAGTCTGGATACCGATTAACGTTTTCACGGAATAGCTTGCGACTAATATGGACAGAAGAGATTTTATCAAAGTATCCGGAGCGGCGGCGGCAGGCCTGGCCCTTAGCGGCTGTGCGCTCAAGGCGGTCTCGGAAGAGTCCCCGCTGGTGAAGGAGTGGCCCGCCTTCCCGGAGCGGATTACGCGGGAGGTCGATGCTTTCGGGCCCCTGAACCTCAAGGAAATCACGGTGGAGATCGGCCTCAGAAAGCCTTTTGACGTGATGCATGTCTCCGATACGCATATTGCCAGGGCCGATGCCCGTGACAACGAGCGGAAGATCATGCTCGCCGCCAGGCGCAGCCAGCACATGAACGCCGGGGAGCATTATCTGGACGAAGCGGTCCGGATAGCCCGGGAAAGGGGAATGTACCTCTTCCATACCGGCGATTTGCATGATTTCGTTTCCGAGGCAAACCTGGACATGGACGCCCGGCATATGATAGAGGGAGACTGGTTTGTCTGCGCCGGCAACCACGAATACTCCCAATACGTGGGCGAGGCCAAGGAGGATGAAGCCTATAAACGGGTAAGCTATGATGCCGTACGGGCGGCTTTCCCCAACGACCTCCGTTTTGCCAGCCGGATTATCGACGGGGTGAATTTCGTGGCCGTGGACGACGTCTATTACAACTTCACGGAATGGCAGCTGGAACAGATGAAAGCCGAAGTGGCCAAAGGGCTTCCCATGGTCATGCTATGCCATGTTCCCCTCTATACGCCGGAATTCTATGCCGACGAAATGAAGGGAATGGATAACGAATGCGCCTATCTGACGGGTGTCCCGGAAGAATTGACCCGGACCTACGAACCCGGCGTTATCTATCCGCCCGGGGAGGAATGGCGCTACCGCAAGGTGCAGCAGCATTCCGACGCGCCTACCTTGAAGTTCATTGCCTGGCTCAAAGAACAACCGCTGCTGAAGGCCGTCCTGTGCGGGCACATGCACCGTTTCTTCGAGGGACGCTTTTCCCCGACCGCCATGCAGTATGTCGTGGGCGCCAACTACCTGGGTGACGCGCAGGTGATACATTTTATATAACGTATTGGATATGACTAAGTTGTTAGAAACGTTCCTTCTTTTGGCGATCCTGCTGCCTCAGATCCTGTGGGCTCAGGAGGTAAGCGTTGAACATGGCCGTTTCCAGAAGGGGGACAACCCTGCCTGGAATGCATTTGCCTATGACGACGGTGCCTGGCAGGAGGTATCCTTAACAGACCAGCCCTGGGAGTCGCTGGGGCTGGAGAGTGCCAACGGAATAGGCTGGTACCGCATCCACGTGGTTATTCCTTCTTCCCTCAAAAAGGGTATAGTGGAGGCCATCATGCTGGATTTGGGCGCCATTGACGATTCGGACCAGACCTGGGTGAACGGTCACCTGGTGGGAAAGGACGGAACCTTCCCGGAAGATCCGGGCGGATACAGCAGCGAGTGGGGGAGACGCCGCTATTACGTGGTAGATCCCAAATGGGTGCGCTGGGACCGGGACAACGTGATTGCCGTCCGCGTGTACAATTACGGAGATCCGGGCGGAATCTACCGGGAAAAAGTGAAGGTGGTCAAACCCAGCCTGAAGGACTTTGCCAAACTGTCCCTGGTGGCCGGCGATGGCGGCTATAAGGTGCTTCTGAACACCTCTGTGAAAACAACCGGTTCCTTCCGGATTACCGTTTCCGATGTCATCACCGGGAGCGTGGAGAAGTCCGAGACCCGGAGTGTCACTCTTCCGGCCTGGAAAGAAAAGCAACTGTTCTGCCCCCTGGCTCCCCAGAAGCGGCTCAAGGTTACGTATTCGGACCCCCGCTTCCCGGAAGTGCTGGAGGCCGAAGTCTGCGCCCCCTATATCCTTACGCCCCCGGCTCCGGCCACGCCGCGTTACAATGGTCCGCTGGTGTTTGGCGTCCGTCCCGGTTCGCCGGTGATCTTCCGGCTGGCCTTTTCGGGCGAGAAACCTATGAAATATGCCGTAGAGGGCCTTCCGGAGGGGGTTAAGCTGGATCCGGACAAGGGCGTTCTGAGCGGTAGCTGCAGCCGTCCCGGGGAGTACCCGCTGGTATTTACGGCTACCAATGACAAGGGGAGTGCGCAGGCGCAGTTTACTCTATGTGTGGGAGAAGACAAGATTGGCCTCACCCCGCCCATGGGCTGGAACAGTTGGAACTGCTGGGCTCTGAGCGTTTCCCAGGAGAAGGTGATGGCATCGGCCGCCGCCCTCATCAACAAGGGACTGGCCGATTACGGCTATTCGTACATCAACATCGACGATGCCTGGGAGGGCGAGGAACGTACGCCGGAGGGCTATATCCAGGCCAATGAGAAGTTCCGGGATATGAAGGCGCTGGGAGACTGGCTGCATGGCAACGGCCTTAAATTCGGAATCTATTCCAGTCCCGGGGACTACACCTGCGGCGGATATCTGGGCTCGCTAGACCACGAGAAGCAGGACGCCGAGGTGTGGAACAGCTGGGGGGTGGATTATCTGAAATACGACTGGTGCGGCTATAGCAAGGTCTTTGAAGCCAGCCGGGATAAGTCCGAGGCAGCTTTCATCCGCCCGTACCTGAAGATGCAGCAGTTCCTCCGGGAACAGCCGCGCGATATCTTCTATTCCCTCTGCCAGTACGGCTGGGGCCGGGTATGGGAATGGGGTGCCTTTGTAGATGCCAATTCCTGGCGCACGTCGCACGATATTGTGGACACCTGGGAGTCCCTATACGTGACGGGCTTCGAGCGGCAGCCCGGGCTGCATCCTTACGCCGGCCCCGGCCATTGGAACGACCCGGATATGCTCATCGTGGGCAAGGTGGGCTGGAGCAGCAGTCTGCGGGACAGCCGGCTCACCCCGGACGAGCAGTATACGCACATCTCCCTTTGGTCCCTGCTGGCGGCCAATATGCTCATTGGTTGTGATATTTCCCAGATTGATGACTTTACCTTCAACCTCCTGTGCAACAACGAGGTGAATGCCGTGAACCAGGATATACTGGGTCACCAGGCCCACCAGGACGTGGTGGAAGACGGAATGCAGATATGGAGCCGGGATCTGTATGACGGCGGCCACGCCGTGGGCATTTTCAACCTTAACGAGGCATCCGTCCCCGTACAGTTGGATGGCGCACTGGCCAAAATCGGCCTGAAAGCCCATACCGTCCGGGACCTCTGGCGCCAGAAAGATATTCCTACGGATTCCCTATACGTGATTCCACCCCACGGGGTGCTATATGTAAAAGTGAAATGAAACTATGAAAAAAACTATCCTGACACTGCTGGCTCTCTTATGGGTTGTGTCTTTGGCCGCCCAGCCCCGCTTGAGGGCCGATAATATTGACGAGGTGCTGAAAGCCATGACGCTTCAGGAAAAGGCCTCGCTGCTGGTGGGAACCAGCTCGGACAACCTGGTGCCCGGAATGGCGGGAGGCACCCGGGCCATTCCCCGGCTGGGGATTCCCCAGACCATCTTCTCCGACGGCCCCGCCGGAGTGCGCATAGATCCGGAAAGGGATCCTGAGCAGAAAGTGGCTACGGGCTTCCCGGTGGGGACGCTGCTGGCCAGTTCCTGGGATACGGACCTGGTGGAACGCACCACCGCCGTGCTGGGGAACGAGGTTCTGGAGTATGGGGTGGACGTGCTCCTGGCCCCCGGTATGAACATCCACCGCAACCCGCTGAACGGCCGTAACTTCGAATATTTCAGCGAAGATCCGCTGTTGTCCGGCAAGATGGCCGCCGCCTATGTGCGGGGTATCCAGAGCAATGGCGCAGGCACCTCCATCAAGCACTATGCAGCCAACAGCCAGGAGACCAACCGGATAGAGAACGACGCCCTCATCAGCCGCCGCGCCCTGAGGGAAATCTATCTCAAGAACTTCGAGATTGCCGTGAAGGAGGGAAATCCCTGGACGGTGATGAGCTCTTACAACAAACTGAACGGTTCCTACACCCAGCAGTATGAAGACCTTCTGACCACCGTGCTTCGCGATGAGTGGGGCTACCAGGGAATCGTGATTACGGACTGGGGGCTCAAAGACAATACCGTGCTGTCCGTGAAGGCCGGCAACGACCTGATGGACCCCGGCGCCGATGTGGAAATAGAGCGCATTCTGGAAGGCGTGAAGGACGGTCGCCTCACGATGGAAGAAGTAGACCGAAATGTGCGCCGCATCCTGGAATATGTAGTGAAAACGCCGCATTTCCGCGGGTATGCGTATTCCAATCGGCCCGATCTCAAGGCCCACGCCCTCACCGCGCGGGAAGCGGCGGCCCAGTCCATTATCCTTCTCCGCAACCAGCGGAACACGCTGCCGCTTAGGGGCAACGAGCGGGTGGCCCTGTACGGGGTTACCAGCGAGGATTTCATAGCGGGGGGAACCGGTTCGGGCGAGGTACACAAGCCCTATGTGGTTACTATGGCCCAGGCCCTGGAAGCCGCCGGATTCACGCTGGACGAAAAGCTCAAAAATTACTATGCCCTGGCGGCCAAGGCACTGCAGGCGCGTTTTAATCTGGAGTATGAAGAAGACCGCGAGCATCGCGAAGAGCCCGCCCTCACGGCAACGTCCATCCAGTATCAGTCCACGTTGAACGATGTGGCCGTGGTGGTCTTCGGCCGTCAGGCCGGGGAAGGCAAGGACCGCCGGCTGGAGGGAGACTTTGAGCTGTGGCCGGAAGAAAAGGAACTCCTTATGACCCTTCACCAGGCGTATCACCCCAGGGGAAAGCGCGTGGTGGTGATCCTGAACATAGGCGGAGTCATTGAAACGGCCTCCTGGAAGCATCTGGTGGATGCCATCGTGCTGCCCTGGAGCCCGGGGCAGGAGGGAGCCAACGCCCTTGCCGACGTGCTGACGGGCAAGGTGAATCCTTCCGGCAAACTGCCGATGACCTTCCCCAATAATTACATGGACGTTCCATCGGCGAAGGATTTCCCTTTCGACTACGATCCCTTTGCCTCTTCTCACAAGACGGAGAATGTGGACTTTACCAACTACTCGGAGGATATCTGGGTGGGATACCGCTATTACCAGACGGTGGGAATGGATGTGTCCTATCCCTTCGGCTACGGCCTCAGCTACACCACTTTCGGTTATTCCAAGCCGGTGGTGAAGGCCGACAAGGACGGCTTTACCGCCTTTGTTACCGTTACCAATACGGGCTCTGTGGCCGGCCGGGAAGTGGTGCAGCTGTACGTCAGCGCCCCTTCCGGCGGTCTGGAGAAACCGGCCCTGGAACTGAAATCCTTTGCCAAGACCCTCCTTCTGCAGCCCGGTGAAAGCCAGGTGCTTACCATGAAGGTCGATGCCTACTCCCTGGCTTCTTTCAACGAGGCTTCATCGGCCTGGGAAGCGGCGGAAGGGGAGTACAAAGTGCTCTTTGGTGCCAGCTGTGCGGATATCCGGGCTGAGGGAACTTATCGGCTTAAAAAAGCCTTGTCCTGGCCGGTCCACGACGTTTTGAAAATGCAGGGAGGGGAGTATTTCCCGGCCCTCGCAGACGCTGCCCCTGCTGGAAACGGGCTCCGCTATTCCTACCGGGAGGGAAACCATATGAGCGTGGACGCTTTCCTATCCGCTCCGGAAAAGACCACCGGCATCACACCCGTCATTACGGCGGCCCTCAAGGAAAGGGAAGACCACTTTGGCCTTTTCTTCAAGGGACTTGTGAAGATAGACCGGGACGGCCTGTACCGGCTTTCGCTGCGCTCGGACGACGGCTCCCGCCTCACCCTGGACGGGAAGCCGCTTCTGAATCAGGACCGCGACGGCGGCGGGTTTGAAGAAATCTGGCTGACCCTTCAGGCCGGGTATCACCGCCTGGAACTGGGCTTCTGGGACAATTTTGCCGAGGAGTCCGTTGAGGTGGGCCTGAAGGGCCCCGGCATTTCCGTTTCCAACCTTCCGGCTGCCATGCTCTTTTATGAATAGTTTGGAAATTACTACTTCTCTTGTTATCTTTGGAAGAAGCGTGAAGAAAATACCCGTATTGGAGTGAAAAGAATAGTCGTTCTCATTTGTTGCTGCCTTCTGGCGCTTCCTGTGACTTCCCGGGCCCAGGAGGTACCGGAGGGGTGGGAGTTCGGCGGTTGGGAGTTCTTCGAAGTGTATCACGACTTCGGGAACAGCCCTTTCTTCGGCAGCTTTTATTTTGAGCACGATAACTACCATTACAAGTATTTTGACAACTGCTATACCCGTACCATCCTAGGCGTGAAGATTCTGCCCTGGCTGAAGGCCGATGTGGGTTACGACTTTGTGGTGGAGCCTTCGGTCCTCAAGCACAAACTGCTGCTGGACCTTACCGGAACCTTGAAGTCGGGCAACTTCAAGGTGTCGCTAAGGCAGCGTTACCTGCATACCTGGCTCCATACCGGCGGTCCCCAGGACAATGAACTCCGTTCCCGCCTCAAAGTGCAGTACGATGTTCCCGGCACCCGGTGGAGCCCTTACCTGGCCATGGAGGTCATCAGTTGGGGCCAGTGGAGGAAGACCCGCCATTATGTGGGCTCCCATTACAAATTCAACTCCTGGCTTCAGCTGGAAACCTACTATATTTATTATACCCACAGAGGCAAACCGGCCCAGCATATCCTGGGCATTGGCCTTAACTTCACTATTTAAACTTGAGTATGAGACGTCTTTCTTATCTTGTGACTTGCCTGCTGCTGACAGGAATAACTGCACAGGCGCAGTCCTTTGATACTAAAAAGGCCTATGTGATTTACAGGGCCGATGACCTGGTGCTGGACAACCAGGGCAGCGTGCAGACGGAGACCGGCCTGGCGCTGGGGCGCCTGGAAGAAGGGAATGCCGGCCAGGTGTGGCATATCCTGCCCGCCGGGAAGGAAGTCTACCAGTTTGTGAATGGCTTTTCCTTCCAGGCGTTGGACAGTGGTGGCGGTGACGGGGAAGAGCCGGTGATCCAATGGCCCTATGAGCAGAAGAACGCCAATCAGCACTGGAAACTGACCCGCCACAAAGACGGGACGTATACCATTACGAGTGTGGCTACCGGCCTGGTGCTGGGCCTGAAAAAAGAGGCCCGCTTTGGAGAGGCGGTCTGGCAGGTGAAGGACAGTCCGCTCCAGCGCTGGCGCATCCGGGAGTCGGAACTGAGCATCGATTTCATTGTTCCCAAGACGGCATCGGCCAATGATTGGGAGAACGAAAAAGTGTTTGCCAGGGGCAAGGAGCCGGGCCATCCGACGCTCATCCCCTATGCTTCTGAAGAGGAGATGGTGGCCGATGCTGCCTATGAACACCCTTGGGAACGCACGGCTTCCAGCCGCTATCTCCTGCTCAACGGTACCTGGAAATTCAACTGGGTGAAGGCCCCCGAGGAGCGTCCGGTCAACTTCTACAAGCCTTCCTTCGATGTGAGCGGCTGGCAGGAGCTGGACGTTCCCTCCTGCTGGGAGATGAAGGGCTACGGCACTCCGCTCTATACCAATGTAACCTATCCTTTCCAGAACAATCCTCCCTTCATCCAGCCCCAGAAAGGCTATACGATGGAGAAGGAACCCAATCCTGTGGGCTCCTACCGCCGGGATTTCGAACTCCCTGCCACCTGGAAAGGCCTGGAGGTGTACCTGCATTTTGACGGCGTGTATTCGGCCTTTTATGTTTGGGTGAACGGCCGGAAAGTGGGCTACAGCCAGGGCTCCAACAACGATGCCGAGTTCAACATCACTCCTTTTGTGAAACGGGGCGTCAATACCGTGGCGGTGGAAGTGTACAAATGGAGCGACGGTTCCTACCTGGAAGACCAGGATATGTTCCGCTTCGGTGGCATCCACCGCGATGTATACCTGATGGCCCGCCCCCGGGAGCACGTGGAAGATATAGAGACCGTCACCACCTTTGCCGAAGACCTCAGCTCGGCCACCCTCGTGACCAAGGTGAAAAGTTCCGGCCGGGTGCAGATAGCCCTCTACGACGAGGAAGGCGTGAAAGTAGGGGAGGGAGAGTCCGTCCAGGTTAGCCAGCCGAAGCTTTGGAGCGCCGAAAAGCCGTACCTGTATACCGTCCGGCTCTCGGTGCTGGACAAGGCCGGAAAAACGCAGGAGTGCACCTTCTTCAAGCACGGCTTCCGGAAGGTGGAATTCAAGGCCAACAAGCTCTATGTCAATAACGTCCTCACTTATCTGAAGGGTGTAGACCGCCACGACATCCATCCCGTTCACGGCAAGGCCGTTCCGGTAGAGAGTATGGTGGAGGATATCCTTCTGATGAAGCGGCACAACCTCAATACGGTCAGGACCAGCCACTATCCCAACGATCCCAAGATGTACGCCCTGTACGACTACTACGGCCTGTACATAGTGGACGAGGCGGACCAGGAGTGCCACGGCAACCAGGCCATCAGCAATATGCCCTCCTGGGAAGGCGCCTATGTAGACCGCGCAGTGAGGATGGTGCGCCGGGACCGCCTGCATCCCTCGGTTTTGTTCTGGAGCCTGGGAAACGAGAGCGGAAAGGGCTGCAACATCGTGGCCGAAAGGGATGCCATCAAGGCTCTGGACGGCCGTCCTGTGCATTATGAGGGTCAGAATGAAGTGGCCGACATAGACTCCAGGATGTACCCTTCCCTGGAGGTGATGGAGCAGCTGGACCGTAACGGCAACAACAAGCCCTTCTTCCTGTGTGAATATGCCCACGCTATGGGCAACGCCATCGGCAACCTGGCCGAATATTGGGACTACATAGAGAACAAGAGCGTGCGGATGATAGGCGGCTGCATCTGGGACTGGGTGGACCAGGCCATCGTGATGCCCGGCGCCAAGGACGGCAAACTGTACTTTGGCGGTTCCTTCGGCGATATGCCCAACGACAACGACTTCTGCTGCAACGGCATCGTGACGGCCGACCGCCGCGTTACCGCCAAGCTTCAGCAGGTGAAGAAAGTCTATCAGTATGTAAAGATCAGGAGGGTGGATCCGGTAAGTCCGGACGGCCTTTGCCTGGAGCTGGAGAACCGCTATACGGCTTATCATCTCAATGAGATGCAGCTCCATTATACCTATCTGGCCGAAGGGTTGGTGGTGGCCGAAGGCAGCGGCGATCTGCCGGCTGCCGCTCCGTGGGAGCGCTGCACGGTGCAACTGCCGGCCCCTCCGGAGGCAGCCGGAGACCTGACCCTGCAGGTGGAACTTTCCCTGAAGGAAGGCACTCGCTGGTGTCCCAGGGGGCATGTGGTGGCTTCGGCCGAATTTGTGCTGCAGGAGGCGAAAAGCCGCCTGGCGCTGGCGCCGGAGAATCCCTTCGGCCCGCTAAAGGTGTATCTGGAAGAAGGGCGTTTCCTGTGTGCGCGCAATGAGGCCATTTCCGTGCGCTTTGACCGTGCCAGGGGCACCCTTTTGAGCCTGTGCCTGGACGGAATGGAGGTTCTGCACGGCATGGGAGGACCCGTTTTCAATGGTTACCGTTACATCAGCAACGATGCCGCCCGTTTCATCCTTGACGGAAAGGATGAGCAGGTTACTATGCAGCCGCAACTGACCGGATTCCGGTTCAAAGCCGGCGATGAGCACCTGAAGGTGGAGGTGGAAACCGACATCTGCACGTTGGTATACGATGTCCATGCCGCCGGGTATGTGGATGTGGATGCCCGCTTCCGTCCCGGAAAGGATTTCACCCTTCTGCGCGTGGGACTTCGGATGCTGCTGAATCCCGCGTATGAGTGTCTTTCGTGGTATGGCCGCGGTCCTATGGAGAACTATCGCGACCGCAAGGACTGCGCCTTCCTGGGTATCTACGAGAATACCGTGGACGGAATGACAGAACCCTATGTGCGTACCCAGAGCATGGGCGGGCGCATGGATACCCGCTGGCTCACGTTCCGGACGCAGGAGGGACATACCGTTACGTTCACGGCCGACGACAGTTTCGATTTTAGCGCGCTGCATTATACCGATGAAGATTTATATTTGGTGAAATATGCCAACGACCTGGACAAAATCCGTCGGAGTGAGGTGGTCCTGGACCTGGACTGCTTCCAGACCGGTCTTGGCAACGGAAGCTGCGGCCCTGGCCCCCTTCCCCGCTATACCCTCGTTCCCGGCCAGGAGTACGCTTACAGATTTAGAATATCCAAGTAGAATATGAAAAGAGTAGTAGTTTTATCCACCCTTGTGCTCCTGTTCGCAGGATGCGCCAAGCTGAGTCCGCAGGAGGATTCCAGCGATTTTGTACACGTTACCGATGTGGTCCCGGATGTGATTATGGAAATCCGGTACTACGGCACCTATAATTTTGTGGGCACGCGTATCGACGGCTATCTGGCCCCTACGGCCATGCTTACCAAGGAGGCCGCGGACAGCCTCAAAGCCGTGAGCGACGACGTAAAGGCGTTGGGGTTCCGGCTCAAGCTGTACGATGCCTATCGTCCGCAGTGTGCCGTGGACCATTTTGTCCGCTGGGCGGCCGATATTTCCGACGTGGCCATGAAGCCGTATTTTTATCCGGACGTGGACAAGAACCTTTTGTTTGAGCGGGAGTACATTATGGAAAAATCCGGCCATACGCGCGGCTCTACGGTGGATCTGACCCTGTTTGACATGAACACGGAAAAGGAACTGGACATGGGCGGAACCTTTGACTGGTTTGGCGAGGAAAGCCATCCGGACTTCTGTGGGAACCCCGATACCGGTGAATATGATGCCACCGTGCAGCATCCCCGCAAGATTACCGAGCAGCAGTTTGCCAACCGGATGATTCTGCGCCGGGCCATGCTCCGCCATGGTTTCAAACCCCTGTCTTCCGAGTGGTGGCATTTCACCCTCAAGGATGAGCCCTACCCTGATACCTACTTTACCTTCCCTCTCAAGTAATGCGGATAAGGTCTGTTATACTGGCGGTGGGATTTCTCCTGCTCTGCAGCCTGGCTGCCAGAGGAGGTGAGCCTTATTTCTGCACTTTCGGAAACCGGACCCTCTATTACGAGCGCTACAAGGCCGGAAGCGAAAAACTGATCCAGACCACCACTTTGGATATTGGCGCCGTTCTGAAGGATGGGCCGGCGAAGATTGTGTATTACGATATGACGCTCCGGAAAGCCAGTGGAAAGCCTTTGTTTGGCGGAACCGCCGCCCTTTCGGCCTATATTGATGAAAATGGAGTGGTGGGAATGGATTTTGGTGCCACCGTGAAGGCCATTATCCAGAACGTGTTTCCCAAAGCCAGAATCTCCTATTCCGGAGATGCGGCCCTTATGCCCGCCGATATGGAGGTGGGAGATATCCTTCCCGACAGCCATTGCGCGGTAAAAGTGAGTGCTTTTACTTACTATATTGACGTGACAGAGCGCGTGGTGCTGAGGAAAGAACAACTGACCACGCCGGCCGGGACCTTTGACTGTGTAGTAGTGCGGGAGCACAAGGTGGAGGAGGGGCCTATGCACCACGGAGACTTATGGTCCGACACGTGGTATGCGCCCGGAATTGGCTATGTCCGTCACGACACTTTTGACAAAAGAATGCGTTTGGAATCGATAGAAATCCTTGTTGAAGACAGACGTTACCCAGCCCAATAGCTTATGAGTAAAAGATTTAGCATCCTATGTGCGTTGGCCCTGCTGGCAGCAGTGGCCTGCGCACCCAAGAGCCATTTGCCCCAGGCCGCCAACAAGGCCGATGCCGTTGTAGCCGCCTTACACGACCCTCATTGCCAATATGTGGTGGTGGTCTCTCACCGCGGAGACTGGCGCAATTATCCCGAGAATTCCATCCCGGCCATTGAGTCCGTGATTAAGATGGGAGTGGATATGATGGAACTGGACCTCAAGATGACCAAGGACAGCGTGCTGGTTTTGATGCACGACGGAACCTTGGACCGTACCACCACGGGACACGGCCGGGTGGGGGATTATACCTACGAAGAGCTGCAGGCCTTTAACCTCAAGCGGGGCCACGGCATTGACATCCCCGGCCTCAAGATTCCCACGCTGCGTGAGGCACTGGAAGTATGCAAAGACCGCATCACGGTGAATGTGGACCAGGGGTATGAGTACTACGATCAGGTGCTGGCCATTACCGAGGAGCTGGGCGTAACGGACCAGATTCTCATCAAGGGCGGCAGACTCTGGGAAACGGTACAGGAAAAGCTGGCCGCACATCCGCACAATATGATGTATATGCCGGTCATCAGCAACATCCAGGACGGCGGCGGGCATCTGTTTGAGAGCTATATCTGCCAGGAAGAACCCCAGCTGGCCTACGAGCTTTGCTTCAATGAGCTCAACGACAATGTACGGGATATTGCCCGGCAGGTACTGGAATCCGGTTCCAAGGTATGGGTCAATACCATCTGGGGCTCCCTCTGCGGAGAACACGACGACGACAAAGCCTTTGAAAGCGAGAATCCCGATACCATCTACGGACCCATTATGGACCTGGGTACCTCCATCATCCAGACCGACCGTCCGGAATTCCTGATCCGTTATTTGGAAAGCAAAGGCCGAAGATAAATAAGTTATGCGTAAAATTCCTTTCGGGCTGCTTTTGAGCCTGCTTCTGGTTGCCTGCCAGCCTTCCGTCCAGGTGTATGACCTTCTTTGCGAAGGCCTGGTGGAGCCGCTGGGCATAGACAGTACGCAGCCTCATTTCAGTTGGAAGATTGCTTCCACCCAGCCGGTGGAGCAGGCTGCCTATGAGATTGAGGTGGGACCCGGGTTGTGGCGGTCCGGTAAGGTAGAGAGTGCGGGTCAGGTGATGATTCCCTATGGCGGAGCCTCCCTGGCGGCCAAACAGCAGACCCGCTGGCGCGTCCGAATTTGGACGGCCGAAGGGAAAAAATCGGCCTGGAGCCCCTGGCAGCGCCTGGGCATAGGAGCGTTGGAGGGCTTGAAGGGAGACTACATTGGAGCCCATCCGGGAGAGGGGAGAGCCCCGCTTCTGAAGAAGGATTTCCAGCTGTATGAGACCGGAGAGGCCCTTCTCTATGTGAACTCCCTGGGCTATCACGAGGCCTATCTGAACGGGGAACGCGTATCGGAGGCGGTGCTGCAGCCGGCCGTTTCTCAGCTTGATAAACGGTCGCTCATAGTGGTGTACGATGTGAGCAAGCTGATCAAGAAGGGCCACAACCAGCTGGTGCTGGCCACCGGCTCGGGCTGGTACAAGAAAGCTACTTTTGACGCCGTTTATGACGGCCCGCTGGTAAAGGCCGAGCTGGATGTGAACGGAGAACCCGCCATCTGGACCGACGCCTCCTGGGAAGGAGCCTGGAACGGCTACTCGGACCTGGGGGACTGGCGTGCTCACGGCTTTGCAGGAGAGCGCCTGGACAACCGGGTGGAGCCCGAATGGGGCCCGGTGGACGTGGTGCCCGTCCAAGGCATAACGGCCAGTATGCAGATGTGCGAGCCCTGCACCATTCAGGAAATTCTTTCTCCCGTATCGCTGGAATCCCTGGGAGAAGGCCGATGGCTGGCCGATTTTGGAGTAGTGGTGAACGCCCAGCTGGATGTGGAATTCCCCGGCCTGGAAGCCGGAGACGAGGTCCGCATCTCGTACAGCGATGCTTCGGCCGAGGTCTTTGACCCCAGTATCTGCGGCTACGATGAGTTTGTTGCTGCCGGCGAAGGAGACCACTTCCAGAACGTATTCAACCACCACGTATTCCGCTATGTGCTGTTTGAGGGGCTCAAGGAGGCGCCCAAAGAGCCTTCGGCCTGTAGAATGCGCACCAATTATCTTATGCCGGCTTCCTTTGAAAGCTCGGACCCCGAACTCAACTCCATTCACGATATCGTGTTCCGGACCCTGGAGAACCTGGCCTTTGACGGCTATATGGTGGACTGCGCCAGCATCGAAAGGCTGGGCTATGGCGGAGACGGCAATGCTTCCACCCAGTCCCTTCAGAGTATGGCCGATGTGGGACCGCTCTACCTGAACTGGCTGCAGGCCTGGGCCGATGCCCAGCGCCCCGACGGCGGTCTGCCCCATACGGCTCCCAACCCCTACCAGGCGGGCGGCGGCCCCTACTGGTGCAGTTTCCTGGTGCAGGCTCCCTGGCGTACCTATATGAACTATGCCGACCCTCGGCCTATGGAACGCTATTACGCCCAGATGAAGCTCTGGCTGGAGTATGTGGACCGGTATTCCGTGGACGGGCTTCTGAAAGAATGGCCCACGCCGCCTTACCGCTGGTGGTACCTGGGAGACTGGGCGGCCCCAGAGGGCGTGAACGTGCAGGATCCCGCTTCCGTGGACCTGGTGAGCAACTGCGTAATGGTGCATAGCTACCTGGCGCTGGAAAAGATGGCCCTGGTAATGGGTTTAAAGGCCGATGCTGTCGAATACAGGCAGCGCCTGGAAGCCCTCCGGAGCAGGATTCACGAGACCTTCTATCACAAGGGTATCTATGCCTCCGGCAGCCAGATAGACTTGGTTTATCCGCTGCTGGTGGGCGTGGTGCCCCCGGAACTGGAACAGCAGGTGGTGCAGACCCTGAAAGAACGAACTGAAACCCTTTATAACGGCCATCTGGCCACCGGTCTGGTGGGTATTCCCGTCCTTACGGAATGGGCCACCCGAACCGGGGAGTGCGACTGGCTCTACGGGATGCTCAAACAGCACGGATACCCTGGTTATCTGTATATGCTGGATAACGGCGCTACCGGCGTGTGGGAGCATTGGAACGGAGAACGCAGCCGATTCCACAATTGCTACAACGGCATTGGAAGCTGGTTCTATGAGGCCCTGGGCGGTATTGTGGCCCTGGAGCCCGGCTACCGCCGCGTGCGCATTGCTCCGCAGATTCCCGCCGGCCTGGACTGGGTCAAGGTAACCCGGCCCACCCCTTATGGCCCCATTACGGTAGAACGAAAAGGTACCGAGGTCCACTACACCGTTCCGGTTGGCGTGACCGTGGAAGTAAATACATAAAGATATGAGTATGAACAGACTATGTCAACTCTTATGCTTGATCTTGCTGCTGGCTGGCTGTGCACAGTACCAGGACCCGGTGAAGCAGGTAAATGTGTTCAACGGTACGGATGCGGCCGGTAACACGTATCCTGGTGCTACGGTTCCGTTTGGCGCCGTTCAGCTGAGTCCGGACACCAATCCGGACCTCTGCGGCGGGTATCATTACAACGACCAGACCCTACTGGGATTCAGCCACACGCACCTTTCGGGGACCGGCTGTCCGGATCTGGGTGACTTCCTGGTAACGCCAGGCCTCAACCAGGCCCGGCCCCTGGCCTTCTCCCACGACAACGAGGAAGCCGCGCCGGGCTACTATAAGGTACAGTTGGAGAGTGTGGTGGCCGAGCTCACCGCCTGGGAGCATACCGGCTATCACCGTTACACCTTCAAAGTGCCGGGTAAGCGGGTTATCCAGCTGGATGCCCGGCATTGCCAGGGCGGCTGGTGTACGCCCGTAGAGGCCACCCTGGAGGTGGAAAAGCAGGAGATTATGGGTCACCGCCGGGTCAACGGCTGGGCCACGGACCGTGACATCTATCTTTCGGCCCAGTTTTCCGTTCCCTTTGTAAGTGCCCAGGAAGTGGGGCCCGGCAAGATGCTCTTTACCTTCCCGGACGAGGTGAGGGAAGTCTGCCTGGTGGTGGGTCTTTCCGGTACCGGACTGGAAGGCGCAAGGAAGAACCGGGAGGCCGAGGCGATGGGCTTTGACGAGGCCCTGGCCCGGGCTCAGGCCCGCTGGGCACAGGCCCTGGGTACTATCCGGGTAAAAGGCGGTCCCACCGATGTGTTCTACACCTACTTCTACCATACCTTCCAGACGCCCAACCGGATAGAAGACGTAGACGGCCTGTACCGCAGCCAGAACGGTAAGAATGTGTCCCTTAAAGATGCGAAACATTTTTATTCCACACTCTCTGTATGGGATACTTTCCGTACCTGGCATCCGCTGCAGACCCTCATCAATCCCGAGCTTGCGGGAGACATTGTGAACTCCCTCCTGGACGACTATGACTGCCTGGGAGAACTGCCCATCTGGCCGATCGCCAGCGACGAGACCGCCTGTATGATTGGCTATCATCCCGTTTCGGTCATTGCCGATGCCTGGCTCCGCGGTATCCGCACCTTTGACGGAGAACGCGCCCTGCAGGCTATGATCACCACTTCCAACAAGCACAATGTAAACGCCTCGCAGCTCTACAACCTGTACGGCTGGATTCCGGCCGATCTCAAGATAGAAACGGTGTCGCAGACCCTGGAATTTGCCTATGACGACTGGTGTATTGCCCGTATGGCAGAGAGCCTGGGACATAAGGATATTGCCAAGGAGTACGACAGCCGGGCGCTGCGGTACCGCGAACTCTTTGAGCCGGGTACCGGTTTTATGCGGGGCAAGAATGCCGACGGCTCCTGGGTCCGGGATTTTGATCCGCTCAAGGGGTCCCGGGATTACACCGAGGCCAGTCCCTGGCAGTACCGCTTCTTTGTGCCCCACGATATGGGTGGCCTGGCGGCCCTTATGGGCGGCGAGAAGCCCCTGGAGGAGGCCTTGGATTCGCTGTTCACCTATTCGCCGGAAGGCTATGCCACGGTGGATCCGGTGGGCATTGGCGGCGTTGTGGGACAGTATGCCCAGGGCAATGAACCCGACCACAACTTCCCCTGGCTCTTCTATTGGACCAGGGCCCCTTACCGCTCCCAGCAGGTGGTGCGACAGGTGCTCACGGAAACCTATTCCACCAACCCCGACGGCATCAGCGGCAATGAGGACTGCGGCCAGATGAGTGCCTGGTACGTGATGGCCTCCCTGGGCCTGTATCCCGTTTGTCCGGGCAGCGGCGAATACCTTATGACCGCCCCTCTCTTCAAGGAATCAATCCTTCAGCTGGGCAACGGAAAAACGCTCACCATCAAGGCCGACAGGCCCAAGCGTCCCTATATCTCCAAGGTTCTCCTGAACGGGAAACCCGTAAAGGCGCATTACCTTACCTACGAGCAAATTATGGAGGGCGGCGTGCTCAGTTTCAAGCTGTCCCGCAAGCCCAATATGGAGCGCAACGGCCTGCCCCGTCCTTATTCCCTCACCCAGAATCCTCCGGTCTGTCCTCCGGCCATCCAGGGTCAGCTGTACTTGTTTAAGGACGAGACCGAGGTAACCCTTAGCTGCAAGACGCCGGGTGCCACCATCCACTACACCCTGGACGGCAGCGAGCCCACGGAAGAGAGTCCGGTGTATACGGAGCCTTTTACCATCACGGAGTCCGGCCCCATCCAGGCCCGGGCTTTCAAGCCGGGTATGCCGGCTTCGCCCAAGGTGCTCCAGACGGCTCACAAGCTGTATTTCCACCCTTCCATCAACCGGGAAGACCTCAAGTCCGGATGCCGCTATACGTATCACGAGGCCAACTTTACGCTCCTTTCCCAGATTGAGAGCGATCCGGCCGAAGGAACCGGCGTAATCCTGGAACCCACCCTTGACGGAACGCACCGCGAAGACCATTTTGCCTATACCTTCTTTGGCTACATTGACATTCCCATCACGGGCGTGTGGACCTTTGAAACGCGGAGCGACGACGGCAGCGCCCTGTACATTGACGGGGTGCGGGTGGTGAACAACGACGGGTCTCACTCGGAAGTATCGGCCTTTGGCGAAATCCCGCTGGAGAAGGGCCTGCATCCCTTCAAGATCCTGTATTTCGAGGATTATGAAGGGGAGGCGTTCAGCTGGTACTGGTGTGCCCCCGGAACCCATGAGTTCAAGTCCATTCCGCCGGCCTGTTTCTATTACAAGTAAATTTGGCAAATGCCCGAAAAAGCCCTAACTTTATACACTAATAATCATTTCTTTCGGCCTATGAAAAAGCCTTTTCTGCTCTTGAGTCTGGCGCTCCTGCTGGGTGCCTGCACCACTGCTGTCGTAGAAGAGATCCCGCTTCCGGAGCATCCCCGTCCGGATTTTGAACGGGCCCAGTGGGTCAATCTGAACGGCTATTGGGACTTTGGCTTTCAGGAAGACAGCCTGAATCAGAAGATCCTGGTTCCCTTCCCTTGGGGCAGCGCGCTCTCGGAAGTGGAAAACAAGGGAGACATTGCCTGGTATCGCCGGGATATCACCATTCCCAAGGCCTGGAAAGGCAAGCGCGTCTTCCTGGTGGTGGGAGCGAGCGACTGGGAAACCCAGGCCTGGCTGGACGGCAAGGAACTGGGCAGTCACCAGGGCGGCTACACTCCCTTTGAGTTTGAGCTCAAGGACGTGAAGGCCGGCGGCACCTATCCGCTGGTGCTCAAGGTAGACGATACCTACAGCGACGCCCACCTCTACGGCAAGCAGGGTTACGGCAACGTCCGCGGTATCTGGCAAACCGTGTATCTGGAGGCCCGTGGAGCCAATTACATCAAGTCCCTTCACTTCCTTCCGGATATGGACAACTCCAAGGTTACGGTAGATGTGAAGCTGGCTCAGCCGGCCGCAGAAGGGGAGCAGTTCCAGCTTCAGTTCAAGACCGGTGGCCAGGAGACCTTCAAGGCCGATATGGGAGGAAAGGCCCAGGCCCGCTTTGAACTGTCCATCAAGGACCAGCACCTCTGGGACCTCGATGATCCCTTCCTGTATGAGGTGACGGCTTCCCTGCAGGGCAGGAAAGGCAGCATCGATGCCGTAAACAGCTACTGGGGCCAGCGCAAGGTGGGTGTGGCCAAGCTTCCCGGAACGGATTACGCCTATGTAGCCCTTAACAACAAGCCCATCTACCTGCAGCTCACGCTGGACCAGAGCTACCATCCGGAAGGCTACTACACCTTCCCCAGCGATGAGTTTATGAAGCACGAGATAGAGATTTCCAAGCAGCTGGGGCTCAACGGCAACCGCATCCACATCAAGGTGGAAGTGCCCCGCAAGCTCTACTGGGCCGACAAGCTGGGTCTCCTCATTATGGCCGATACGCCCAACTTCTGGGGCGCACCCACGCAGGAAGCCAAGGCCGACTGGGAGCACTGTATGCTGGGCCAGATAGAAAGAGACTTCAACCATCCGTCCATCTTTGCCTGGGTCAACTTCAACGAGTCCTGGGGTCTGCATACCAACGGAAAGTACCTGCCCGAGACGCAGGAATGGGTGCGGGAGATGCACCGGATTACCAAGACGCTGGATCCCACCCGTCTGGCCGAAGACAATTCGGCCTGCCTGCGAGACCACGTGGAGACGGACATCAACTCCTGGCACGCCTACAACCGCGGCTGGGTCTGGGAGGCCGAAATTGAGCAGTACGAGAGCAATACCTTCCCCGGCAGCCACTTTAACTTCATTGGAGACAATGTGCAGGACGGCGCCCCTATGATCAACAGCGAATGCGGAGACGTATGGGGTTACGAAGGCAGTGCCGGAGACATTGACTTTACCTGGGACTACCACATTATGATGGATGCCTTCCGCCGCCATCCCGGCTGCGCCGGCTGGCTGTACACGGAGCATCACGACGTCATTAACGAGTGGAACGGCTACGTCCAGTACGACCGCTCTCCCAAGATTGACGGTCTGGACGAGCTGGTGCCAGGAATGACTCTGGCCGATTTCCACAGCCCGTATTACATTTCTCCTATGCGTTACCTCTACTCCGAGGTCCGTGGCGGAGAGAAACTGGAAGTTCCTTTCTTTGCTTCTTTTATGACGGACGAGGATCCTGGCAAGCTCTCTTTGGAAACCGAACTGGTGGGCTGGAATATCCTGGGCCAGTTTGACACTTACGAGAGCGGTTCCGTTCCCGTAACGTTTGAGCCCTACCTCAACCGCAAGGCCGGCCGCGTGAGCGTGGCCATTCCGGAAGAGAAGGGCCTCTACCTCCTCCGCTTTGTCTTAAAGAAGGCCGATGGCACCGTGCTGCACCGCAACTTCACCACCTTCCGCGTCAAGAACGGAACCGACCCTGAGGGCGTGCGCCTTATCAGTTTCCCGGTGAACTCCTATGTGGACCAGAAATGGTCCCTGGGGAATTCCAGCGTGTACGACGGCCTCAAGGTCAACGGCTTTGGCAACGGCTGGTTTGAGTATCAGATTACCCTTCCCAAAGACTTGGATCTGAGCAAGGCGGCTTCTGCAGAGCTTATATTTGAAGCCTCTTCCCGTCAGATACTGGGCAAGGACGTGGCCGGCAACGACATCCAGGGAGACTTTATGCTGGGTGGCGGCACTTACGACCACTGCAAGTCTCTCAATGCCTTTGCTATGACCGACGAAGAGCTCTGGCCTTCGGCCGTTACCGTGAGCATAAATGGTTATACCCTGGGCGGCGCCCAGCTCACCGACTGCCCGGCCGACCACCGCGGCATCCTTTCCTGGGGCGCTCAGCCCAATGTGGCCCGCATCCGCGAAGCCGGAACCTACGGCCAGCTGGTCCGTATTCCGCTTCCCGTGCAGGATGCCGGTGAGGTGGGCCGCACCTTTACCCTCCGCATTGCGGTCCCTCAGGGCCAGGAAGGCGGTCTGTCGCTGTTTGGCCAGGAAGGCGGTCTGTCGCTGTTTGGAAAGGACTTCGGCCGTTATCCGCTGGATCCTACGTTTGTCATTAAAATGAAATAGTTATGAAAACCCGTCTGTTTCTTCTGGCAGCCCTGGCCGTTGCCCTGACTGCCTGCGGTACCTCCCAGCCGGCCGGTCCGGTGGGGACCCTCACCGATGCCCTGGATAACGGGGCCTGGGATGTCTCCCAGTGGATTTCCGTAGTGGATGCGCCGGTGGCGGCTCCCAATGCCTCAAAGAGCGCGCCCGGTGCCAACTGGTTCCTCTCTACCGTCAAGAACGAGAAGAAAGTGACCAAGGCCGTGTGGATGACCGCCGGCCTGGGCGTATATGATATCTATCTCAACGGAGAACTGGTGGGCCGGGAAGTGCTCAAGCCCGGTTTTACCCACAATGGAAAGACCAAGCGCTCCTTCACCTACGACGTAACGGACGCCTTCCACAAGAAGGCAGGGGAGGAGAATGTGCTCTCTGCACAGGTAACTCCCGGCTGGTGGTCCGACAAGATTGTCAAGGGCGGTGGAGCTGGCGCTTTTGGCAAGAAATGCGCTTTCCGCTGCGTTCTGGAACTCACCTATGCCGATGGCAGCCAGGAGCGTTTTGGAACCGATACCGAACACTGGACGGCCGGCATTGCCGGTCCCGTGAAGCATTCCGGCATCTTTGACGGTGAGGAATACGACGCCCGCTGCCCTATGGGCTACGATACCCCCGAGCTGCTCAAGACCCCCGAGGTCAATACCGAGTTCCCGGGAGAGATCCTGCCCAACGTAGGGGCCGAGATTTACCAGCGTGAAGACCTCAGGCTTCAGCCCGTCAAGACCTATGTCTGGGAAGGCGTGACCGATGCCGTGGAGTCGGAAGTGAAGGATGAGGTAGAATACGGTAAAGTTGTGATTAAGAGAGACTACAAAGCCGGAGAGGTGGTGGAACTCAACCCCGGGGAAACCCTGGTGGTGGACTTTGGCCAGAATGCCGCCGCCGTTCCTTCCTTTGTGTTCAAGGCAGCTGAGGGGACGCTCCTGATCTGCCGTCCCTCCGAGATTCTCAACGACGGCAACGGCGCCGAGCGCCGCGGTATGGACGGCCCCGAGGGAAGTACCCACCGCCGCAACCTGCGCGTAGATCCGGACGAGATTTGGATGACCTATACCTTCGGCCCTTCTAATGATTTTGTGGCTTATCAGCCGCGCACTTCTTTCTGGGGTTACCGCTATATTGCCGTAACGGCCGACGGTCCCGTGCAGTTCAAGTCCATCGCTTCCGTTCCGGTCACTTCCATTTCCAAGGAGATGGAAATTGGCAAGATCGAGACGGGTAACGAGCTGGTTAACAAGCTCATCTCCAATACTTACTGGGGTCAGCTGTCCAACTATCTCTCCGTTCCTACGGACTGCCCCCAGCGCAACGAGCGACTGGGCTGGATGGCCGATACGCAGGTCTTTACCGAGACCGGCAGCTTCTTTGCCAACACGGACCGCTTCTTCCACAAGTGGCTCAAGGACGTGCGCGACAGCCAGGGCGAGACCGGCGGTTATCCGGGCGTTTCGCCTTATGCCCAGTATGGCAACGAGAAGATGCGTCTGGGCTGGGCCGATGCCGGCGTCATTGTGCCCTGGACCATTTGGAAGCAGTATGGAGACGCCTCCATTGTGGACGAGAGCTGGGATTCTATGGAGAAATATATGGCTCACGTAAACGAGACAAAGTACCAGCACAAGGCCCTGGTGGCCGAGAACGGCAACTACAACTGGGCCGACTGGCTCAGCTACGAGGCCCTGGAGAGCTGCAGCGGCGCCTTCAACAAGGATGCGGCCACCCGCGTTCAGTCTGAGCGTTACTGGGATTATCTGGGTGCCTGCTATTGGGCCCTGGATGCCGGTATGATGAAGGAGATGGCCGCCTTTACCGGCCGCGATGCCGCCAAGTATTTTGAAATGGAAAAGAATGCCAAAGAATATCTGAAGGAGGAGTTCCTGCAGGTAGACGGCTCTTTCCAGCTGCCCATCCTCAATACTATGCAGACGCCCGCCCTCTTTGCCCTGAAGCTGGGTCTGGTGGACGGAGTGGCCAGGCAGGCTATGCTGGAGCGTCTGCGCCAGAACTTCGAAGATCACGGCAACTGCCTGCAGACCGGTTTCCTGGGCACTTCCATCCTTATGCAGACCCTTACGGAGAACGGTATGGTGGATATGGCCTACGAGCTCCTCTTCCAGCGCAAGAACCCCAGCTGGCTCTATTCCATTGACAACGGAGCCACTACCATCTGGGAGCGTTGGAACAGCTATATGGAAGACAAGGGAATGGGTCCCAACGGTATGAACAGCTTCAACCATTACGCCTATGGCGCCGTGTGCGAATGGATCTGGGAAACCGTGGCCGGCATTGCCTCCGACCCTGCAGATCCCGGTTTCAAGCACATCATTATGAAGCCCGTGCCCAACAGGCAGCTGGGCTCCGTTAAGGCGCAGTACAAGAGCGCGGCCGGAGAGATTAAGAGTGCCTGGCACTATGAGGACGATACCTGGGTGTGGGAATTCACCGTGCCCGATGGAGCCAGGGCCAGCGTGACCCTGCCGGGAGAAGAAGCCGCCAAAGAATATTCTTCAGGAACTTATACAATCAAGCAATAAACTATGTACGATCTTGCCATTTTGGGTGGAGGCCCCGGCGGTTATGTAGCCGCCGGACGGGCCGGAGCCGCGGGTCTTTCCGTTGTGCTCTTTGAAAAGAGGGAACTGGGCGGCGTGTGCCTCAACGAGGGTTGCATCCCCACAAAGACCCTCCTTTACAGCGCCAAAGTATACGATTATACCCAGCACGCCGACCGTTACGGCGTCAATGTGCCGGAGAGCGCCATTGACTTTGGAGCCATCTTCAAACGCAAGGAGAAGGTGGTGAAAAAGCTGGTGGGCGGCGTCAAGGTGCAGATGAGAAACGCCAATGTGGAGGTAATCAAGGAAGAAGCCGTGATTACCGGCAAGGAGGCCGATGGATTTGTCCTTACGGCCGGTGAAACCAGCTATTCGGCCCGTAATATCCTTATCTGCACGGGCTCTGAGGCGGCTGTCCCGCCCATTCCGGGCCTTCGCGAGGGACTGGGAGACGTGGTGGTGACCAACCGCGAGATTCTGTCCCTCACCGAGCAGCCGGAGCGCCTGGTGGTCATTGGCGGCGGCGTCATTGGAATGGAATTCGCCAGCTTCTTCAACTCCATTGGCACGCAGGTGACGGTGGTGGAGATGCTGCCCAAGATCCTGGGACCGCTGGACGATGAGATCAGCGCTATGCTGCAGTCCCAGTACGCCAAGAAGGGCGTGGAGTTCCACCTGAGCTGCAAAGTGGTGGCCGTGGAAGGCAACGAGGTAGTCTACGAAGACGCCGAGGGCAACACCTGCCGGGCAGCCGGGGACAAGATTCTGGTTTCCGTGGGCCGAAGGGCCAACATCCAGGGCATAGGCCTGGAGAACATTGGCGTTGAACTGGCGCTCAATCCCGCCGGCCGTCCTTACGGCATCAAGGTGGACGAGAAGATGCGCACCAACGTGCCGGGCGTGTATGCCGCCGGTGACGTGACGGGCTTCAGTATGCTGGCCCACACGGCTTCCCGCGAGGGAGAAGTGGCGCTTAATACCATCCTGGGCAAGGAAGACGCTATGAGCTACAAGGCCATCCCCGGCGTGGTGTACACCAATCCGGAAGTGGCCGGCGTGGGCGTCACGGAGGCCGAAGCCGCCAAGCAGGGGCTGGATTTCTGCGTCCTCAAGCTCCCTATGGCTTTCAGCGGCCGTTTTGTAGCCGAGAACGAGAGGGGAGAGGGCCTTTGCAAGGTAATAGTGGACGCCAAGTCCCACGAGGTCCTGGGCGTCCATATGCTGGGCAATCCCTGCTCGGAGATTATCCAGAGCGCCTGCATTGCCATAGACAAAAAAATAACCGTGGAGCAGCTCAAGGAAGTTGTCTTCCCGCACCCCACGGTTTCGGAGATTCTGAAAGAGACTCTCTTTACTGCTTAAGAAGCACGCGATGAGCGGGCACCTCTGAAGCAGCCGCTTCGGCCTCGGCCGTGCAGCGGATGTCTCTGGAGGAGGCACCGAAGAGGAACTGATAAGTGCCAGCGTCTACCTTCCAGGCGCTGGCTTCTTCGTCGAAGGAGGCGAGCTCAGCAGTGGGGAAGGTGAGGGTGAGGGTCTGGCTTTCGCCGGGAGCGAGCTTGCCCGTCTTGGCGTAGGCCTTGAGTTCCTTCACGGGTTTGTCCAGGTTGCTTTCGGGAGCGGAAACATAGAGTTCTACTACTTCCTTACCGGCCACATCACCAACATTCTTGACGGTAACGGTGGCGGTGACGGTCTTTCCGTCGTTCTTGACGGTGGGATTGGAATACTCAAAGCTGGTGTAGCTAAGTCCGTAACCGAAAGGATAAGAAACAGAGATGTTATGCTTGTCAAACCAGCGGTAACCTACATAAATGCCTTCTGCATAGTCGGTCTGGTCAATGTCCTTGACGCCGGTGTTCTCTCTGCGGTTGATGAAGTAGACGTCCTTGGTGGCGTCGATGGGGAAGTTCTTGGAAGAAGCGGCGTCCATAAGGTTCATAGGGAAGGTCATAGGCAGCTTGCCGGAGGGACTCTCTACACCGGTGAGAATATCGGTGACGGAGTTGCCGCCTTCCTGACCGGCCTGCCAGGCTAGCAGAACGGCGTCGGGCATCCAGCTCCAGGAGTGGGTCTCAATGACACCGCCGATGTTGAGCACAACCACTACTTTCTTGCCAGCCTTGTGGAAGGCGGTGGTGACGGCGGTGAGGAGGGCCTTCTCGCTCTTGGAGAGCTCGAAGTCTGCAGCGCTGCGGTCAAAGAACTCACCGGAGTTGCGGCCGAAGGTGATGATGGCTACGTCGTTGTCCTTGACGGAAGCGGCCAGTTCCTTGGGGCTGGGAATGAGCTCGGTGGGACGGGGTACGGGGAAGAAGGCGGACAGGTTGTTGTTGGGATCCAGGGTGGCCTGGAAGGCAGCCTTCTCGCTTTCAATGTGCTTGAGATAGGTTTCCTTGGCGCTCTCGTCCACATTGAAGCCGGCGTTCTTGAGGCCGTCCAGCAGGGACACGGTGTAGGCGCGGTTCACATTACCGGAACCGGTACCGCCGGCCACGAAATCAAAGGAGGTGCAGCCGTAAACAGCTACGTTCTTAACGTCCTTGAGGGGCAGGACACCGTTGTTCTCCAGCAGAACCATGCCTTCCAGGGCGCTCTGACGGGTAACGGTGGCGTGAGCCTTCAGGTCCGGCTTGTTGCTGTACTTGTAACCCTTTACCTTGGGGCTGCGCTTGACCAGCTCCAGGCAGCGCTTGACGCAAACGTCCAGCTGCTCCTCGGTGAGGGAACCGTCCTTGAGGGCGTCCATAATCTGCTGATACTGCAGCACGGTACCGGGCTGGAGCATATCGTTGCCGGCGGCAATCTGCTCGGCTGCGTTGTCTCCGCCGTACCAGTCGGTCATAACCAGGCCCTTGAAGCCCCACTCGTCACGCAGGACGGTGGTGATGAGGTCCCGGCTCTGGGAGGTGTAGGTGCCGTTGATCTTGTTGTAGGAGCTCATAATGGTCCAGGGATCGGCCTCTTTAACCGTGATCTCAAAGCCCTTGAGATAAATCTCGCGCTGGGCGCGGGGGCTGATGATGGCGTTGTTGCCGGTACGGTTGGTCTCCTGGTTGTTGTAGGCGAAGTGCTTCACGGAAGTGCCCACATCGTTCTTCTGGACGCCGCGCACATAAGCGGCAGCGGTCTTGCCGGCCACCACGGGGTCTTCCGAGTAGTACTCGAAGTTACGGCCGTTGAGGGGGTGACGGTGGATGTTGAGGGCGGGAGCCAGATAGACATCGGCCCCGTATTCGTGAACTTCCTGGCCCATGGCTTCACCTACGCTTTCCACCAGTTCCTGGTTCCAGGTGCTGGAAAGGAGGGTCCCGATGGGGAAGTGGGTGCAGTAATACGTGTTGGGATCGTTCTCGCGGGTAGGGTTGATGCGAAGGCCGGCAGGGCCGTCTGCGAGTACGATGGAAGGAATGCCCAGGCGGGGGATGGGGTAGGTGGTGCCGGCGGCGCCGGGGACAATGTCTTCGGTGGCGCCCACAACGGCGGAGGTGCCATCACTTCCGGCCATGCCCATGCCAATGACAAAGTGTACTTTCTCTTCCAGGGTCATAGCCTTGAGGACTTTGTCCACGGAGGATTTGCCCAGCTGGGGGTCTCCGCTCTGGCATCCGGCAAGGGCCAGGACAGCGGCAGAAATCAGGATGGTTTTCTTCATATGATAAAATAGGGTTAATTATTGTGCGGTTAACTTTACAAAGATATATTTAAATAATGGAAAATGAAGAAAAAGAAACGCTTTTGGGCAATATTGATAAATTTTTGAACATAGGAAACTGTATCTTTGTAATGCTGAAAAACCCATAAACTAAAAACACTTATATGAAACGTATCCTTCTTACGCTTGCAGCTCTGGGAATGACCCTTGCGGCCCTTGCCCAGCCTCAGCTGAATGAAAACAACATTGAAGAGGTCCTCAAAGCCATGACCCTTCAGGAAAAAGCCACCCTGCTGGTGGGCGGTGCCCGCGCAGCTATGGTCAACGGCGTCACTTCCGGTGTTTCGTCCAACGTTCCCGGTGCCGCCGGTAACACCCGCAACATCGACCGCCTGGGTATCCCCGTGACCGTGCTGGCCGACGGCCCTGCCGGCCTCCGCATCCAGCCCACCCGTCCCGGAGACTCCAACACTTATTATTGCACCGGTTTCCCCGTGGGTACGCTCCTGGCCAGCTCCTGGGATCTTTCCCTGGTGGAAGAAGTTACCAAGGCTATGGGTAACGAGGTTCTGGAATACGGCGTAGACGTGCTCCTGGCCCCCGGTATGAACATCCACAGAAACCCTCTGTGCGGCCGTAACTTCGAGTATTTCTCCGAGGATCCGCTCCTTTCCGGTAAGATGGCTGCCGCTTATGTAAAGGGTATCCAGAGCAATGGCGTTGGTACCTCCATCAAGCACTATGCTGCCAACAACCAGGAGACCAACCGCAACGAGGACGATGCCATCATCTCCCAGCGCGCCCTCCGCGAGATTTATCTCAAGAACTTCGAAATTGCCGTCAAAGAGGCCCAGCCCTGGACGGTGATGAGTTCCTATAACAAACTCAACGGCGACTATACCCAGCAGAGCGAAGGCCTCCTCACCACGGTTCTCCGTGACGAATGGGGCTTCAAGGGTATCGTGATGACGGACTGGGGCAACAAGGCCGGTACCGTCAAGAGCACCAAGGCCGGTAACGACCTTATGGAACCCGGTAACCAGAACGAGATTGACCGCATCA
>JAEEGJ010007588.1_pt1 | contig 30927 bp, 21 predicted proteins | sample 8958761 | NCBI WGS metagenome assembly JAEEGJ01 (sample SAMN16246546, study PRJNA631951) | gut metagenome | biome: gut microbiome; feature: rumen; material: RS-attached | host: Bos | place: Iran: Karaj | collected 2018-10
GGGCGGTATCAGCCTGTTATCCCCAGAGTACCTTTTATCCGTTGAGCGATGGCCCTTCCATTCAGAACCACCGGATCACTATGACCTGCTTTCGCATCTGCTCGACTTGTTGGTCTCGCAGTCAAGCTAGCTTCTGCCATTACACTATCCTCACGATGTCCGACCGTGATTAGCTAACCTTCGTGCTCCTCCGTTACTCTTTGGGAGGAGACCGCCCCAGTCAAACTACCCACCAGACACTGTCCTTCGCCCAGTTTCATGAGCTGAAGTTAGAACATCAAACATATCAGAGCGGTATTTCACCGTCGACTCCCTCGTAACTGGCGTTACGAAATCTCCGTCTCCCGCCTATCCTACACAGACAGGCTCAATGTTCAGTGTCAAGCTGTAGTAAAGGTTCACGGGGTCTTTCCGTCTAGCCGCGGGTACACTGCATCTTCACAGCAATTTCGATTTCACTGAGTCTCGGGTGGAGACAGCGTGGCCATGGTTACACCATTCGTGCAGGTCGGAACTTGCCCGACAAGGAATTTCGCTACCTTAGGACCGTTATAGTTACGGCCGCCGTTTACCGGGGCTTCGATCCGATGCTTCTCTTGCGATAACATCTTCAATTAACCTTCCGGCACCGGGCAGGTGTCACACCCTATACTTCCACTTTCGTGTTCGCAGAGTGCTGTGTTTTTGTTAAACAGTCCCAGCCACCTGGTTACTGTGGCTGGCTGATGCTAGATCTGTGCAGATTTCACACCCTCCAGCGTACCTTCTCCCGAAGTTACGGTACTATTTTGCCTAGTTCCTTCACCCGAGTTCTCTCAAGCGCCTTGGTATTCTCTACCCGACCACCTGTGTCGGTTTGGGGTACGGCTTGCTCAGACATATCTTTAGAAGCTTTTCCTGGAAGCCTGGCATCTGCATCTTCGTGCGGTTACCCGCACTCCTCTCACCTCTCGGAATTATCAGCCCGGATTTGCCTTGGCTGACTCCCTACCGGCTTTCACCACTCACCATCCGGTGGCATGCATAGCCTTCTCCGTCACTCCATCAGTCCCTGAACAAGTGCGGGAATATTAACCCGCTCTCCATCGACTACGCATCTCTGCCTTATCTTAGGTACCGACTCACCCTGCCCCGATTAACGTTGGACAGGAACCCTTGGTCTTCCGGCGTATATGTTTTTCACATATATTATCGTTACTTACGTCAGCATTCGCTCTTCTGATATCTCCAGCTCAGTTCCCACTGAACCTTCTCAGACTTACAGAACGCTCCCCTACCAATCCTTAATTGCTTAAAGATTCCGCAGCTTCGGTGTAATGTTTAGCCCCGTTACATCTTCCGCGCAGGCCGACTCGACTAGTGAGCTATTACGCTTTCTTTTAATGATGGCTGCTTCTAAGCCAACATCCTAGCTGTTTATGCCTTCCCACATCGTTTCCCACTTAACATTACTTCGGGACCTTAGCTGGCGGTCTGGATTGTTTTCCTCTTGACGACGAACGTTAGCACCCGCCGTCTGTCTCCTGTGTATAAATGTAAGTATTCGCAGTTTGCATCGAGTTGGTATTCCATGACAGAACCCTCGTCGAAACAGTGCTCTACCCCTTACATTCTCTCCACAAGGCGCTACCTAAATAGCTTTCGGGGAGAACCAGATATCACATGATTTGATTGGCCTTTCACCCCTAGCCACAGCTCATCCCCTAACTTTGCAACGTTAGTGGGTTGGGACCTCCAGTAAGTGTTACCTCACCTTCATCCTGGCCATGGCTAGATCATCATGTTTCGGGTCTACTCCCAGCAACTGTCGCGCTTGTCACACTCGGTTTCCCTCCGGCTCCCCTATGCGGTTAACCTCGCTGCTGAAAGTAACTCGCTGACCCATTATACAAAAGGTACGCGGTCACACTCACGTGCTCCCACTGCTTGTACGTACACGGTTTCAGATTCTTTTCACTCCTCTTTCAGAGGTTCTTTTCGCCTTTCCCTCACGGTACTGGTTCACTATCGGTCATTCAGTAGTATTTAGCCTTAGAGGATGGTCCCCCTATCTTCAAACAGGATACCACGTGTCCCGCTCTACTCTCTCTCATCATCACAGAATGTCGTATACGTGACTATCACACTCTACCGTTTGCCTTCCCATGCAATTCTACTATCCTGTTTCTGACTTTTGGGCTCCTGCAGTTTCGTTCGCCACTACTCCCGCAATCTCGTTTGATTTCTTTTCCTCGGGTTACTGAGATGTTTCACTTCTCCCGGTTCGCCTCGATTTACTACTTTACTCATAAATCGATAATGCATCGCTGCACTGGGTTCCCCCATTCGGACTCCTACGGATTAATGCCCCTTACCGGCTCCCCGTAGCTTTTCGCAGGTTAGTACGTCCTTCTTCGCCTCTGACTGCCTAGGCATCCACCATGTACGCTTATTCACTTAACCATACATCTCTAATCAATCTCGCTCTACTTCACTCCGCTTCCGCTTCGCTTTGTATTCTCAATTTCTCTTCGACGCATCGATATCGCAAATATCTGTTTCGCCTTTCTTAATTTCTCCAAAACGCTTGATTGTTTCTTTGAACTCTTTTTATCAGCTTTTCTCAATTTTTAAAGAACTTCTAGTCTCCTTGGACTAAAGCACTGGAACATCTCTTTCTTTTTCTGCTTTGGTAGTTTGTTCTACCTCAGCCCGATGACCCACTGCTTTAGCTCATGGTTGCTATTTTTTTTACTTTTTTATTTTATTTTTGTTTTATTTTTTGTTTTTTTGGTTGTTTCTTCTCAACCTGCAGGTGGCGTTCCCAACGAGATTCGAACTCGTGTTACCGCCGTGAAAGGGCGATGTCCTAAGCCACTAGACGATGGGAACAATCTTCTTCCTTTCTTTTTTTTATGTTTTTGTTATTTTTCCCTGCAACCCAGTAAACGACAATCTGTGTGAACACTGAAACCTCAGGCTTTCGTTAAGGAGGTGATCCAACCGCAGGTTCCCCTACGGTTACCTTGTTACGACTTCACCCCAGTCATAAACCACACCGTGGTAACCGCCCTCTTTCGTTAAGCTGGCTACTTCTGGTGCAATCCACTCCCATGGTGTGACGGGCGGTGTGTACAAGGCCCGGGAACGTATTCACCGCAACATTCTGATTTGCGATTACTAGCGATTCCAACTTCATGAAGTCGAGTTGCAGACTTCAATCCGGACTACGAAATACTTTCTGAGATTCGCTTACAGTCACCTGCTCGCTTCCCTCTGTATATCCCATTGTAGCACGTGTGTTGCCCTGGTCGTAAGGGCCATGATGACTTGACGTCATCCCCATCTTCCTCCGGTTTATCACCAGCAGTCTGACTTGAGTTGCCAACTTAATGATGCCAACAAGTCATAAGGGTTGCGCTCGTTGCGGGACTTAACCCAACATCTCACGACACGAGCTGACGACAGCCATGCAGCACCTGTGTGCAGTTTCCTTGCGGCACTCCCGTATCTCTACAGGATTACTGCCATGTCAAGACCAGGTAAGGTTCTTCGCGTTGCATCGAATTAAACCACATGCTCCACCGCTTGTGCGGGCCCCCGTCAATTCATTTGAGTTTTAACCTTGCGGCCGTACTCCCCAGGCGGTCGACTTATTTCGTTTGTTCTGGAACCCAACACCTCGTAGGCGTCAAATTCCTGGTCGACATCGTTTACGGCGTGGACTACCAGGGTATCTAATCCTGTTTGCTCCCCACGCTTTCGCTCTTCAGTGTCAGTATCGGTCCAGAGAGCCGCCTTCGCCTCCGGTATTCTTCCAAATCTCTACGCATTTCACCGCTACACTTGGAATTCTACTCCCCTCTACCGTACTCTAGTTAAACAGTTTCACGAGCCAATCCCAGGTTAAGCCCGGGTATTTCACTTGTGACTTATCTATCCACCTACGTGCCCTTTACGCCCAGTCATTCCGATTAACGCTCGTACCCTCCGTATTACCGCGGCTGCTGGCACGGAGTTTGCCGGTACTTATTCTTTTTCTAACATCTGAATACTGCCCTATTTGAACAGCACCCTTTCTCGAAAACTAAAGTGCTTTACAACCCGAAGGCCTTCTTCACACACGCGGCATGGCTGCATCAGAGTTCCCTCCATTGTGCAATATTCCCTACTGCTGCCTCCCGTAGGAGTTTGGACCGTGTCTCAGTTCCAATGTGGCTGATCATCCGCTAAAACCAGCTAGAGATCGTCGCCTAGGTGGGCTCTTACCCCGCCTACTAGCTAATCCCGTTTGGGCTCATCTATCAGCTAATGGTCTTTCGATCCCATTACTTTCCTCCTCAGAGCGTACGCGGTCTTATCAACCGTTTCCAGTTGCTATCCCCCTCTGATAGGTAGATTCCCAAATATTACTCACCCGTCCGCCACTCGTCATCAAAAGTATTGCTACTTCCATGTTACCGTTCGACTTGCATGTATTAGGCCTGCCGCCAGCGTTCAATCTGAGCCATGATCAAACTCTTCATTTTAAGTTCTTTTCATGACCTGCTTCTCACTGACTTTCAATTTCTTTGACGTGTCACTGATTACTCAGGTTTTCTTTATTTTTCGCCCTCGCTCTCAGTGCCCACACAGATTGTCTTTACTGTTTTGTTAAAGAACTTCACGTTTTTGCCGTGACAACGAGTGCATATATTACAGCCTTTTTTTTTCTTTGCAATACCTTTTTAGTGATTTTTTGTTAAATATTGAATATTAGTTCAAATTTTAAACATTTTCCTTAAATACAAAAAGTGTTTACTGCGATAATACGCAAGATTACCGCTTAACTCTGCGGTTTTAATCAATAGATTTTTGGGTGTATCCATATCATCAAAACAAATATCTTTACTGCTTACCAAATATTTGCGCTTCTTCAATACATTCATTCCTTAAAGGACAGTCTATGGAATGATCATTTATTATCCCAACACTTTGCATAAACGCATAACATACTGAAGGAGTTGTATACGTAAATCCTTTCTTCTTCAGTTCTGAACTTAGCTCTGATGCGAATTTTGGAATATCTATCAAATTAGTTCCTCCAAGTATCATCTTATCATTGGTGAAAGACCAACAAAACTTAGAGAAATCCTCGCCATTTTCTTCCATTTTTATAAAAGCTTTTGCATTATTGATCAGAGCTTTTAATTTCTGTTTATTCTTACTCAAACCTTTGAAAGAACTATCTGAATCGCTTTCTCTTTCCATTTCGCTCTCAACAATTGAATCAATATCATCAGCTGTTAAGTTGCACATTTCTCTTGGATCAAAGTTATGAAATTTCTCTCTGTATAAACCCCTAGCCTCAATCACTGATAATTGTGCTGCATCAATATCAAATTCTTTTGTTTTTTTATTTTCTCTCCCTTTGTATCCACCTGCAGCAACACATTGTAAGCACAACCTTTCAAACAATTCTATTGAATCAATTATAGGGTGCCCCCACTCTAGATTATGATATTCATGAAGAATAGGATTTTTTTCTGCCCATTTACAACCTACTGACATGTTTACCTCGTTTTATAGCATCATTCAATTAACTACAATCCTTATTTATTCTTTCCTAACAGATAGCTTAAACTTGTATCGAACATCAACTCCAAATCCTAAACATTCGGATGTTAAACCGTCCTTGATCTTTTCACTCGACAGATCCAAAAATAACTATTTATCTGTAAACAACATTTCCAAAATATTCAACCAATTCTCATTATAACAATGTCATACCACATTTTTTTATTCTTCCTTCAAATTTCTATTCTCAATACAAATATGGCCGAATGATATCAAATCATTCAGCCATATAATCTAAATATCCCATTCAAGAAAACAATTCACTAGTCTGACGATGATGAATACGCAATTCTAATAATCAATTCTAATATTTTTACGTATATATACACAACTGTCACTAGTATACTCATTGAACAATACCATTCATATGATTTTGGCAATCCTCTCTGAATACCATCTTCAACCAAAAACAAATCCAAAACTAAGCTCATAGCACCGAATACAATAAGTAAAATGCAAACACCTATGCCTAATAAACCACCTTTTGTCCAAGAAAACAGACCTTCATAGACAGATTGCATAAAGAAAGATGAAACCAAGCCAAGGATTACATAAACAAAAGCACCAGCTACAGCAAACTTAAATATAGAAAGAAATTTTTCATTAACCTTTATAAGACCTGTCCTGTAACATACTACAGTAGCTACCAACAACGCTAAAGTTCCTAGCAATGCGTTAAAAGCTACACCAGGTAGCAGAGTTTCTGCATAGAGAACAACCCCAGACAAAAAACACCCTTCAGCAACAGCATAAGGAACAGCAATATATGGTGCGGTATTTGGTTTAATTGACATAACAAGAACCAAAATAAAACCAACAATAGCTGAAACTGACGACAACATTACTGATGAACCAACATCAAGAACGTTCACCAGAGCCATTGCAATTATTGCAGTAATTGCAACCAGCATAATCAACTTGTTAGAGAAACCAGACATTGTCATGGTTTCTCTATTGTTATCACTAAAGTCATAATCCCTTGCAGCATCCAGCGTTTGCGATGTTAACACTGGAGAACCGCTTTTCGATATTAAATTAAAAGCCATCTGTAAGCCTCCTTCCTAAAATACAAATTCAATAATATCAAAAACCTCTTTTTTGACAAGATAAAATCTAAAACCGCCGAGCACACATACACCAAGCAAAAACATAATACATATGTATAGGCATGATTAACAGACTAAACGGATTAATTTTTGGTTTAAATAACTATTATGTGATAGAATTCATGTTAATTTTATTATTAAACTATGGTTACTGTTAACATATCAATTGGATTAAAAAATGCCTAATAAGTATGATATAAAAACATTTCAGGGGTTGATTTTTACATTACAAGATTATTGGTCGAGACAAGGTTGTGTCATTGCTCAACCTTTTGACATGGAAGTAGGTGCAGGAACCTCACATCCAATGACTTTCCTGAGAGCCATTGGACCAGAGCCTCACCGTTGCGCTTATGTGCAACCATCAAGAAGACCAACTGATGGAAGATATGGTGAAAATCCGAACAGACTGCAACACTATTATCAGTTTCAAGTTGTTTTAAAACCCTCTCCAGAAAACATCCAAGAATTGTATTTAAATTCATTAAAAGAGTTAGGCTTTGATCCAACGATCCATGATATCCGCTTTGTAGAAGATAACTGGGAAAATCCAACATTAGGTGCATGGGGTCTTGGTTGGGAAATATGGTTAAACGGAATGGAAGTAAGTCAGTTCACTTATTTCCAACAAGTTGGTGGCTTAGAATGCTTCCCTGTTACCGGAGAAATCACTTATGGGTTGGAACGTCTCGCAATGTATATACAGGGCGTTAACAGCATCTACGATTTAATTTGGACTCACGGACCAGATGGAGATGTAACATACGGAGATATATTCCATCAAAATGAAGTTGAGCAGTCAACTTACAACTTCGAACACGCGGATGTTGATTTTCTATTTAAATGGTTTGATCAAAATGAAAAAGAGTGTAACTATTTGTTAAATTTAGAAAATAAACTTCCTCTCCCTGCATATGAAAGAATATTAAAAGCTGCTCATGCTTTTAATCTGCTTGATGCAAGACATGCAATATCTGTAACAGAAAGACAGCGATACATTTTAAGAATCAGAACGTTATCTAAAGCAGTTGCTGAAGCTTATTATGCAGCACGCGAGAAATTAGGTTTTCCTATGTGTAAAAACAACAGCAAGGAGTAGTAAGGTTATACCTTTAAATGTTTAACCACTAACAAGTTATGACAGATAAAAATTTATTAATCGAATTAGGTACAGAGGAATTACCTCCAAAAGCATTAAAAAAATTAGCAGAAGCTTTTGCTAATAGTTTTGAAAAGGATCTACAAATCAATTCTATTAGTTACAACAAGGTAGAATGGTTTGCTACTCCAAGAAGATTGGCTGTAATCATAAAAAATGCAGCTACCAAGCAACCGGATAAAATTATAGAAAAGAAAGGTCCTTCACTGTCAGCCGCTTATATTAACGGTAAACCAACACCTGCTGCAGAAGGTTGGGCAAAGTCAAACGGAATTACTGTGGAGCAAGCTGACACTCTAAAAACAGAAAAAGGTGAATGGTTAGTATACAAAGCTAATATTCCAGGAAAGAACACATCAGAACTTATACCAGAATTCACAAGCAATGCCATTAAAAGTTTACCAATTCCTAAGCTAATGCATTGGGGTGATACCAAATATGAGTTCGTACGTCCAATACACACTGTATGTATTTTGTTTGGAGAACAGTTAATTCACGCAAATATTCTAGGTGTAGAATCTTCAACAACGATTCGCGGCCATAGATACATGGGTTCACCAGAAATAACTCTTTCTAGCGCAGATGAATACGTTGACGTACTACGTAAGAATTATGTTATTGCTGACTATAATGAACGTAGAAACATAATCAAATCAAGTATCATTAACGAGGCTAATAAACTAAACGGTACTGCAGATTTAGATGAATCGTTGATTGATGAAGTTACATCTCTCGTAGAATGGCCGTGCTTATTGACAGCGACTTTTGAAGAAAAGTTTTTGAAAGTTCCATCTGAAGCTTTAGTTTACACCATGAAGGGAGATCAAAAATATTTTCCTGTTTACAACAAAGAAGGAAAGTTATTGCCTAACTTCATATTTATTTCAAACATTGAATCAAAAGATCCTTCTCAAGTTATAAAAGGTAACGAACGAGTAGTTCGGCCTAGATTGTCAGACGCTGAATTTTTCTTTAACACTGATAAAAAAATAAAATTAATTAATCGTTTAGAAAGTTTGGATTCTGTTCTATTCCAAAAACAATTAGGAACTTTAAAGGAGCGGTCGGAAAGAATTTCCAAATTAGCTTCTTACATAGCAACTAAAATCGAAGGTGATGCTGATTTATCAGCTAGAGCTGGTTTACTTTCAAAATGTGACCTCATGACAAATATGGTAATGGAATTTACTGATACGCAAGGTGTAATGGGAATGCATTACGCACGTCACGATGGAGAGAACGAAAAAGTTGCGATTGCGTTGTTTGAACAATACTTACCAAGATTTGCAGGTGATCAGTTACCAACCAATGATGTTTCTTACTCTGTAAGCTTGGCAGATAAATTTGATACCCTAGTTGGTATTTTTGGCATAAATATGCCACCAAAGGGTGACAAGGATCCATTTGGTTTGAGAAGAGCATCTATTGGAGTAATCAGAATTATTGTAGAAAAGGAATTAAAACTTGATCTACTGGATTTGATTAATTATTCTAAAAAACTGTACGGAGATAAATTAATCAATACAAATGTAACCTCCGATGTCTTTGAATATATTCTAGGTAGATTTAAAGCTCACTATCAGGATCAAGAAATAAGAACTGATGTAATCTTAGCGGTACTGGCAAGAAAACCATCAGAACCTTATGATTTCCACAAAAGAGTTGTTGCTGTTAACTCGTTCTTATCATCCTCTGCAGCACCATCATTGGTAGCAGCAAACAAACGAGTTTCAAATATATTAACAAAATTAACAACTGAAATACCTAATAATATAAATTCAAATATCTTGAAAGAATCTCAAGAAAAATCCCTTGCAGAGTGTATTATTAGTTTGAAATCGGAGCTAAAAGAGTATTTTGATAACAAGGATTACGGAACAATTCTCTCAAAATTATCCTCATTGAAAGAACCAATCGATGATTTCTTTAATAATGTACGAGTAATGGATGATGATGAACAAACAAAGATAAATCGTTTAGCGATACTATCAAATCTCAGAAATTTATTCTTAAATGTAGCGGATATTTCTCTATTGCAAATGTAATAATTATATTGCTATTAATAATAAGTGTGCCTACATGGCACACTTTTATGAAACCTCTTTATTTAACAACAAAAGAACATACTGTAACTATTATTAATAGCTATACACCAAGCTCCATTTTTCTATTATCTCATAATTTTTTTTCAAATTGAAAGTCAATAAGTTGCATATTTACTAATTGAAATAGCCACTCCATAGACTCGCACTAATAATATCAGTCACAATTTAATTCACTGCTTAAAAAATACGAAATAACTCAGATAGTTATGTTTAGGCATTGCAATAGATTCAGGTCCTACGCATGAACGAAACGTGATTTATGAAAAATAGCTAAAAATATGGTTCTGTAAATATTTTAATGGAATTGTTTAAAAAAGCACCCAACAGATGCTAAATAACATCTGTGTCAAGTAATTGTTGTGAAGCTAATTGTAGCAACCTCCTTAGGTTGTTTAGTAGGTTGCTTGAGAACATTAGCGAGCTCTAATAAGGCGATCCCATTAAAATATTTATTGAGCCAAATTTGACTCTGAAAAGAAATGATCGGAAATCATTTCCGACCATTTACAAATTTTTCAAAAAAGCAGCAGAAGAGTTGAGAGATAAATCTGATGGTCATGCGTAGGCCAGCAATAGATTTGATCTGACGTACATATTGGATAAAAAAACCAATGATTTTCATCATAAAACATCTTAAAATGATAAAATTACTATAGATATTTGTATATAAATGGGATGTTATGAGCTTATCAGTTATTGTTTGTGATGATTCGAGATTTGCAAGATCACAGCTAATAAAGAGTCTTCCGCAGGAACTACGAACAAATTTAAAAGAAGCCTCTGACGGAGTTGAGGCCTTGGATTTAATAAGAAACGGATACGGAGAGTTGATGTTCCTAGACTTAAATATGCCTAATATGGACGGATATCAAGTATTAGAAGTAATTCAAAAGGAAAACCTTGATGTATTAGTTATTGTTATAACAGGAGATATTCAAGAGTCCGCCAAGAAGAAAATATTAGCATTAGGCGCCTTAGCTTTTATTCAAAAGCCTCTCAATATCAATGAGCTTAACACTGTGCTCAAAAACTTTGGTTTGGCTGATATTGTTAATTCTGATGATGGGCAGAATGATACACTAAACCAAACTGATGAAGAGAATGAACAACTTCTTATTACCTATCAAGAAAAACTACAAGAAGTTGTAAACATTGCAATGGGTCAAGCAGCAAAACAAATGGCAGATCTGATAAATTTGTTTATTAACCTTCCTGTACCAGTGGTATCATTTAAAACGGGTAAAGAACTGTACAACGAATTATATTTTCTTCTCCACGAAAACTTTAACCTTTTGATAAGCTCTGGATTCACCGGTTCTGAAATGAACGGCGAAGTGATGGTGTATTATACAGAGGAAGATATAGATAATCTTTTACATATTTTAGTTGATGAAAACGATACATCATCTAGCAGAAAGGGCACAATGATAGAACTTAGCAATTTAATAATAACAACTCTAATGTCCGGCATAGGAGAATTGCTAGGATCTCAGTTCAGTAGAGCTCACCCAGCCATTGTAAGGTTAAGCGATAAAGTTCAGTTGGTATCTCCAGAATTAATTAACAAACAGATATTAAATGTTCAATTGACCTATACTATTCCGGATCATAAAATAAAATGCAAGATGATTATTTTGATTTCTGAAAATTCAATAAAATCATTACAAAAACGCTTAAGCTATATATAAAAAATAATAAGCAGAATTAGGGATAAAATTAGAGATGGATACTTTTGTGACAGGCAACGCTTTAGATCTTGAAGATTTTCATTGGTTGATGGACATTCTACAATCTTTAGACGTTGGACTGGTAGTGCTTGATAAAAGTTACAACATACAATTATGGAATGGTTTTATGGAAAACTATAGTGGTATCCACGGTGTTGCGATTAATAATCACAATATATTCGAAACATTTCCTGATTTACCCCAAAGTTGGCTCAAGCACAAAGTTGAAGATGCAATAGTACTCCAAGGTCCTGTTTTCAACAGTTGGGAACAAAAACCGTTTTTGTTCAAATTTACCGCAGCAAGGCCATTTACTGGTTTAAGCTCGATAATGTATCAAAATATTACAATAATGCCTCTACGCTCAATACATGGAACTATTTCTCATGTGTGCATTATAATTTATGATGTCACAGAAAGTGCAACAAACCAGTTGGGTCTTCAAGACGCAAACGAAAAATTAAGAGCACTATCTATCACTGATGGATTGACACAGTTGTACAATAGAGCTTATTGGCAGGAATGTTTAGCTCAAGAGTACAATAGGTTTAAGAGAAAATCTATCAATGTTACACTGATGATGATGGATATAGATTTCTTTAAAAAGGTTAATGATACTTACGGACACCCTGCAGGAGATGAAGTTTTAAGGACACTATCAAAAATCCTCAAATCTCAATTACGTGCAACAGATGTTGCCGGCAGATACGGCGGAGAAGAGTTTGCTGTTATACTTCTTGATTCTGATATCGAAAAATCTATTATGGTTGCCGAAAGAGTTCGCAAAGCTGTGGAATCCCATACAGTTTATTATGAGGATTTAGTTATAAAATTCACTCTCAGTGTTGGTTTATGTCAACTTACGAGCAGTATAGAATCAGCACAGGATTGGTTAGTAAATACCGATAATTGTCTATACTATTCTAAAGAACATGGGAGAAATCAAGTAACAGCATACGGTATCAACAATAAGTAAGTCAGTTCCGCATTTTGCGTTATTGGAGATCTTGTTTGTGTTATTGGTATACAGTTGAGTACGTAAATATTTTTTGTTAAATTAAAGTCAGCTTGGTATTCCAACTAGAAAATTATTAAAGTAGCAAATTAACCAATAGAGACTCTTTAAAACCATAATTTCGTAATTTTAGACATCGTTCATCATCATAGCAACATAGTTCATTCTGTTTGTGCTAATAAATTCACAATCGACATTAGTAATCACACACACAAAAAAAAGGCACCATACGATTGATGCCTTTCTAACAATAATAAAAAAATGACGATTATTTTATACGTTTCTTGAATTCGTTGGTTCTAGTATCTATTTCGATCTTATCACCAGTTTCAACAAAATCAGCAACGGTAACCTGGAAACCTGTACCCTTCAATGTAGCAGGTTTTGTAACTCTTCCTGAAGTATCTCCTCTTACTGAAGGCTCAGTATATTCAACTTCTCTAACGATAGTAATTGGCAATTCTACAGAAATTGCTCTTCCTTCATAGAAGGTAACCTGACAAACATCTTCCATACCGTCTACGATATAGTTAATAACATCACCCAAGTTTTCCTTCTCTACCTCAATCTGGTTGTATTCTGAATCCATGAATACATACATAGGATCAGCAAAATAAGAATATGTACATTCTTTCTTTTCAAGAATAATATCTTCGATCTTGTCGTCAGCTTTGAATACAATTTCAGTTCCAGTACCAGTTAACAAATTCTTAAGCTTCATTTTGCATACTGCAGCATTACGTCCAGATTTGTTAAACTCACTTTTCTGAACAATCATAGGATCTTTACCAACCATGATAACATTGCCGGCGCGTACTTCTTGTGCTATTTTCATAAATAAATTCTCATCCAATAATAAAATAAAACAGTTGTGCTATTTTACTATTTTTCCCTCGATTGAGCAAATAAGATTAAATTACGTGCAAGAGTTCCAATCTTCATTATTCTATTCTGCCATCTCGTGGCACTGTTTTGTAGTTTTTCTAAGTTTTGCAGTATATTTATGAAATGAACTTTATAAAAAATAGAATTATCGTACTCGTAGGTAGGAGTATTAAGAGAATTAGAAATATATACGAGCGATTCAAAAAGTTGATCATCATCAACACAAACTTTATATTTTTCCAAAAAGTCATCTAATTTTTTCAAATGAGCATTATATTTCTGCTGATATATATTCCAAAAAAAAGGAGTTGATAAAATTTGCGCTCTTACAAAAGAATCCTCACCCCTAACTATATTCAAATCACAACTCATCAATAATTGATCATAATCATGTTGATTAGTCATAGGGATTATTTTTATGTATACACCAAATTGATTAACCATCAATGAACCATCGAGGACTGTAATTCTATACAGTTCCGAATATCTCATCAGATATGCACTAAAAACACCTTCTGGCACTATAAATATAATATTCTCATCAACATTGGCTAACAAACTCAAAATGGTCTTATTTTCATAACAAAAAATACTGCAACATAATGTATTACGCGAAACAATCTTATCTATACCGTATTTTGTTTCTATTATCTGCTTTCCCTGACTTTGTTTGGTAATTAAGTTCTGTTCAAAATTTAAACCTCCTGTTTTATCTGTAAAACCAGGAAAAAAGAAATATTTGAAATGACCATTGGAAAAAGAAAGTTTTTCATGACATTCTTCGACCCAATCTTCAGCACTTAAATACTCCAAATTAATCCAAATACTTTTATCAGTGATATGAAAAATATAATTATCAGGAAGATTACAGGCGAACATCTCAATAATTATATCCGAAGGTACAATTGAATCTAGGATAGATACAGAACATGCTGAATTATCCCAAAGAATAATTTGAATATTATCAATAATTTGCTCACATTTTGAAGTGTCAATTCTAGGCTCAATTTTCTTAAATGAATGTAATTCAGATACAAACATCCTAACTACCTGGTTTAATTCAACCAAATTTTTCGAAAGTCTATAACTTACCCCAATATCTCCATAATTATCTATTATTTTACAAAAAACATCCCAAGTTTTGTTTTTAATCATTTGTAGTTTAGTCTTAATAGTTTAAAATACGTAAATCTTAATGTAACACATCAGAGTAACAGAGAATACGAATTTTGGAAAGGTTAGAAGAACATTTTGAAATTTGTCCATATTGCGATACCCTGACATTGGTAGAAGGTATTGAAGAAGGAGAACGAGTGTGCTGTACAAAATGTGGTTCCACACTTACCTTCATAATAAAAAATCCAATAAAAATACCTTTTATTTATGCCTGTGTCTCAGTATTCCTATTTGTGTGTTCTGAACTTCTTCCCTTTCTTGGGATAACCAAGATGGGTATTACAGCAAATATGACCTTGATGGAAACTGCCACTTCCATGTTTGTCGATAATTATGAATTTCTTGCTGTTTTCATATATTGCAATATGCAACTATTTCCCATCCTTTGTCTGTTCTGTATTATTTTTGTTTATGGGTGCATACTATTAAAAAAATCAGACAACCTTATGGCTAAAAAACTAATCAAACTATTCTTCCATCTCAAAGAATGGAGTATGGTAGAGGTGTTTATGATAGCTATATTGGTAAGCATGGTAAAATTAGTATCCATGGTTGAACTACAAATCGGAGATGGATTTATCACATTCTGTCTGTTTCTTTTCTTTTATGTTAAAACCGTATCTTCTGTTGATAAAAACTATATTTGGTCAAAACTCACAAAATTAAACAATAAACACGCTATTTTCAACGATTTAAAAAAACACATAGGACAATATGCTGGAGAAAACAATCTTATTCTTTGTACTAACTGTGATTCAATAAATCATATAAGTGATAAACGATGTTATTTATGCAAATCCAAAATAGAGGTAAGAAAGAAAAATTCCATTCAAAAATGCCTAGCGTTGGCTATCGCCGCAACCATTATGTTAATTCCTGCTAATGTGTTCCCAATTATGATAACTAGTTCAATGGGAAACAACTCGGCTGCAACTATCTTTGAAGGCATAATATTTATGTGGGATACAGGCGCGTATCACATTGCCCTTATTATATTTATTGCTAGCATTATGGTTCCAATTTTTAAAATAGCTGTACTGTTTGCATTATGTTATTCTGTTACAAAACAAAAAAACGCAAAATTAAAAATCAAAACTAAACTTTATGGCATAACAGAATTTATAGGAAAATGGTCTATGGTAGACGTTTTTGTGGTTGCCGTTCTCTCTGCTCTTATAAAAATGGGAAAAGTTTTATCCATATATCCGGGAACTGCATCCCTTTCTTTCTGTGCAACTGTAATTTTGACAATGCTTGCAGCCAACAGTTTTGATCCAAGAACATTATGGTCGGATGTAAAATGATAATATCAAAACAAAAAATTAAAAACATTTCTTCAGTTTGGCTAGTTCCCATAGTAGCAGTCTTTATAGGATTTGTGATGATAGTAAGGTATTATTCTAACTTGGGAGAAACTATTTACTTATATTCATCCAGCGCAAACGGCATAGTAGCAGGAAAGACCGTAATTAAATTTAGAGATGTAACAATTGGGAAAGTAACTCGAGTTAGTTTGGATGATAAATATGATAAAGTTATTATCACAGCAATGATAAACAAGGATGCAAATAATCTTCTTGTAAGTGATGCATCTTTTGCTATTATAAGTCCTAGAATAGGATTACAGGGTGTTTCCGGATTAAATACTTTATTTTCAGGTGTATATATCGAATTGGCACCTGGAACTCAAAAAAAACTCATAAATAAATTTGATTTAAAAGATGAACCATCATTAATCGATAGTCAGACCAAAGGAATTCATTTAAAAATAAAGGATAATGTTGGAAAGAAAATTAATGTCGGAGATCCAGTCTCGTACAAAGGATTCATTGTAGGTACAGTAACAAGTTCTGATTTTTCTATTAAAGACAGAATTATGAATCATGATATTTTCATATACAGTCCTTACGATGAACTTATCACGACTAACACAAAATTTTGGATTGCATCTGCTTTAGATTTTTCTTTTGGTCCCTCAGGAATAGATGTAAAAGTAGCTTCTTTTGATAATTTTGTAAGAGGTGGAATTTCGTTTGCCGTACCACCAAATACAGAACTTGGCGAAAGAGTACAAGAAGGAGATATATTTAAACTGTATGACAGTGAAAAGAGTTCTTTGCTGAAAGAATATAAAGATTACATAGAATACATTTTACTGTTTAAATCATCAGTAAAGGGATTAGCAAAAGGGGCAAGTGTAGAATACCTCGGGACACAAATTGGAGAAGTTGTTTCCGCACCTTTTGACACAGAATACATAATGAACGAACAAGAATCAGTAAAGATACCAGTTCTCATTCGTATTCAAAAAGAAAGATTAACCAATGGTAATGATCAACCTGACGAAAAAATAATCGCACAAATAGAATCTGCTATAAAAAAGGGACTAAGAGGTACTCTCGAATCATCCAATTTATTAACAGATAACTTGTTTGTCAATTTAGTTATGGATACAAAGAACAATTCAGAAAATGAAGAAATAATTACAACTTATAAAGGATACAGAGTAATTCCGACTAAAGTTGCCGGTGTGATTGAGATGGCAGAAAAAATTGAGTTGTTTATAGATAATTTAAACTCTCTTAACATTAAGGCAATCTCTGATAATCTCAATAATCTACTTGGGGAAATGATTAAGACTGTGGATAACCTCAAGACTATTACAGATAATCTTAAATCTACAACTAAAAATGAAAATAGAAAATCGTTAGTAGATAATATAAACAAGACTTTAGAAAAACTTCAAAATGTACTTGATTCGTACTCCGGGAACGCAAATTTATACATGGAATTAAATAAAACCTTACGAGAACTAAATCTAGTCCTTAAGGATGTCAATGGTTTAACAAAACAGGCAAATGATAAACCAAACATGTTCATTTTTGGAAATGATGCAAAGGACGAACAACCAACAGTCAATAAGAAAAAGTGATTACACGCCATTTAAAGGCTACCACAGTGGTTTTCCATTCAAGGAAACCGAAAGGATTATATTTATGAAACAATTTATAACTATGCTTTTATGCACATCTATATTTTTTGTAATAAATGGATGTTCCTCACCTATAGAAAAAACTAAATACTATAAGTTAGAAGGTGTAGCCCTAAACAATATTTCAAACATATGTTCAACCAATTGCAAAAAGCTTTTAATTCAAATATTTGTGCCGGATTATATCAATTCGAATGGTATAATCTACTATTCGGAATCACAAGGTCAACTTACAATGACATCCAAAAATTTATGGATAGAGGAACTCAGTACCCAACTTAAAAACTCACTAGAAAATAAAATAAATAACAGCAACGGAAAATATTACGCATTTGATTCAAGAATGAATGTAAAGAACGACGCTCTTTTGCAAATTTTTATTCAAAAATTTAACGGAGAAAAGGACGGAAAGATCGTACTTTCTGGAACCTACATTTTCAATAATTCCGATACAATTCACCAAGGAGCCTTCGATTTATCTGATAAACAGACGAATGATGGTTTTGAGGCTTTAGTTGCCAAAATGAATGAACTTTGGATTAAAGAATGCGATAACTTAATCAAAGAATTACTGTAAAAAACACAATTAATAATGTGTATAGTATAAAATATAGAGGGATTTTTATTTCACAATTAGGTAACTGTTTATGGCTACAAATAAAGAAGAACTAGAACAAAAAATTTATAAAATTGTAGGTTATAAGTTTAACATTTTATCAGCAAAGCAATTGGCAAAGGCTATATACGAGGATGCAGGTGTTCCCGTAAAGGATCGTACTAGCGCTGGTAATCCTTCAACAAATGAAGAAGCATTAAAAAAATTAGCTGATGACTACAAAGTAGTTGATTATGTTCTAGAATATAAGAGATTAATAAAATCCACCTCTAACCAGGAGCAAAAATCTCCTGACAACGATTTAAAGTTAGATAAAAACATAAGTGTAGCTACAGAAACCGTTCAAGAACATCTTGTAAAAACACCAAAACCAGGAATGCCTCAACCTCGCCAAGTTTTGGAAACAGATCCTAACGCTGAACTTGTGAATTACTTCAACAAAGATGCCTCTGAAATTTTAAATGAAGAGACTGTCGAAAGCGAAAAATCAGAAATTTCAGATTCAAGTAAGGAACAAAGTATTTCTAATCAAATTTCTATTGCATCTGACTACTATGAACCCCCTAAGGACAACTACACAAAAGAAAGTTCATTCAGCAATTCTTTAGATAGTACAACAAGTGACAATGGTAACAGTGTATCAAACGAAACAAATCAAATACCACAGCAAGAAAACACCGTTGACATTAGTACCAATCAACAACCAGATAATAAATCAATCGGTACCTCATCTAATTTTAATTTAACTCCAGAACAAAAAAACAACTATGCCATCATAAAAAATAAAACTGACCACCAGTCAAAAACAGAAAAACGAACAGGTTTTAGTTTTGAGGAGGACAATAAAGAGAATGAATTCTCTCAAAACTCTATGGTGATGAATGTTAAACAACAGAGTGACACAAGAGAAGAAAACAACGAAAAATCATTCATAAAATCAAAAACAATGATTATTATGGCTGTCGTATCAGTACTTATTGTTGTTATAATCTCTATTTTGTTTATGAATAGCATATCATCTATAAATTAAAACAACTACAACGTCTGAAGGCGTCCAAGTTATAACATTCTTCACTATGTAGTGGCCTATTCCTTTATTTGTAGAATAGGCCACTACATAGTGAGTAAACAAAAAGAGTTAAGATTTTACTTTCCTATACAGAAAGAACTGAAAATTTTGCCTAAAAGATCATCAGATGTAAATTTTCCTGTTATGAGATTTAAACTTTCTTGTGCCATTTTTAATTCCTCAGCAACAAGTTCGCAAGCGCTGAATTCCTCTAACTGCACAATCGATTCATCAATATGAATACATGCTTTATCAATAGCATCGAGATGCCTTCTTCGAGCTATAAAGTTGCCTTCCGTTGAAGCAGTGAACTTAACAGAATCCTTAATTGTGGCCTTCAAATCATCCAACCCTATACCGTTTTTGGCAGACACTGACAGAACATTAATAGTCCTTTGCGACTGGTTATTTTCTGCAATCGAACGAAACATATCAATGTTACTAGTATAATTATGATTTTTTTTGTCAATCTTGTTTATGGCTATGGTTAGAGGTATTTTCTCAGGCAGACGTTCTATAACATCATTATAGAACTCAATGTTATCATAAGAAGAGACAGTTCCATCTATCATTAAAATTATTATATTGGAATTATTAACCTCATTCCAAGCCTTCTCAATACCTATTTTCTCTATTTTATTTTTGGTTTCCCTTAATCCTGCTGTATCAACAATATGAATAGGAATCCCATCGATTTGAATACTTTCCTTTAGAATATCGCGGGTTGTTCCTGCAATGGAAGTTACAATAGCGGTATCCTTTCCGCAAAATTGATTCAGAAGACTAGATTTTCCTGCATTTGGCTTACCTAGTATTACGAGTTTAATGCCTTCTTGGATTGTAGATCCGTTGCGGGCTTGGTCTTTTATCTTATATATTTCATCTTTTAATAGTTTGATTTTTTCTAATATTTTCCCTTCTGACAAAAAATCAATATCGTGTTCATCAGAAAAGTCTATAGAAGCTTCGATAAAGGCGCGAATATTAACTAAATCATCTACTATCTTATTTATGAGCTTTGAAAATTTTCCTTCAATTGAATTTATGGCAAACCTAGCGGCCTGTTCAGTATTGGAATTTATAAGATCAGCTATGGCTTCAGCCTGGGCAAGGTCCAATTTATTATTTAAAAAAGCTCTCTTAGAAAATTCACCTGGTTCTGCTATTCTTATTCCATGTATTTTAAGAATTTCCTTCATTAGAATATCAAGAACAACTGGCCCTCCATGCGCCTGAAATTCAATAACATCCTCTCCAGTAAAACTGTTTGGACCTTCAAAATAAAGAACAATTCCTCGATCAATAATATTATTATCAAAATCTTTAAAAGGCACGTATTCAGCATATCTTTTTTTAGGAACTGTTCCTATAATTTTTGAAGCACAAACCTTAGCTTTAGGTCCAGAGACTCTAACAATACCTATACCACCTTTTCCTATAGGAGTAGCAATGGCTACGATTGTATCATCAACAAACATACTAAATACCTTTAAAAAAAGCGGTATCACTACCGCTTTACAATCTCTTATAAAAAAATACCAAACTAGCCTTTTTCTCTTTATTTTGCAACTTTGGTTCTTAAACCGCGTTTTTCCAAATGTGAATAAATTAACTTCATTTGAATTATGGTAATAATGTTGGATACAGTCCAATAAAGAGTCAAACCTGCAGGGAACATCATGAACATAAGAGTAAATATCACCGGCATCATCATGAATATTTTTTGCTGCATTGGATTAATCATCTGTGTAGGATTCTGACTCATACTAAGTTTCTGAACAAGAAACATTGTTATACCATATAATAGAGGTAAAATAAAGTAAGGATCATTAACAGATAAATCCTTAATCCATCCAACAAAAGGAGCCTGACGCAAGTCGGTAGATTCCATCAAAGCCCAGTACAAAGCAATAAATATCGGCATCTGAATAAGAATTGGCAGACATCCTGCGGCTGGATTAACCTTTTCTGTTTTATAAAGATCCATTGTAGCCTTGCGATAATTTTCAGGATCCTGCTGATACCGATCTCTTATTTCCTTTAACTTAGGAGCAATCAACTTCATTTTTGCCATAGATGTATACTGCGCCTTTGTTAAAGGATACATACACCCACGGACTAAAATGGTAATAATGATAATTGCAAAACCCCAATTATGAACAAAAGAATAAATAAACTTAAGGATCATCATTAGGAATTCAGAAATAAACCACAACCACCCATAGTCAAGAGTTCTTCCAAGTTTAGGTGCAATTTCATCCATTTTCTCCTGATCTTTAGGACCAACCCAAACTTTATTGGAAATAGAAAGACTTCCGTTAGGAGCTATTGTCTGTATTTCTCCATACATTGAGAGGCGGCTTTCGCTTGCTTCAGTTATGTTATTGGGATTTTCACCTGTGCCACGATTGTATATACTGTTGACTTCGTCTTTATTGCCAATATAGGCAACAGCAAAGTAGTGTTGGATCATACCAATCCAGCCACCCTTAGTTTTAGTTATGTAACTGATTTTCTTACTTTCAGCCAACTCATCAAGGGTAACCTTTTTATAATTTGCATCTTCAGAAGAATAAATACCGCCTCTATATGAGCCTGCAATAAAGAGATTCTGATCAGTATCTTTCGGAGGTTCTATTGTCTGAATTATCTCACCAAAAGAACGAACACTAAGTTCTCTATCAGTCTTGTTTTTTATGTCATAAACAATATCAAAATCATATCTTCCAGGATAAAAAACAAACTTTTTAACAACCTCTACATCTTCGTTTATGTAACTTAGCGGAACAATTAATGGATTGTCACCAATAAGTCTAAAAACCTTGTCATTTGCAGAATATTCAGGCCTTTTATCTTTACCATCAATACCATCCACCCCAAGCAATGCTGAAGATAAAGTATAAGTAAAATTACTCTTGTTCTGCAATAATTCAAAAGGAGTTTGATCGTCCGTACTCTTGTTATACTTTAACAATGAAGATTTGACAACATCACCACCAACCAAATCAATGTCCAAATCATATACATCTGTCATTATATTAATAGTATTAGAAGAAGTTTTACTATTAACAACGAGATTTGAACTATCTATTTTAGGGTCTGTGTACGACGATTTCTCTAATTCATTTAGATCAGACTGCCATGAAAAAAACAGCATAATAGCTGTTATCAATAGCACCATGAAGGCAAAATTTCTAGTTTGTTCCATTTTGTATAATTTTAGTTTATTTTTCTTTGTTAATTATTTTTGGAGGAACTGGATCGTAACCGCCTTTACATAAAGGATTACATCTCAGTACTCGATAGGCGCCTAAAACACACCCTTTGAAAAAACCATGGGTAATTATCGCCTCTTTCGTATACTGAGAACAAGAAGGGTAAAATCGGCAACAGTTACCAATAATAGGACTGAGAAATTTCTGATATAGGTTTATCAGGGAAATACCTATTTTTTGTAACGGCGACAAATTACCTTCCATAACTTGCTGACCAATTCGTCTAATTCACTATTAGATAAATCCTTAATATTTCCCTTTGCAATGACAACGTAATCTAATGGGCAAATATTAAATTGATTCAATCTAAAATTATTCCTGATAACTCTTTTGACACGATTTCTCCAAACCGCAAGTTTTAATATCTTTTTTGGAACAATGAGACCCAAACGAGGATGGTTCAAATTATTTGGTTTGGCAAGAATTGTCAAATTTGGTGACGATGCCCTGATAGGGTTATCAAAAACATTGTTGAATAATTTAGGAGTTACAATCCGTAACTCCCTTGAAAAATTAAGCTTAACCATTAAACTGTAGTTAAACGAACACGACCTTTTGCACGGCGACGTGACAATACTTTACGGCCATCTGCAGTAGACATACGACTGCGGAAACCATGGTTGCGAACACGCTTTAAAACAGATGGTTGAAATGTACGCTTCATAATAAACTCCCAAAAACAAAATTAAGAAAGATTACTTTCTTAATCATTCCCAGCATAACGTTGGGATCACTAATATCGATACTGCAGTCAACTTCCAAATCTATATACCCCTAAAGGCCACACAGATCCACATACATAACTGCAGATCTACCTAAACCGCTAAATTTTAATCGTTTATTACTTCAAGATCAACATAAATTGAATTATATTTACAAAATAAGCAACGTTTGAATGGACATCACCACTATACGTTTTCCTGCTCTTTTTAATGGCTGTATATGTTTATAAACTTTCACCTAAGGATTTTTTGATCATACGATATGTTATTTAACCACATATTTACGTTATAATTAAAATCCGCGATTTCTCATGATTTTGAACCATAATCAATATTGCAAAGTTAAGTTGTCAATACATATAATCATTAAGCCCAAATTGTTGATATTGGCAACAAAAATTATTTCAAATAAATGGTTCGTTAAATTTATTTTTCAAATAGAGATTCTTTTATAAATTGTAGTCAAGTTTATTTAAACCGGCTTTAAAGATAACCTACAGCAGGAAATAAATAGTATGAAAATGGATATATGGGACGAACTTAAAACCGAATTGGAAAGCAGATTGAATAGGACTCAATTTGTTCACTGGGTTAATCCAATTACTGCCAAGTTTGAAGATAAAATTCTTACTTTATACTGTCCAAACAAAATGATTAAAATTTATATTGAAAAAAATTTCACCAATCTCATTAATGAAATTTTATTAGGTATAGATCCATCGGTTCAGTTTGTTGTAAGTTCTGATTTAAACGAGTGTAAAAGAATTCAATCTTTGGAGACAAACAATTCACAATCAAAAAAGCAGGACATCATTGATAATAAAACCCTCGTTGATATAGCTAATAAAGTTAACAAAGAGTTGGATAATTCCCCAAATAATCTCGAAAAAGAAATCGTATCAACAAAAAAGACACAAGTAATCAAGAAAAGAAAACAAATTGCTAACCATATTAGAACATTTTCTACCGATGAATCTGATATTCCTCAAGAATTGAAAGAAAAAAACTTACTTAACAGTATTAAAATTAAGCAAGCAAAAACTTTTAATAATTTTGTAACAGGCTCATCCAATTCTTTGGCATACAGCGCTGTGAAAGCTGCCGCTGAAAACCCTGAAGAAAAAATATACAGCCTTTTATACTTGGTAGGACAGTCGGGATTGGGAAAAACTCACCTTCTATGGGCTATGGGTAATGAAATTTGTAAGAGATTTCCGGAAAAAAAAGTTGTATACACACTCTCGACAGATTTTAGAGCTGATTATGTTAAATTACTTCGTAGCCACGGAGATGGTAAAAGTGAAAAATTAAGAGCCATGCAACAATTTTATGCATCAACAGATGTTCTGTTGATTGATGACATACAGCTCTTATCTGATAATACTGAAACACTTAAGGAACTATTTGCAATATTTAATAAGCTCATTACAGGACAGAGATTAATAGCATTAACATCTGATGCAGTACCAAACGAACTTAAGGGAATTGATAGGCGATTGAAAACAAGATTTTCCGGTGGAACAATCCTCTTCCTCGAGCCACCGGAGATAGAACATAGAATCGCTATAACCCTAAGCAAAGCAAAGGAATTTAAAATAAAATTCAAGGAACGAGACAGTAATAGTATTGCAACCTATATTGCCCAAAACTGCAGGAATAACGTAAGAGAAATTGAAGGTGCTTTGAAAACAGTCGCTTCTCAAATGAGAAAAGACAAACTCGATAAGGATGAAAAGGTATCTCTTGATTTTGTTAAAAATTCTTTGAGCGGTATTTTTGTATCAAAAAACAAAAGTATTTCTCCTGAAAACATAATAAAAATAGTCTGTGAATATTATCATATAACAGAAAAAGATCTCCGCGGGAAAAAAAGACATAGAACCATTGCAGATCAGCGAGCTATGACAATGTACTTAATTAAAGAATTCACAAAGAAAAGCTTTCCTGAAATAGGTACATTATTAGCAAGAGATCACTCTACTGTGATGAGTGGTTGCAAAAAAATTGAGCAAAGACTTAAAGACGATAAAGACATGCAAAACGATTACTACAATCTAGAGCAGATCATTCAGTAAAAAGTATAAAAGAGAGACTGACAATCATGAAATTTTCTATAAACAAAGATAATTTATTAAAACCGTTAAATATTGTTTTAAACCTTGCAGTTGATGCTGCTGCAGCAAAAAAAAATCAGATTTACAATAACATATTACTAGATTTAACGGAAGAAGGTCTTAAGTTTGTAGCAACAGACGGCAGTTCAGATATTATCACATTTGTTAGCAAAGAGCAGATTGAATCTATTGACGAAATAGGAAAAGTAACACTAAGCGCGAAGGATCTGAAATCAATTTGTTCACAAGAGTTTATTTCTAGAACAAACAATAATAATAGTGGTACGATAGAACTGTGCTATGATGAACAAATAAGTCAGATGACAGTAAAGAAAAATAGGGCTATATACACATTAAAAACATTAGATGCATCTTCATTTCCTTGTATACCAGAAATTGAGCCAAAAATTTCTTTCAAAATAAAAGAAGGAGATTTAAAGGACATAATAAAAACAACTAAATTTTCCATGTCATCTGAAGATGTTAGAAAAATATTTAATGCTATGTTGTTTGACATAAGAAATAACTGCTTAAATGTGGTTTCAACAGATTCTCACCGTCTAGCTTATAATAAATACGAATTAATTGACACCGAAGAAGATATCAACGATGCTATGATGATTGTTGGAAGAAAAGCAATTACTGAAATGTCATCGCTACTACAAAATAGTAGTAATCTTATTACTATAAACATTTCTGAAAAGTCTTTTTCCATGATAAATGAAAATTACATTTATAATTCCAAAATTATAGATGGTTCATGGCCTAAGTATTTAGGTCTACTCCCAAACCCTAACACTTATTTAGGAAGTTTCACAATAGAAAAAGATATTCTAAAAAATTTGATTAATAACGTCAGTTTTTTAAGCACTGAAAACTTAAATAGTTGGGTAACAATAATTGTTGATAATAATAAAATCACTTTGAAAAATTCAAACAGTAAGCACGAATATGCAGAGGTAACTTCCAATGACGTTATTTATGATGGGGAACATCATGAAATGACCTTAAACTATAAGTTTTTAACTGATATTATCAACAACGTTTCATCAAAAGAGCTTATTGTAAATATTGTAAAATCATCTGTAGAAATTGAACTAAATGATAATGAAAAAGATTGCGGTGAATTAAAATACATTATCATGCTGATTAGACTATAGTTAATTATTAACCTATAATCATATCCGAATACTCTTAAGATCTGGTGAAACATAAATGTTCCATCAGATCATTCATGAACTCGCACTTAAAAAATACTTTTTTTATTTTATCTGTTCTTATTTTTTGTAATTTTGTACACATTTAAACAAAAGTTACTTTATGTTTTAAAAACATAAACAAAATATGACATATTTAGTTATCTAGTGATTTAACTTTTTTAATCGATTTTTAGCTTGTTTTTTGATAAAATACAAAGGTTAAAAGCATTTGAAAAAGAGTACAAAAAACTAGATGTATTTTTCAAAAATAAAAATACAAAATTTTCGAAATTTTGAAAATTTATCCTTAAATCCGAGTCCCAAAATTAACGCAATCATCGGGATGAACGGAACAGGAAAAAGCTCTTTGGTAGAAGCATTAAGCTATTTATGCAAAGGTAAATCCTTCAGAACAAATCATCACGAATCTGCAATACGCAATAATGAGGATTGTTTCTTCTTGTTTGGAGAAAAAGAACCCAGCATAAGTGTTGGAATATCAAGAAGCCGCAGATCAGATCTTATCATAAAAATAGATGGGAATAGTGATTGTAAATTATCAGACTTGGCAGCATTGACTCCAGCACAGATAATCCATCCTGGTGACGCCAATATTTTGAGTCTAGGAGGACCAAAATCTAGAAGAGCAATGCTTGATTGGGGAGCATTCTACCATAAAAAGGATTTTTACAGTATTTGGCAAAATTTTTCAAAAATTTTAAAGCAAAGAAACGCATACTTGCGAAAAGGATGCAGGTACGAATATTTAAAATATATTGATACTGAGTTTGTTAGATATGCAGAATTAATTAAATCATTAAGAGCTGAATATTTAAATGAGTTATTGCCTATGATGACAGAAATTGTTGATTCGTTTCTGCCTGAATATGGAATCTCTTTTGAGATATATCACGGATGGGATAAAAGAAAAGAACTTTCTGAAATAATGAGAGAAAATTATGACCGTGACAAAATAATACAGCATACAGGTTATGGTCCACAAAGAGCTGATTTAAAAATAAAAAGTAATGGATTTTTGGTACAAGATCTACTGTCAAGAGGACAGCAGAAAATGTTGATAACAGCGATAAAATTAGCTCAAGGACTTTTTTTAGAGAAAATTTTTAGAAAGAATTGTATTTTCATAATAGACGATTTTGCATCTGAATTAGATAATCGAAAAAGGGATATATTCAGTAATTACTTACTAAACATAAAAGGACAAATATTCGTAACAGCAATAGACAAAGATTTGGTAAAAAATATAAAACTAAATGATAATTGTGCTTTTTTCGAATTAAAGGATAATAGCATCATAAAGGAATCAAAATGACTGAAGAACTACAAAATAACAATGAAAACGAGTACGGTGCTAATAGTATAAAAGTATTAAAAGGACTTGATGCTGTTAGAAAAAGACCTGGTATGTACATTGGTGATACCGATGATGGTTCGGGCTTGCACCATATGGTTTATGAAGTTATTGATAATTCAATTGATGAAGCACTAGCAGGTTATTGTTCTTTAATTCTAGTAAGGATCCACAGAGATGGTTCAGTTAGCATCAAAGACAATGGGAGAGGTATACCTGTAGATATTCACCCTGAAGAAAAAGTTTCTGCAGCCGAAGTTATTATGACTGTTCTGCATGCCGGTGGTAAGTTTGATTCTAACTCATACAAAGTTTCCGGTGGTTTACACGGAGTTGGCGTTTCTGTTGTAAATGCATTATCTGATAAATTGCAATTAACAATATGGCGACAAGGTCATGTTTATCAGCAAACATACATTAACGGAGGAAAACCAACAGCACCTCTTAAAATAATAGGCGATTCAGATCAAACGGGAACAGAAATAAGATTTTGGCCTAGTCCAACGGTGTTTATAGATTATAATATTAAAGGTAAAAACATATTCGACTATAACACCTTGATCACAAGAATTAGAGAACTAAGTTTTTTGAATTCAGGTGTAAAAATCCAGGTAATTGATGAAAGAACAGAGCCAAATAAAGATGAAACATTTCATCACGAGGATGGTATTAAGGGATTTGTTAAGTATATAAACGATAATCTACAAAAAAAGAAAAATGATGACGGAGAAGGTATTTCTGTAATCAATCCTAAGATTTTTTATGTATCAAAACCTTTCGAACAAACTGGTATAACAGTGGAAGTTGCAATGCAATGGAATACAACCTACGACGAAAGGGTCATCTGCTTCACAAATAACATCCCGCAAAAAGACGGTGGAACTCACCTTTCTGGATTTAGACTTGGTTTGACAAGAACTCTGAATGATTATATCGAAATGCTTTCAAGGCAAGGAAAACAGAAATCTAACAGAAAGGAATCAATCGTAACAGAAGGTTCAGATTATAGAGAAGGTCTTACTGCAATAGTTTCAGTAAAAGTTCCTGATCCAAAGTTTTCTTCCCAAACAAAAGATAAGCTTGTAAGTTCTGAAGTAAGTTCTGCAGTTTCAAAAATATTAAATACAGCACTAAATGAATATCTTGAAGAAAATCCGGAAGCAGCTCAGGCAATTGTAGCCAAAATAATATGTTCGGCTAAAGCAAGAGAAGCTGCTAAAAAAGCAAGAGAAAGCGTCCATAAAAGTATAAGCAATTCATGCTTGTCAGCCCCTATAAAATTGGCACAATGTAATGATAAAGAACCTTCTCACTGTGAATTATTTATTGTCGAGGGTGAATCAGCTGGTGGTTCTGCCAAGAAAGGAAGAAACCGTGATACTCAGGCTATACTACCTCTGAGGGGTAAAATTTTGAATGTTGAAAAAGCATCATTGGAAAAAATGCTTAATTCACAGGAAATAACAAACCTTATCGCTGCACTTAATTTAAGAATAAAAGATACAAAATCATCAGCTGCAGATGATGAAGGTAGCAGTTGTATATATAATTTGGAAAAATTACGATATCACAAAATTATTATTATGACAGATGCTGATGTTGATGGTGCTCATATTTCCGTTTTACTGCTCACTTTCCTATTCAGACAAATTCCTGAATTATTTGAAAGAGGCTATGTATATATAGCTCAACCTCCTTTATATAAAATTTCAATGAAAGGAAAATCAAAAAATGCCAAAAATAATTTTTATGTAAGAAATGATCAGGATCGAGATGATAAATTAATTTCAATAGCTGTTGAAAAAGCTAATTTCTATACAAATAATGCTGCAGCACCTATAAATAGCACAAATTTGTATGTATTAGTTCAAAATTATATGCGAACACAAACCTCTATGAAAAGGTTGGTTTCAAACTTAAAATTCCCTGAAAAAATAATCAATAATTTGTTGTTTGTAAAACCGTTATTAACTTCAATGTTTACAGATAAAAATTCTATTCAAGATTGGGTTAAAGACTTTGCAAAACTTTATGAGAACACTAGTGATTACATAACCCTATTTTCATTTGACATAACAGAAAGAGAAGATCCTAATACTCATCAGATAAAGTATTATCCTCGTGTTTCAGTTACTGACCATGGAGTTTTAACAAAGTATGTTCTTGACGAAAATTTGGTTGAAAATTATCTATACAATTATGGAACAGAGCAAAATTCAAAAGATCGCAAGATTTATTCAATAGTAAAAGAGTACAATGAAATAAGTCAGTTAATAGATGATGATACAGCCTATTTACAAATAGGTGACGCATCACCTATATCTATTTCTCATTTTTCTCAAGTTGTAGATATTTTAATGAATAGAGCTAGAAACTCCGTTGAAATACAACGCTATAAGGGTTTAGGCGAAATGAATTTCGATCAACTTTTTGATACAACAATGGATCCTGAAAATAGAGAATTAAAACAAGTTTCAATAAAAGATGCTCTAGAAGCGAGCACTTGGTTTGCAAATCTTATGGGAGAAGACGTAACCTACAGAAAGCAGTTCATAACAGATAATGCATTGGAAGCTAACTTAGATTACTAAAATTAAAAATTTGAAAATCTAGCTATTGTATTTGACTCCAAGGTTTGACACTATAAAAAACTTCATTGTATTACCCCGCAAGTAAAACCTGTGTTCCGCAGCTAACGGAGTATAAAAAATTACGGTAACGCAGTCGCACCAATGGTTTAGTGCGATTTTTGTTACCGTAATTTTATGGTGCACAATTAAGCACTTACAGAGCATTTTAG